>Ga0105045_10005656_pt1 | contig 11008 bp, 8 predicted proteins | sample MAT02_FD_78089 | JGI IMG/M metagenome (GOLD analysis project Ga0105045, IMG submission 78089) | Freshwater microbial communities from Lake Fryxell liftoff mats and glacier meltwater in Antarctica - MAT-02 (megahit assembly) | ecosystem: Environmental > Aquatic > Freshwater > Ice > Liftoff... | reverse complement strand
GTCCAATGGTGCTGCCGACGCGTGGTATTGCTACCAATTTGGGGGGTAGCTTGGGGGCAAGATGCCAGATGGCACTCACTTTGTGAACCGAAAGCGCTAGCTTCGGGCCTGAATTGATGGAAAAGTTAACCAAAGTATAGCCCGCGGCCAGCGCCGTCGGTGCACTCAACTCGAAAGTGGGTGCAATAGGGCAGGATGCCCCCGATACCTGAAACACCCAACAAATTGAGTGCCATTGCGCAAAGCGGTGGGTAAAGCACTAGACAAATCAGGGAATTCTTGGCATCATATGCCGCTCCAGTCCTTGGGATTATTGTATTTAGATCGCATTCAGGAGTCGTGAAGTGCCAAATATTAAGAGTGCTAAAAAGCGCCATCGCCAGTCCCTCGAGCGCCGAGCACGCAATCGTTCTGCCAAGTCTCAGCTCAAAACCGCCTTGAAAAAGCTTCGCGAATCCGTTGAAGCCAAGAATTTCGATGAGGCCAAGACTCAGTATTCTGAATACTGCAAGATGCTTGATCAAACTGCGGCAAAGAAGATCATTCACGTCAACAAAGCTTCCCGTACCAAGAGTCGCCTAAGCAGCATGATCAAAAAAGCTTCGATGGCCGTTGCTTAATTCGGATTCGATTGGTAATCAGTGATGTGGAATATTGCATCGCTTTTATCAAATGTCCGGTTCGCTAGCTTAGCACTGCCATATGTTAATTCCATTCATGGGCATCGAGATCTAATCCGTGCATGGCGTTATGGCGAGGTAGAACTGTCGAATGGTGAGTTTGTTGGGATCTACGCTCGCTGGTGGCCACGATTTGGTTCACAATGGGAGACCTGGCAGGAAACCTACAACCCTACACTGCCACCAGATTCGTGCCGCGCGTATTATGCGTTCCCGCGAAAAGCTCCAGGCTTCATGAGTGTTCTCTACGCACGCAGTGGGCCTAGCACACAGTACAAGACAATTTATCGGGCCGTGAATGCGATGGACGAGATCGCGAAGCTTCGCGACGCACAGGCTATCGTTTGTCAAATGGTGACCGAGAGAGGCAGCGAGAGATTGATGAAACGTTGGGGATACGTTCGGCACGCGTTTTCGTTAGCGGGCAATCACTACATCAAGCGGTTGCGCTAAATACGAGCGCATCGACCATGCTGAGATTTGAGTACGTTTGTAGTGGAAGCCGCCAAGGCTTTCGGCCCCTTAACCGCAAGAACTCTGGATACTGATCGAAACTCTCGGCGAGTTCCGCTACCTCAAATCACGGTTCGGAGAACCTTGCTGCACTGGGCTCACGGGCTCATCGCGCTGTTGATCGCGGCCCCGGAAGAGTTGAATGTGTTTCTGGTGGCATTCGCGACCTGCCCCGCAGATGCAATACAGGCAGCAGCAATGAGTGAGACCATAAGGGCATACTCAACCGCGGTTGGTCCATCTTCCTCGACCAGAAGTCGTAGAAGTCGTTTGGCGAAGGTTTGATACATCTCGATTGGATCTCAAAAATGGTTGTCGGTGACATACGCACTGACCTACTCAGTTCTACCTCGATTTCGGCATCTAGAGAGACTCAAAACAATGAATCGTTTGCAGCGAAATCAGATTTTATGTGGTTAGTAGCGTCAGCCCCTACAATCCATACAATCGAACGTTTTTATCATCGTAAATCTTACGGAATAGCCCACTATCACGCTTAGGCGATCGACAGGTTGTGAGAAACCGGTTGTCGTTTGGGACCGTTGCCCCGAACAAATCAACGGACTGGACGATGGTCCCAGCCCAAGGTACTTTTCATTCTTTCCTCGCCTTATTGCAAATCGCCCCACAACCTAGCTTGTCGCTCGAAAGTGCTATCGACCTTCATTCCACCCCCGATGAGCCAATGCCAGAGGCTGTACAAAAGGTGGGCAGGAATAAAAACTGGCCCCCACCTAAGACATTTTTTAACGTGAATCCATTCGTGCGTAAAAGCACGACTCGCAGTGCCTTGATAAACTAAATGCGTGTCAATTCAGAAATGGCTGAGCCATTAAATGAGGCACCCCTGTCGCAGCTTGGATTATGCCGTTTCCGATCGATTGAATTCCCTTTGTCCACATCATTTGCTCGTCGGCAAATACCAATTCAGGGATCGCCGGAAGGACATGCCAATCTCCGCGAATAATTTCCGTCTCAAGTTGCGAAACTTGCCAAACAGCGTGTCCGATGAAAAGTCGGCAGTGCTCAGGTGTAGTTTGCGCCAGTTTCTTCAAAGTGTCGGACTGAGCAGATAAATACACACCTTGACTGTTACCGCCCTCCGCCAACTGTTGGTTGTCATGGATAGCCAAAACGGGGCCGTTTTGTGGTCCGCCGAAATTTACGTGCGAAAGCATGTTAGTCGGCTTTGCAGCCCCTTCCAGCAGTTGCTCCCAAAGGGCGTTGGTATCCATTGCCAATCGCCGGTTGAGCATAATGCCTATGGTTTGCTCCTCGGAGTGCTCAACAACAATGCAAACCGAACGTGCGAACACCGGATCCTGGATTCCCGGTGCAGCAATCAACAAAAGCCCTGCAAGAGAAATCCTTGGATTTTCTTCCTGGGAACCAGATGATTCAGGTATTCGATTCATGGAAATTTCACTGTCGTCCTATTGAAGGAAACATCCCAAAACTATCGCTTCCAATTACGGTAAGTGATAGGATTGCCACAATGACAAGCTGGGCAATACTAGCAAGCAAAAACAGTGCCGAATCGAGGAGAGTAAATGAGTATTCAGGATTTAAGGAGAAACTACACCTTCGGCGGGCTCACTCGCGCGGACTTGCCAGCCGATCCGATGCAACTGTTTCAGCACTGGTTTACTCTCCTACAGAGCACAGAAAAACCGGAATGGTTCGAGGCCAATGCCATGACCTTGTCCACCGCGAACCCAAATGGGGGTTCCTGCAGCCGAATCGTTTTGTTAAAAGGCATCGATGGGGATGGGTTTCATTTTTTTACGAATTACGATTCGGATAAGGGGGTGCAAATCGCTTTTGATTCGCAGGTTGCCCTAAATTTCTTTTGGCCGATGTTTGATAGGCAAGTTCGCATCGAAGGCAAAGCCGTGAAAACCGCATCTGATTTATCGGACCATTATTTTGCTTCCCGACCTCGCTCGAGCCAATTAGGTGCCATCGCGTCGCCCCAATCGCGATTACTCCTAGACGAGCTGCAACTAGAACGTGCCATCGAGGAACTCGAAATCAAATTCGCAAATCAGACGATACCACGACCAGAGAACTGGGGCGGCTACAGGGTTATTCCAAGCATGATCGAATTTTGGCAGGGAAAGCCGTCGCGGTTGCATGATCGATTCCGCTATGAACTGTCAGTCGAAACGAACGATTGGTCGATCCATCGCTTGGCTCCGTGAGTTGCGTAGATTGGGACCACTGTCCCGATCTGCTTGACGGTTATTTCATCGCAACTTTCACTCCGGTGGAATCCGTAGCAGAAGTCGCCAAGACTTTCGTTGACTTCCGATCAAAAGCCTAACCCCTGACGGGTTTAGCTACCCCAAAACTAAGTAAAGTCAATACTCGGGTAAGTAACTGGGTCGGGACAGTGGTCCCAACCTACACCACAAGCCCTTTCGGGTGGTGTACCTTTGCTTTGCAGGTGACTTTGGCCTTTTTTTGTGGTATGATACTTAGCCCACCCGCTACGATTTTCCGTGGCTCCTACCGCACCTTCCCACCTCCAGAGTCCATTCGATGCCTTCCTTTCGTGACTCGACATGCGCCTTTCCCAACCTGCAAGATCGTCGCAATTTTTTGTATGCGGCCTCGGTTGGGTGTTTGGGATTTGGAATGGCCAACGGTTTGAGCCCAGCTCACGCAGCTTTGGTTTCTAATAGCGTAAGAGCCAAGCCAGCTAAGGCATGTATCTTTTTGTTCATGTGGGGGGGCCCGAGTCAGCTCGATACGTTTGACCTCAAGCCTAATGCTCCGGCGGAAGTGCGTGGTCCGTTTCAACCGATATCGACGCGCGTTCCAGGCATGCAAATCTGCGAACACTTTTCGCGGCTCGCAAAACATACCGACAAGATCGCGATCATTCGCTCGCTGACGCATGATGACCCGGCTCACCTTTCGAGCGGGCATGCGACAGTTACAGGTCAATTGGCACCTGTACTGAAAAGCGATGCAACCCCGCCCAGCGACAAAGACTCGCCGCATATCGGAGCGCTCGTTTCAAAAGTCCGACCTTCTAGTGCAGGTCTACCGTCCTTCGTTACATTGCCATGGAAAGCTTTACATCCTGGGGCACCGGGTGGCGAAGCTCCTGGTCAACATGGCGGCTGGTTGGGATCGAGGCACGATGGGCTCTTGTTGACTGGAGATCCCAATGCCAAGGAGTGGAAGCCGGGAGCTCTTTCACTTCCAACGGATATGCCGCTGGAACGAATGCAATCTCGATACGATCTGCTTCGAACGCTTGAGCGTCAGCGTTCAACTTTTTCAGGCAACGCACCAGGCCAATTGCATGATCATCAATCGCGTGCGTTCGAGTCGATCACATCGCCGCAGGTTCGCAATGCGTTCGACCTATCGCGGGAGCCCGATCAGGTTCGCGATGACTATGGTCGCAATATCCACGGTCAGTCTGTGTTGATGGCTCGCCGATTGGTTGAGCATGGCGTACCGCTGGTCACAGTGAATTGGCACAACGATGGCAAAAATTTCTGGGATACGCATGGAGACAATTTTAATCGTCTCAAGAACGACCTCATCCCGCCTGCGGACATGGCGCTATCGGCACTGCTGGAAGACTTGCAACGGCGGGGTATGCTCGAGGAGACGCTGGTTGTTTGGGTTGGGGAATTTGGCCGAAAGCCACAGATCACCGCCGCCAACGCCGGCCGTGAACATTGGCCGTTTTGCTATAGCGGTTTGATGGCCGGCGGCGGTATTCGAGGCGGACAAATATATGGCGAAAGCGATGCCACAGCTGCTTATCCAATTTCAAACCCAGTCAGCCCACAAGACTTTGGGACCACGATAGTTCATGCGCTTGGTATCCCGATCGATGCCACTTTGCAAGACCGAGAGGGGCGACCGCACAAAGCGACCTCTGGGAAAGTCATTGAGTCTTTGTTCGGATAGTTACCCTTCCACAGGAGTCTACAATATGCTTCAGCCAAAATACGGTTTGGATCGACGCGGGTTTCTGCGGCTTGGGGCGGCTGGCGTTGTCGGCTCAAGTATTCCTTGGCAAGCAGGAATCGGCAGCACTCCATCCGAAGCCAATCAACTTGGCAAAGGCAAAGCGAAGTCGGTACTGATCGTATTGCTAAGTGGTGGCCCGAGCCAGTTGGATACGCTCGATCCAAAACCAGACTCTCCGGCCGAGATTCGGGGTGAATTCAACACCATCGGAACGACCATCCCTGGGGTCGCAGTTTGCGAACACCTGCCCAAGTTAGCAAGTAAAACCGATCGATGGGCAATCGTGCGAACACTCGCGCACCGTGAACACAATCACTTGCTCGCAACCCACGTCGCGTTGACTGGCCGCCCCGGCCCGATTCCAAAAGGTGGGAACGATTTGGATCGGGTTGAGTCGAGGAGCGACTTCCCGAATTTCGCATCCGCACTCAACTTTGTACGTCCCTCTAGCAACGGGATCCCTAGCGGTGTTTCTCTCCCAAACTATCTCATCGAAGGTCCGTTGACGTGGCCTGGCCAACATTCAGGATTTCTCGGTCCAAAATTTGATCCTTGGCAGATTCAAGCCGACCCGAATGATAAGAACTTTCGAATGGATGCCCTGAGCTTGCGCGATGGTGTCACAATCGATCGATTGCAGTCAAGACGCGAGCTTCTCGATCGATTCAATCGCGATCGAAGCAATCCAAGCGGTCCCGCATCGCAAGAATCGATTGCATTTCGCGATCAACAGCAGGTTGCATTCAATCTGCTAACCTCTGGCAAAATGGTCGAGGCATTCGACATGGGCCGTGAAGCAGATGCGGTAAAAGATCGCTATGGACGCAACAAGTTTGGGCAATCGCTGCTACTTTCAAGGCGACTTATCGAAGCTGGCGTGCCGATCGTGCAAGCCACAATGGGTATCGTGCAAACTTGGGATACGCACACGGACAACTGGGGTAGACTCAAGAACACTCTTTTGCCGCAACTAGATCAAGGCCTCGACGCGTTGATGGAGGACTTGGTCGCGTCGGGGCTGCTGGAGCAGACGTTGGTCGTGGTCATGGGAGAATTTGGTCGCACACCCAAGATCTCAATATTGCCCGGCGAGACATTACCAGGCCGCGACCACTGGGCTCACGCTTATTCGGGTCTCTTCGCAGGAGCCGGAATTATGGGGGGCCAAGTCATTGGTCAAACGGATGCCCGAGCAGCTTACCCAATAACCCGACCGTGGTCACCTGCGGATATTTGTTCGACTTTGTTTAATGCTTTAGGAGTCGAACACGATGTGACTATCATGGATCCATTGCAACGCCCACACCATTTGCTTAACGGCACTGTCATCAATCCTCTCTACACTGGGCGCAGCTCATGAAAAGTCCGCTCAAGATGTTCATTGGGATGCATCTCCGTGAATCACTAAGTGGACGGCTGGGGCTCGCCTCAAACGGCGTGGACTTCAGTGAAACTCGTAGCGGAAGCCGCCTAGGCTTTCGGCGAATTGCCAGTCAAACCGAAACTCTTGGCAAGTTCCGCTACGCTAAGTCCATAGTCTTCCGTCCCAAGGCGATTGGTTTGTGTTTGGCAGGTCTCGTCTACCTACTTTTGTCATGTAGCCAAGCCCATTCCCAAACAACACTTGCATCGCTGAGGCCTGCTTCGTGCCAGCCTGGAGTCCCCTGCAAACTTACCTTGACTGGCAGCAAGCTACCAGCAGACTTGCGGGTACGCACCAACCGATCCGATATCAAAGTCGAAATCGAAAGCGTGACCGATGCTCAAGCAGTGCTTGTACTGACCGCATCGAGTGAGAGTCGGCTTGGGCCTTGCGGACTTTGGTTTGCAAATGCCAGCGGTCCACTTGCGACAAAGATTGTGCTCGTGGATGACTTGCCTGCGGCACTTGATAACGGCAACAACCACTCGATCGCAACAGCGCAAGACGTAGCTCCGCTGGTCGCGATCGATGGTGTTAGCGAAGGTTCGCAGTTCGACTACTATCGTTTCAATGCAACGGCTGGGCAGCGGATTGCATTCGAAATTCTAACCCAAGCGATCCATTCCAAGATGGATCCCATAGTGCGTTTGATGCGAGCCGATGGTCAAGTGTTGCAGGTGGAAGATGACGATGCAATCGGTCCGGATTGCCGATTTAGCCATGCTTTTGTTGAGGCCGGGGAGTACTTATTGCAAGTTGGTGAAAGCCATTACGTAGTCGGCGGCGACTATCATCTTCGCATCGGTGATTTTCCTATCGTTCATCATGCGTTTCCGTTGGCAGTTCGTCGGGGCGAAATTGCAAAAGGTACATTCACGGGGCCAGAACCATTATTGGATGTCGCTTCGGAATTCGCTGTTCCATCCCAGTTCGTTGACACTTCGATCAACGTTTCAACTCGTAAACCAGATGGCAAGTCAGCTGCTTGGGGTACGATCGCGGTTAGCAACGCGGCGCAGTTTGTCGAGCTAGCCAAGCCTGTCGCTTCTGAGCCCGTGGTTAAACAGACTTTGGAATTGCCCTTTGGCATCAGCGGGCGGTTGGAGCTTCCTGGTGAACGGGATAGCTATTGGCTGCGTGGAACGAAAGGTCAGGTAATTCGTTTTGCTTCGCGAACCCGCAGTCTCGGTTGCGCGACCATGCTTCAAATGCAGTTATGCAATGCAGCTGGTGCCAAGCTGGCTGAGACGCCTGTCAACGAATCGGACGAATGGAGTTTTGACGTTACGATCCCCGAGGATGGTGATTATCGGCTAGAGGTGGGTGATCTGCTCAAACGTGGTGGAACCGCATTTGGTTATTTCGTAGAAGGCGCCCCGTCTGGCAGTTTTTCGATTGCACTAAAACCGGACCCGATAGCGAAGCAGTCGTTTGCGGTTGAGGAATTGCACGGAGGCTTCGCAGTCGATTTACTGATCTCGCGATTTGGTTACGAAGGTGAAATTGATCTGTCGATCGATGCCAGCCAAGGACTCCGGTTGTTGAACCCTCGCGTCGCAGCTGGTGCCAAGGGACACCATGCGATACTACTAGCCATCGACGGCTGGCAACCTCAATCGTTTTCTTTGCTTCGATTGCAGGGCAAGGCTGTTGGGAACGAAGCCATGGCCTGCGAAGTTTCCAGCCGCTCGCTTTCGCGTTTGCTGGAACCGCATGTCGTTTTCCCGGCGAATTGGAATGACGGGGTTTTGGCAGCGGCGGGGGCTGGCAAGACAGAAAGCCTGTTCACTTTGGAATCTCCCGCAAAGTTACTTTTGGACCGTGCCGCCCCGAGCCATTCGATTGTGGTTAATGTAAACCGCATCAAAAAGGAATTCAAAGCGGGCGTTTCATTGGATGGCAGTTTGCTCGGTCCCGGTTGGGGCTTATCCACCAAAGCGGATAAAGACTCGCTAACGTTAACGATCACTAGGCCTGCGGCAGATGCGAATTCGACGGCTCTCGAGCCCGCGAATTTGACTCTTTTAGGATACACGGAACTACCAGATCGAGTGCATTGGGAGACGATTCAGATCCCAGTGAAATGGGTCGATCGACCGGTCCGATTTGATGCCTATCCAGCCAGCATTGATTTGGAAGGAACGAGCGCATCGCAGCAGCTTGTGGTCACTGGTTTTGATGCTGCGGGCCAAGCTAACGACTGGACGCATGACGTTTCCTTTGTCTCAGCTAACCCAGCGATCGCAACGATTCAAAACAACACAGTTATACCTGTTGCAAATGGGGCGACTGAAATCGTGGTTCAAATTGGTGAGACCCGACAAGCCATTCCCGTCAAAGTAACAACGATTGAACAGAAGCGACCCATCGCATTCGAATCGGAAGTGCTTGTAGCGTTGTCCAAACAGGGTTGCAATTCGGGTGCATGCCATGGATCGCCAAGCGGAAAAGGGAACTTCCGATTGTCGTTGCGAGCATTTGACCGAGTGCTCGATGAACTGACTTTGATTCGCGAGGACTTCGGCAGACGCGTCAACCCGATTGAACCTGAGCAAAGCTTGCTACTGCTCAAGCCTATTATGAAACTGGCGCACGGCGGTGGGCAACAGCTGAGCAAAGACGACGTAGCATACAAGTTGCTTCGCGATTGGATTGCTGAGGGGGCGAAAGCGGACCCTGCCGGTACTCCACGGTGCACTAAACTCGAAGTCTATCCGAGTCAGAAGCGAATCTTAAAGCGAACCGATGGCACACAGCAAGTTTCTGCTACCGCAATCTTTGCGAACGGCCAAAAGCGAGACGCAACACGATTGGTCGCTTATGAAAGTACCAACACCGAAGTTGCGACCGTGGACAAGCTAGGCTTAGTCACGCCGCACGGAAGAGGCGAGACAGTCATCTTGGTCCGATATCTCGAGCATATCGAATCGGTCCCGCTGATGTTTGTGGATGACGTGCCTGGTTTCCAGTGGAGTGAGCCCGCGACTGGCAACTACATTGACCTATTGGTCAATGCTAAGCTCAAGCAGCTTCAGTATTTGCCAGCTCCGACGTGCAGCGATCCAGTCTTCCTGCGTCGAGTCTACATGGACGTGATCGGTGTTCTGCCTACCTTGGAGGAGTCGAACGAGTTTCTTGCGGACACTGCGGCGGACAAACGGGCCAAGTTGATCGACAAACTTCTCAATCGCGATGAATACCCCAAGTTTTGGGCGTTGAAGTGGGGCGACTTATTGAGGATGACCAGCAAACTGGTCGGCCCGGATGGAGTCTACAAATATCACCGATGGCTCGAATCGGCGATCCGTTCCAACATGCGTTACGATGAATTTGCTCGCGAATTGCTTTCCGCTTCTGGGAGCACTCTGTCGAACCCAGCGGCGAATTTCTACCGAACCTCCTCCGATATGAACGAATGTGTTGAAACGGTTTCGCAAGTTTTTCTCGGCGCAAGATTGCAATGCGCGAAATGCCATAACCATCCCTTCGAACGTTGGACACAAGACAACTATTATGGCCTTGGCGCCTTTTTCAATCGGCTTCAGCGCAAGACCAGTCAGCGGCCGGGCGAAATGTTTGTTTGGACTGCAGCCTCCGGTGAGGTGACTCAACCAAGAACCGGTGAGGTCATGAAGCCTTGGCTACCGCAGGTCGGCAGTATCGAACCCAAGGCCGAAGAGGACCGTCGTCCAGCGTTCGTGAATTGGTTGATCGATTCAAAGAACCCGTACTTTGCCAAAATCGAAGCCAACCGCATTTGGAGTCAAATGTTCTCTCGCGGCATCGTCGACCCCATCGATGATTTCCGCGATTCGAATCCACCCTCGAATGAACCGTTGCTGGAAGCGCTTGCCAAGGACTTCGTCGATAGCGGTTTCGACCGTAAGCATTTGATTCGATCGATTCTCAACAGCAAAACTTATCAAGCTAGCAGCGACGCCTCCGAATGGAACGAGAAGGACAAAATTTACTTTTCGCATCAGTCTCCGCGAATGCTGAGTGCAGAGCAATTGCTCGATGCCATCAACCATGTGACGGGCCTAACTCAAACGTTTGCGGGTCTGCCTGCGGACATCAAAGCAACGCAGTTGCCAGCCCCAGATGTTGCGAAGAATGCATTTTTGAAGGTCTTTGGGCAACCCGAACGGTCAACAGTTTGCGCGTGCGAACGCGCAGAGGATTCCAATTTGGGGATGGCCATCGAACTGTTTAATGGCCCGCTAGTTTATGAGAAGCTTCGCGATGCTAACAATCGGTTCCGAAAGTCGCATATCGCAGGCCGCACACCTCAAGAAGTGATTCGCGAGCTGTATTTAGCCGCCTTGTGCCGCCAACCGAGCGATACGGAGTTAGAAGCCTCGATGCAACACTGCCAATCGCGTGGCGGTGATCTTGT
>Ga0105045_10005654_pt1 | contig 11009 bp, 10 predicted proteins | sample MAT02_FD_78089 | JGI IMG/M metagenome (GOLD analysis project Ga0105045, IMG submission 78089) | Freshwater microbial communities from Lake Fryxell liftoff mats and glacier meltwater in Antarctica - MAT-02 (megahit assembly) | ecosystem: Environmental > Aquatic > Freshwater > Ice > Liftoff... | reverse complement strand
TCATAAGTAGTATATTATAATGCCATTATTCCTACAAAATATGATTGAAACTAAAAATTACGACATGCAGACCTGCATCATGACCTACACTGGCCACATTGACTTGCAAATACTGCTATAGCTACATAGGTTTGGATATTTACTATTTGCAAACAAATTTTTATGTCTTTTAAATGCTCTATTGTCTAAAGTCTTTGGATTGAGAGCAATTATATTATGTTCTCTAGAAAGGTATGGATCTTATGCAGTTAATAAATTATGTGTGTAAGTGATGAATGAGAAAGTATATATCAGGGACACTCTAGAAGTCGATCTTATAAATTAAAATTTGTAACCATTATTTTTTTAAGAAAAGAAATGCCAAAAAGCTATTTCAAATATATTCAACGCAAGATACAGAATGTTTTTATTGCCATTTTACTATAATGTAACAAACCTTATTTTGTTTATATAAATCTTTGAAAATTATTGTATAATAATTCATTCAAATAAAACTGCAATTCTGTCATCAATCAATGAACTTTACTATCAAACAAAAGCTATGAACTTCTTTACGTCAGCTTACTTTTTGATTTATACAAATCATGAACTTGCACAAGTATAGGTATGTTACAGGCACGAGTTTGCCACTCGCGCCTGTAATGCTACCCAATGCAAGGGATGCTTTTGATACATGTCACGATTTAGAGAAATCTATATTAAAGTTTCCTGTGATGATAAGTCCATTATTATATTGAATAACATTAGCACCATTGATCTCACGTCCAAACATTACTATTTGGTTGAGATAACCTCCTTCTATTCTGACTTTGCTATTAATTCTATACCCTAACAAAAGTCCTACACGATTTTGGTCAAAAATATTCTCTCCTACATTTTCGCCAAACCCAACGAAGGTCTCATTATAAAAAACGAAATAGGGTGTTCCGTCTACGATGGCATTTCCTTTCAGCGGTATCTGGAGTCGGAGCATATACCTCAATCTATTGAGAAATACAAAATCATCCTCCTTATCTAGGCTAGCATCCGTATATCTTCCGACCCATCGCTGCTCAAGCATAAATCTATGTGAAAAATCCACTATTCCTATCTTGTCAGTTACTGTAGCCACTTGATAGATCCTTCGTTCGGTAAAGTCCTTACCTTGACCATTAATGGGGATATCTCCGTAGGGGAAGGTCTCAATCCAAGCATAACCTGCCCTGAGCTGAACATTAGGATGCAGTTGATAATTTAGTCCAACGCGAAGCAGACCTTGCTGCCAGTTTTGAACTAATTCTGTTCGCCGCCACTGATATTCTGTATGTAAACTAAACTTAGCATTGACCTTAAAAGTTCCGAAATATCCATACCAGCCTATAGTGTTGCGATCATTGATCCTAGTGTTTTGGGCCATAACAGAAGTACCCAAGAATAATGCAACCAAGATATACACATATCTAAGATTCTTCATTACTTCTTAACTTTCTGTAGGGGTGAACCTTGCATCGTTTCATCTAGAAATTCAACCATGCCTGTATGAATATCATATACTGCACCTACAATCATGATTTCACCATCTTTATATTTTTTATACATGATAGGCTCTAAATCCCTTATGTTATTAACTTGGTCGATTACATTCTGACGCACTGCATTATTGACTGGATCACCAGGTAGATGAGCACATTTAGCGACAGCAGGTTTAATTTCGTTGATTAATGTCACGATATGTCCTGGTACATTTTCTGGTCGTTTTACAGCAGCAGCTACAGCTCCACATTCCGTATGACCTAGTACGACGACAAGCTTCGTACCTAACATAAGCGTGGCAAACTCCATACTACCATAAGATGCAGCAGCTGAGACCTGACCTGCGGTACGAATAATGAAAAGATCACCTAAACCTTGATCAAAAATCACCTCGTTAGGTACTCTTGAGTCGGAACAACCTACTATGGTTGCAAAAGGCGCTTGACCACTCTCTAGTTCTTTGATCGTTTTTCCATCTTGTCTAGGCTTGATACTTTTACCTTCGACAAATCTCATATTGCCACCCTTCAACTTCCTAAGACCAACTCTAGGATCAGAATATGCTGAATCACGATCAACGATATAATAATCTTTCCGCCATTTGGTAGAATCTACTGTTACTTTTTCTACAGTAGGTACAGTTTTCTTCTTACCATTTTTTTTCTGGCCCAAAGCTACATTTGTAATCATCAACAAAGCAAAACTAAAAAGAAATAAATACTTCATAAACTGAATGTTTTAATTTTTATAAAAAATAAACTGTGCCCCATAAATTTAATTGAAATCAATCATATTTTGAGTCCAAAAAAAGTTAACAATTAGAATATATAAAGGTTTCTAAAAAATTTAAATTATAACAGCATAAATTACTTTGTGACGATATGGCGATAAACTTTAATTCGGGGATTAAACTCATTTATAAAACAATATTGTGATAAAAAAATCAAGAAATTAAGGTCAACAGTCTGTAAATCTAGAATTCTTACCTTTTATCTCATTATCAATATCGCTTATTATTGATCTCAAAAATTCATTTGAAAAATGATATAAATTTTGAAATTAAAGGAAATCTACTAGAACATAACTATCTCAAACTTTCTTCCAAATGTTAATATGCAATAAAAATACAACAAAAAATATAAAAATACGGTTTGCTTTTCATATTGACACTAAAAAACAATTATGTACCGTAGAACATTAATTACTCTTGGTCTTTGGTTGACATGTCAACTATTGTCAGCGCAATTTCACTATTTACTCGATGATTTCAAAGTATATAAAGATAGGGACAGAGTAATACTCACTTGGACCATGTCAAAAGGTAGTACCTGCATAGGTACTGGAATACTCAGGAGCACAGAAAAGGGTGAAGAACCTAAGGTCATTGGTGAATTGAGAGAAGTATGTGGCAGTCTCGGCGAACCCAAAACTTACACCTTTATTGATGAAAATCCTGTACCCGGCAAAACAAATTATTATGTCCTAGAACTAGGTTTTTCAGGCAAGACAAAACCCGCACTAGGAATAGACTTTATCGCTCTGAACGAAAACAATTACAAAGTGGTACCGCACCCCATCAAAACGCTAGGTAAAATCTTTTTTGAAAATAAAAATAACACCCGACATACATTAATATTTTATGATATCAATGGTAAATATGGCAACACCATACATACCACTGATGATCATTTTTTTATTGATATTTCCGAAAAAAATACTTTTGCAAGTACGCCTTTTGTGTATCTTAATAATATATTTATCTTTCAGATTTTGGACGCTAATGGCAATATAATTACTTCGGGTCGATTTATTGGATTTGAGTAATTCTTTAAGTAGAAAATACAAAATTTCTAAAATGAAAGTTCAGCATCTCCCTTGTAATAAAATTAATTTGAGATCAACCGACAGACCATTCCTTAAAATACTTAATAAAGATCTTGGCGGTATTTTCGGCATCTGATATGGCTCTATGGTGGATTCCTGTAAATTCAAAACCTTCGAGTTTGACTGCCTTTTTGAGTCCGGGTTCATCTTTCAGGTCTTTGAGTGCACGATAGGCAGGTTTGAGATTAAAATGATATTCAAGCCATTCTGTCTCTAATTTGTGTAATTCACAATCTTGGATCAACTGTTGTTTATCATATTTACCCCAAGAAATCAGTACAAAATCTTCTTCTATCCCTATCCAATCCATAAAATCCTGGATAATAAATGGGAATGTCCTGGTTTTGTCGACATCTTCTTGTGAGATAGAAGTAAGTCTTTTGCAGAAGTCAGACAAAATGGGATTGACTGTAGGTTTTATAAATTTACTAAAGATGGATACAACTTCATTATAATCATTGACCTTTACAGCACCTATCTCAATGACTTCATTGAGACCGTGTGGTGGCCTTCCTAGCCAGCATGATGCTTCCAAATCAAAAATGATATAATTCAAATTATTATTATTTACTTCATATTAAACTTTCACCCAACCCAAGGCTGACTCCAAATCATAATTAATCAATCTATTGTGGTAAAAATACAACAATTTTAAATCAGCACAAACAATTTTGTCATCTTCTTTTTTCTCTAGTACTCTTACAGCATGATAAATGCCCAATTTACGAAGTCCTTCAGAAATTATTTCTTTTTTGTCATCCCAATTTTCATCAGAAAGTGTAGCAGTACCTTGTGCCGCCATTTGCTTGACTATATTAATAACTTCATCAACTTTTTCTTCAAAAACTGAGTATTCTATGGTATACTTTTGGTTTTTTTGGTTGATTAAAGGAATCAATTCTATGTCATGAAACTCTTGATAAATTAAGTGAAAAGCGACAAACGAAACAATATTACTTGACAAAATGGTATTGAACTTACGATATGACGATACTACACATTCTCCTAGCATCTTGGCGTACACACTTTCTCGTTGACTATTGCCAGAAAGTAGACCATCAAAGGTGAAGTAATCTTCTATATTTACCTTTTGACCGAATTTATCATGACTTACCCCATCATTATCTACTTTATTTCCAAATACATCCATAGGGTCGCCAAAAGACATGTAAACTTCAGAATCCCTAGTATACAAATCTTTGATAAATCTCCAAATATCGCCTATGTTTGGGCCAGCTTTTTTGGATCGTACATATTTTTCTCTAGCCACACTTTGCAGATGCTGATCTATCAATTGTGATGCTTCTAGTACAAAGTGGTAACCTATATTGAGTGGTACTACAAATATTTTTTTGTCTTCACCCTGCTCCAAGTGCAATCTTTGGGCTTCGATGACAGAGCTGATCAAACCTAGTTTCAACTTATCTTCTGTCTGTCCATTACGAGATCTAGTACCTCCTGGAAAAAATATACAATTGACGCCCTCTAGTAAAGAATAACCAGTCATTGATTTCAAACACTCTAAGTAGATTGGGTTTTTCTTTCTTCTGTCTACTCTGAATGCGCCAAGTCTGTTTATAAAATAAGCAACTATTTCTACATTGTACAAATTGAGTCCTGCACCATAAGAAAAGGAAGGCAGTCCCACATTGGTATCGATGGCATATCCTACCATGATAGAATCTAGATTAGAATAGTGGGTAGGCAGAACTACGACTGTACCTTGTTGGAAAAGTGAGCGCATTAATGCCACATTGCCTTGTACTTTTATCCTTTGTTGAATGGCTTTTTTGCTGCCCCACCTCCATTGACCATTAAAATAACTTCCGAATAGTCGTTTGAAAAAAGAAGTTAGAAAAATGCGCGAAAACAAAAAAGTCTTAGGCATAAAGTGGCCTACGATTTCTTCGTTGTATCTATTGATAATACGTTTTATCAACTGTGTTTCTACTTCATCTTTATCCTCTCTCGATAAAGAATTTTCGAGATCGGTCCCCATGTTTTTCCAATAGATTTTATCATCCGCAGGATCGACTTTCCAAGGGTTGATTTTGATTCTTTGGTTTTCGAGGTAAATGGTTTTTGTGATCAATTCATTCAGATTGCCATCGTGGGTCTTCATAAGTTGGTCATAGACAAAAACATTTAATTTTTGCACAAAAGTTGCTCGATCTCTACTCAATCTTGCGACAGGCCAATCGTCTATTTTAGGTATTAAGTGCGAAAATATTTGGGTCATAAGGGATTTTCTAATTTTGAAGTATTGATCTCGACCATGACATCAGAAATAAATTTTAATATCTCATCTTTACCTTCTTTTGTCTCCGAACTCGTGACAAAATTTTGTGGTAATTCTTGCCAGGTCTTCAAAAGCTCTTTTTTGATATTGGAAATATTGGAATGGAGAACATTTTTTCCTAATTTATCAGCTTTTGTAAATACTAAATTGAATGGTACTTCATTTTCTCCACACCATTCTATAAATTCTTTGTCTATCTTTTGTAATTCGTGTCTACAATCTATAAGTATAAAAGCCGTCACGAGTGAAGTCCTATCGGTGAGGTAGTCGCTTATCATCTTTTGAAAACCTTTTTTGGTATCCTTTGATGTACGTGCATATCCATAACCTGGCAAATCTACGAGATACCAAGTTTGATTTATCTCAAATAGATTGATGAGTTGTGTTTTACCGGGAGTAACAGAGACTTTAGCGAGGCCTTTTTTGTTTGTGAGCATATTTATGAGAGAAGATTTACCTACATTGGATCTACCAATAAAAGCAAATTCTGGTCTTCCGTCTTTGGGGCAAGCACTCTCTTTTTGATAACTTGCTATAAATGTTACATCTTTAATATTCATCTCGGCACTCTTTTTGATACATTACAATTATAATTAATAAATTAAATCATAATAATCAGCATTATACGTCCATTCAGATTCAAAAAATAGCCATTAGCTAATTTTAGTCCGTTAAACTTACGTTAAAAATGATGCAATATTAACCATTTTTAAGGCATTAATACGTTATCGAGTGGATTTACTTGGCAAATATTTTTATTACTTAATCAACCCTGAACATCCTTTTAAATAATTATAGATATGAAATGAGCATGAACCATCTTCCTGACACACAAACCTCGATGATTATTTTCATGCGAATTCCATATGACAATTTCAATAAAAATAAAAATTAAATATATGAAACGTTCGATTTTTTCTTTAATATGTCTGTTTATTTCGGCAATGTCATTTGCACAGATAGAATTTGGAATCAAGGCAGGATTAAGTTCTTACGACCTAGCAAACGAAAGTTTTTTAGTCAATAGCGGTGGTAACAAGGTGGAATGGAATATCAAAAATGCAGGTTACGGCCATCATTTTGGTATTTACACTAGACTCACCTTACTAGGCTTATATCTAGAACCCGCGATACTATTTAATTCCAATAGGATCACTTATGATATCAAAGAGTATGGTGAATCGGGCGCATTCACCAAGATAAAAAATGAGAAGTACAATCAATTAGACATACCTATCATGGCGGGTATAAAACTCGGTGTCCTACGTTTTCAAGGTGGCGTAGTCGGTCATCTCTTCATCAACAGCATTACTGATGTGGTGGATTATAAGGGTTATGACCAGAGATTTAGAACAGGGAGTTATGGATGGCAAGCTGGCGTAGGTCTAGATATTTGGAAACTGAGAATGGATCTAAATTTTGAAGGTAATCTAGATAAATTTGGTGATCATGTGACTATCAACGGTCAAGAATATGCATTTGCAGACACACCATCAAGATTATTGCTCACTATGGGCTTTAAATTCTAGTTTGGTATGATTATTGCATTAAATAAAATATGAATACGTTCATGAACCTGTAATTGTTAAACCAACAACAACAAAGGCCAACCATCTTCAGGTTGGCCTTTTTTTTATTACCTTTGTGATGACAATGTGACTAAGATTCTAAGGAGTCGAAAGTAGATTTTTATTATTAAAATAGTTGTACCACAATTTATATTATGGCAAAATTGAGAAGAAACCACGAACCACAAAGCAGGGGACTTCAGACCACCTTCAGATTGGTTATATTTCTAATCATTGCTGTATTTGCTTTGGTAGGCGGGTATATTTGGTTTAATGGTATCAAGGTCGGAACACCTGACCAACCTTTACCACCACAGATGCTGCGTACCTATCTACCTAGTTCAAATGGAGACACCATCCATCATAGCTATTACAGTCTCTCGTATCTTGAAGATGACGAAATTGCAGAATGGGTCGCATATAGGATGGATAGGAAACAGTTGCAAGTACCTAATGTGGATCGAGAAAAATTTTATGCACCGGATGATAAAATCGCAACTGGGTCTGCAGTGCATGCCGATTATTCTGGATCAGGATATACTCGAGGACATCTAGCACCTGCTGGAGATATGGCTTTCAGTGAGTTGGCTATGAAAGAATCGTTTTTTATGAGTAATATGTCTCCACAGATCAAAGAGTTTAATAATGGTGTGTGGAAAGAATTGGAAGAAAACGTAAGAGATTGGACGTACAAGGCGGAAACACTTTATATTGTTTCAGGTCCAATACTGAGCAACCCAATCAAAAAAATTGGTAAACAAAATAAAATAACCGTCCCATCAGCATTTTATAAGGTATTGCTAGATTATACGGGTGATGAAAAAAAAGGCATCGCATTCATCATTCCCAACAGTTTGTCTACAGAAAGACTTGAGACCTATATGGTCAGTATAGATAGTATAGAAGCAATAACAGGTTTAGATTTTTTTAATGATATGATCAACGATGATGAGGAAGAAAAACTCGAATCCACTATGAATCCTAACTTGTGGAATGTTAGTGACAAAAGATATCAGCTACGGATCAATAAGTGGAATTATGAATGAATTGTGTATTTGGGGAATTGCGGAATTGCTAATTGGTGAAATTACTAATTTGCTGATTTGCTGAATTGTGAAATATCTTTTTAATGGGTTAGCTGTGTATTGTCTAGGATTGCAGCTCAACCCCTATCTCCTTCTCTTGAAAAAGAAAGGGAACTATGCACGTTGAGCTTCGCAAAAATAACATTTCATCATTGAGTATTCATTATACCATGCAACTTATGGACGTATTAACACACCTTTAAACATTCCACCTTAAACATTAAACAATTAATCAAGCATTCAGTCCCTTCCATTCCTCGACTACAAAAAAACCATCTTGCCCTTGCGCTTGATATAGTGGCATCAATATCATACCATCCATTGGCGCGGTCACAGGTAAACCATTATCACGAGCTAGGATTTCGCCTTTTGTGATTTTTTGGAAATTGCGATATCCTGGTTTCATTTGCCACTTGTGGTTATCTTCAATATTGTATTTGTACTTGACTTGAACGATTTCAGGAAGATTTTTATAATATTCGAGAAGGATGTGATCGTGTCTATTCTCAACGTGTTCAGGTTTTACAACTCCTATCGTTCGCATAAAATTGATGGTGGCTGCTATACATCTATTGACAGACATAGGATCATCGTGATGGCCACCTTCAAAAGCAATTGATATCGTAGGAATACCAATATTTTTCTGCCTAAAATAATGCAATGTCGTACCACTTATACCTTCTAACAATCCCAATATAACGGGTGCGTGCATTTCATGTGCAATCTTTACACTTTCTTCCTTATCCGTTGCTATGCAAAAAATACCACCATCAGACGAGGTAGTATGAAGGTCAAGAAGATACATTTTATCCGGCCGCAATCTATCTATTTCTATATTGATGACATCTAGGATATCTCTGATCTCGAGATCTTCATCCCTGAGGGTAGTGATATCAGCATTTTTAATACCTTGAATATAATTGGGTTCCCAACATCTGTTCATGTCCTTGGATACAAATCGATCGCCATGTCTGAATGCTTGAATATTACCCAAGATACCTATGATTTCACCTTTGTAAGTAAAGTCAGGATTGGTGATAGGTTCTACTTCTAGCATCTTAAATAACAATTCGAGTGCTTTCACACCTGCTGGTTCATTACCATGCATTCCCGCTGTGATGACCAATAGTGGTCCTTCTTCGGTTCCCTTATATTTCCCTATGACTCTGTTCATGACCATATCTGTTAAAATGTGACAATTCAAAAAAACACTTTACATCGGCTATGCCTAATATTATCCTTATCTTTGCCAATGTCTACATAAAAGTCAGATCTATAATATTATAAATCTGATCGCTAATTTAAAATAAAAATTTGATATAATGGCAGTTTTGACTAATATTTATTTTGTTTTTTTTACATGCTTAATTCCAATAGCTACAGAATCAGCAAGCTACGTATTAAATCAATCATTAAAAACAAATATCTGTATCATACAAAATGCAGTGTATTTCCTAGGTACTCCCTATGTACCCAATACTTTAGAAAGTTCAGGGGAAGAAAAACTGACTGTTTTTAATAATAAATATGATTGTGTGACTTTCGTCGAATATATACTAGCATTATCCATCTACCAAACTCAGACAATAGAAACAAAAAAAAGTATCCATCAAATAATAACTAACTTAAGATACCGTGATGGAATCATAGATGGATATGGATCACGATTACATTACTTCACTGAGTGGATCTTACGCAATGAAAAAAACGGGACGATCAAAAATATAACATCAGTTATTGGCGGCAAAGCATTTGATAAAAAAATCAACTTTATGACTACCCACTCATCCAAATATCCCAAACTTCAAAACAATAAAGATCTCCAAGAAGTCAAAGCTGCAGAAAACTTCCTAAACGGTCAAGCGCTGACTTACATTCCAAAAGAAGATGTGACATTGACTTACCCACATATACAACACGGCGATATCATAGCCATTACAACCGGAATAGATGGCCTAGACATAGTGCACACAGGATTTGCTTACCGCAAAGGAGGTAACATCCACTTACTACACGCCTCTGAAAAAGAAGGTAAGGTCGTCATCAGTGAATTGCCACTCAGCGAATATATGCAAAAGAATAAATCTCAAAGTGGGATTATGGTAGCGAGAGTAAATTGATGAAGAGAGATATGAGTTAGGAGAAAAGAATTATGAGTTTTGTGATATGAAATAAGAGTGCTTATTGATAAGCTTAGCATCCTTGATAGGCTTGAGTTATTGGAAGCGTCCCGATTCATTACCACTTTCCTTTTTATTATTTCTCACATCTTATATCTCCAATCTCAACTTTCCTACATCTTCACCCATTTGCCATACCATACCTTGCCTGACTTATCCTTGCACAAGATGATGTACGTCCCTGATGAAAGATATCCAGCATCAAGACTGAATGTCTGCTCTTGCTGTACACCTGTCTCTACCGTCTGTCCCGTCATCGTGGTGATCTGATACTGTATCGGATAGTTGGTGCCGTCGGGTAATGAGATATTTATCTTATCTACACCAGGATTAGGAAATAGAGATAACTTCTCGTAGGTGACCAAATCTGTAGCTGAGGTAGGTATCTCATCTGGAAAATACCACCACCTATTATCAGGTACGTTGCTACACTCTGGATCAAAGCAGCCATTAGGGCCTACTTTCATGACCCAAGCATCTT
>Ga0105045_10005650_pt1 | contig 11010 bp, 9 predicted proteins | sample MAT02_FD_78089 | JGI IMG/M metagenome (GOLD analysis project Ga0105045, IMG submission 78089) | Freshwater microbial communities from Lake Fryxell liftoff mats and glacier meltwater in Antarctica - MAT-02 (megahit assembly) | ecosystem: Environmental > Aquatic > Freshwater > Ice > Liftoff... | reverse complement strand
GGAAGAGTTCGTCCAACCGGGCGTTCAAACCATCGCCCTTCAATCCGTAGAGCTTGCCGTAGTAGCTCACCATCTCCCAGGCGGTCATGCGGTCGTATACGCCGGTGTTGGCGGAAAGGAAGCCGATCGATTGCCGAACTTGCGAAGGTTGCGAAACGACGTCGTACCCCGCCACCGTGGCGAACCCGGCCGTCGGCTTCAGCACGGTACAGAGCATGCGCAGCGCGGTGGTCTTGCCGGCCCCGTTGGGGCCGAGCAAACCGAAGACTTCCCCCGGCGGCACCGAGAACGTGAGATCCTCGACTGCGGCGACCGGTTTGCCATCCGGGCCGGTGAAAGATTTGGTCAGGCCTTCGAGTTCGATCATCACTGCGTCCCCGTTTACTGACAGTCATGTTGGGAAAGCCACACGAATGAAACCAATCTCCGTCATTCCCGCGGAGGCGGGAATCCAGTGTTTTCCCTTGGGATTCCCGCCTTCGCGGGAATGACGGGGCAGGGTAACTGCTCGCGTGTGATGGCATAGCATTTCTGACCGTCCGCTCGAAGACTCGCGTCGCGGCTAAACATTTACGTGTCGTCCGCCGGGAAATCGGGTTTGTCGAACTTAGTCGGATCGAACGTTCCACGGGCCTCGGCTTCCAACATCCGGATGCGGGCATCCATTTCCCGCAGCGTCACGTTCATTCCGGCGAGTTGCGTATTCAGATCGGTTCGCGGCTTGGGCCGCGGCACTTCCGGATAGTTCAACTGGCGCTGCAACGCATGGAACAGGAACAGCGGCTCGCGGCCCCGGCTCGCCTTCGCAATTTTGCCTTCCTTCTCCCCGAACAACGGCGGCAGGGACGGAACATACTCGGAATCCGTACGCAACTGTTCGTTCACATACAAGTGCGAACGCAGGTACACGAGGTCGGCGAAATCGACGATGCCGACCTGCTTGCGGACGAGTTCCGCGTAGGCTTGCCAATCGCCGGGGTAGAACGGATCGCCGCCGATGGCGTCGAGGCCGTCGTCGTAACCCAATCGGTTGCGGCAGATCGCTTCGAACTGGTACACGAACAAACCGGAAAGGCTCGGCTCCCCAGCCTTATAGGTCGCTTCGCGTTCGAGCACCAACAGCGCCGCGGCCATATCGAACTTCATCCCTTCTTTTTCTGCGGCCCGCATCACGAACGCTTGATACGGGGTGAAATAGTGCGAGAGCTTGGCGAAACCGCTGGAGATCAACCCGGCGTGCTTCAACTCGGTGGCGAGGAATTGCACGGCCATCGGCAGCTTGGTGGTGCTGAGGATTTCCTGATCGATCTCGAAAAGGATATCCTGCGCGGGAACGTTCTCGGAGAAGCGTTCGCGGAAGGTGCGGAAGAAGTACGCCTGTTCGATGCACTCGTCGCGGTCGGGGAGCGTGGCAGGATTCATGAGGTTATGGTAGGCGAAGTCGGCGGAACGCGACGTTTTCAACCCATTGGGTCGAAAGTATTTCTCGACACTTTCTTGACACTTTCTCGACACATGCGAACATGAACTCAGATGTTCGCACCCAATTTCACCCTCACGCCGAAGATCCTTCGTGCACTGATGGCCATCGAAGCCGATCGGCAAATCGTCGCTTCAATCCCACTCGCCCCGCCGATGCTCGAAGCGTTGCGGCGGACGGCCCGTTTACTCGCCACCCACTTATCGACGCAAATCGAAGGGAACCGGCTCACCCGCGATCAAGTGCGTGCCGTCGTCGAAGGCGAAGGCAACTTCCCGGGGCGAGAACGCGATGAAGCGGAAGTGAAGAACTATTTCGCCGCGCTCGAGTTCGTGGAGCAACTCTCCCGGAAGAAATCGAATCTGACCGAACGCACGGTACAAACGATCCACGGGTGGGTGATGCTCGGCAAAGGGAAGCCGTCACCGTATCGGCGCGGTCAGAATGTGATCCGCGATCAACGCAGCGGACGGACGGTGTACCTGCCGCCGGAGGCGAAAGATGTTCCCGGGTTGATGGCCGAACTGATTCGTTGGGTGAATGCGAACGTTCGCAGCCGCGAATGGCCGGTGCCGGTGATCGCGGGCTTGGCGCATTACCAATTCGCCACGATCCATCCATACTTCGATGGGAACGGTCGCACCGCTCGCATCCTTACGAATCTGCTGATGCACCGCGGCGGCTACGGTTTGAATGGGATTTATTCGTTGGAGGAGTATTACGCCGCGAACTTGGAAGGCTATTACGCCGGGCTTTCGGTAGGCCCGAGCCACAACTACTATTTCGGCCGAGCCAAGGCGGATGTCACGCCGTTCTTGGAATACTTTCTCTCGGGTATGAGTGAAGCCTTCGGCAAAGTGCGTGGGCGAGCGGAAGAATTCCGGGGGCACGGCGACACTTGGGCCGATTCCGAGTTGCGGCAACTCTCGCCGCAACAGCGGTACGCCCTCGGATTGTTTCGCAAACAAGTGGCCGTCACATCGCGGGAGATCGCATCGTTCTTTTCCCTCACTCCGAGGGCGGCCACGGCATTGTGCCGCAAGTGGGTCGCATCGGGGTTTTTGCGTATCGACAACCCATCCACCAAAGCCCGTTCCTTCCGGTTAGCTCCCCGATTCGAGCAAACACTGCGAAACGATTGAAGGGGTGGCGCGTTCTGCGCGATTCGCACCGGCGCCCACCCGAGATATTCGGCGGGTTCGGGTACAGATGGAATTGGAATGCCCCGGAGAGTCGGGCAAAGTAAAGGAGGATATCTGCGGACTTCCGCGGGCGTACGCACCATGTATCAGCAACGGCGTGGGGGGTAGTCATGTTTCTTCGGTTCCCATTCAACATCGCGTTGGCACTGCTTGTGGCTTCGGCCGTGGCGCCGGCCGCTCGGGCTTCGCACTGCGGCTTCTGCCGCTACCCGGCGGCCAGCATCGCACCGGAACAATGCGCCCCGGTGGTGATCGCCCCCCAAGTGGCGTATCGCACCGTCACCGAATACCAAACCGAAGTGCAATACCGGCCCGTGGCCCGCACGGTGTACGAAGCTCAAACGGTCACGAAACAGCGGACGGTGATGGAGAACTACACGGTCGCGGTTCCCTTTACCACGAGCCGCCCGGTGGTGGAACAGCACGAACAAGTGGTCACGTCGTACGTCAACCGCCCGGTGTATGAAACGCAATACCAAGAGCAGCGCTACACGGTGAACCGCCCGGTGTGCCGGGAGTACCCGGTGCAGATTCCCTATTGCACGTACCACCCGGTGTACGAACAGCACGTTCGCCAAGTGACCAAGACCGTGAACCGCCCGGTGGTGAACGAGTACCAAGAAGCGATCCCGTACACGGTGAATCGCCCGGTGTACGAACAGCACGTCCGCCAAGTGAGCTACGTCGTCAACCGCCCGGTGGTGAACGAGTACCAAGAAGCGATCCCGTACACGGTGAATCGCCCGGTGTACGAACAGCACGTGCGCGAAGTGCCTTACACGACCTACCGCCGCGTCGTCGAGCCGTACACCGTGCCGGTGTATTGGACGACGCAACACCCGGTGTACGAACAGCATGTTCGCGAGCACCGTTACACGGTGTGCCGGAATGAAGTGCAATACTTCCAAGAGCCGCAGTGCTTCACGACCTACCGCACGGTTCCGGAAACCGTCTCGCACCAAGTGCCGGTTACGCGCTACCGCACGGAACAGCTCTGTCGCACGGAAACCCGCAGCCGCATGGTAGTGGAACCGGTGACGACCGAACGGGTGGTTCAATATCAAACGGGCGAATGCCAAACGGTGAGCGAATACATTCCCGGGCCGGTGGTCACGCGGGCGGTTCGCTTGCCCGGCACTTGCACGTTCGACCCTTGCACCTGCACCTCGCAGTATTGCCCCGGCCAAGTGGTGTGCGAACAAGTGCAATGCCCCGGCCGCACGGTTTGCAAGCAAGTGTGGGTTCCCCGCACCGAATGCCGCACGATCCGCGAGACGCACAACGTCTGCCGCACGGTGTGCGAAGAAGTGCAAGTGCCGTACACCCGCTGCGTGCCCTACACGGAAATGCAATGCTACCAAACGACGGTGTGCCGCGTGGTGCCGGAAGTGCAAACGCGAATGGTCACCCGTTGCGTCGTTCAAAAGATTGCCGAAGAGAAATGCGTTCAGATCCCGTACACGACCTGCCGGATGGAAGTGCAACAGCACACGAACATGGTCACGCGGTACCGTTGCTACACGGTGCCGGAGCAGCACGTTCGCCAATGCAACTACACGACCTGCCGCATGGTGCCCGAGCAGCACGTTCGCTACGTCACCCGCCGGGTGTGCAGCTACGTTCCGGAAACCTACGTGCGGAACATCCCGTACACGACCTGCCGGATGGTGCCCGAGCAACACGTTCGCTATGTGACTCGCCGGGTATGCAGCTACGTTCCGGAAACCTATGTGCAAAACATTCCCTACACGACCTGCCGCATGGTTCGCCAGGATCACGTTCGCACGGAAGTCCGCCGTTCGGTCGAGTACGTTCCGGAGGAATGCGTGCGTCAGATCCCGGTTCGCACCTGCCGCATGGTGCAGGAGCCGGTGTGCCGGGTGGTGAAGCACTGCACGGTGAAGTATGTGTGCGAGCAACACACGCGGTACGAAACCCGGACTGCCTGCCGGATGGAATGCTACAATGAGTGCGTGATGGTTCCGAAAACCGTTTGCGAAATGCAGGCCTTCACGGTGTGCAAGCCGGTCACGCGTTGCGTGCCGGTGTGCGTGCCCGTGTGTGAGTGAACCTTGCTCCCCTCTCCTCGCGGGAGAGGGGCTGGGTGTGAGGGGGCAATTGGACGAAACGATCACTCATCATCACTTCAACACCCGCCCTTGGCGGGTGTTGTGCATTTCAAGCCAATACGGTTCATAAATTGAGAAATACCCCCTCACCCCCAGCCCCTCTCCCGCGAGGAGAGGGGAGCAAGATGGCCATGATCCGCGTCGGCGCCGTGAACTACCTGAATACCAAGCCCCTCATCGAAGGGCTGGAGCAGTTCGCGCCGAACATCCGCCTCACGCTCGACCTGCCCAGCCGCCTCGCCGATCAATTGGAGCGCGGCGAAATCGATGCGGGTTTGATCCCCGTCGCGGAGGTATTTCGAGGCGGTTATGCCTTCCTGCCGAACATTGCGATTGCTTCCCGCGGTGCGGTGCTGAGCGTCACGCTGTTCAGCAAAGTGCCGTGGAACGAGATCCGCAGCGTGGCCTTGGATGAAGGCTCACGCACTTCCGCAATGCTGACGAAGATTTTGTTAGCCGGGTGCTTACCACCCTCTCCCGCCGAGGGAGAGGAAAACCAGAAAAACTCAATCAAGTACCAACAACTCCCCATCGACGCCGACGCCGATGCGGTGGACACCGACGCTGTGCTTCTCATCGGCGACCGCGCGATGAAGGCCTGCCTGCCGAAGTTCGGCTACAGCTACGACCTCGGCCAAGCGTGGTACGAACGCACCGGGTTGCCGATGGTATTCGCCGTGTGGGCCGTGCGGCCGGGTGTCGATCTCGGCGGAGCCGAGGCGGCGTTCGAGAAGGCCAAACGGCACGGCCTCGCCCACGCGGGCAGTATCGCCGCCCGCGAAGCCGCAATCTTGGGCCTCGACCCCGGCTACTGCCGGCGGTACTTCGATACTATCATTCAATACGATCTCGGGCCGAGGGAACTCGCCGGGTTGAAGCGCTTCCACGACCTCGCCATGCAACTCGGCCTCGCGCCGGAAGGAGGGCACCTTGAGCACTACCATCGACCGCATTTTGTCGAAAGCCGTTGACGGCGAACGCATCTCCTTTGCCGAAGGCGTCGAACTCATGGCGTGCAAAGATCTGCACAAGCTCGGCCGGGCCGCCCACGCCGTGACCATGCGACTTCACCCCGAGCCGTACCGAACCTACAACATCGATCGCAACGTGAACTACACGAACGTGTGCGCGGCGGTGTGCGATTTCTGCGCCTTCTACCGCAAGACCGGGGACGCCGAAGCCTACGTGCTCACCCGCGAGGAACTGTACGCCAAGATCGAGGAAACCATCACCCTCGGCGGCGATCAAATCCTCATGCAAGGCGGCATGCACCCGTCCCTCAAACTCGAATGGTACGAAGAACTCCTCCGCGATCTGCGTTCGAGATATCCATCGGTCAACTTGCACGCCTTCAGCCCGCCGGAGATCCACCACTTCGCCAAGCTCAATAAGCTACCGCTCGAAACCGTGTTGAAACGATTGAAAGACGCCGGCCTCGGCAGCCTCCCCGGCGGCGGCGGGGAAATCCTTGTCGACCGCGTGCGCAAGCTGCTCACGAAGAACAAAGCCTTGACGGACGAATGGTTGGAAGTCTGCCGCGTGTGGCACAAACTCGGCGGCAAAGGTTCCGCCACGATGATGTTCGGCCACATCGAAACCGACGCCGAGCGCATCGAACACCTCGACCGCCTGCGTACGCTTCAAGACGAAACCGGCGGCTTCACCGCCTTCATCTGCTGGACGATGCAGCCCGGCCACAAGATGGCCGACTACCCCGAGCAGGGGGCATTCGAATACCTGCGTGTGCAGGCCATCGCTCGGTTGTACCTCGACAACTTCCCAAACATCCAATCCTCGTGGGTGACGCAGGGTGCGAAGATCGGCCAGTTGGCGCTCTTCTTCGGCGCCAACGACATGGGCAGCCTGATGATCGAAGAGAACGTGGTCGCCTCGGCCGGCACGGTTCACCACCTCACGCTCGAACAAATCCGCGGCAGCATCCGCGAAGCCGGTTGGCAACCCCGCCAGCGCAACGTCTATTATCAACTCTTGGAAGAGAAAGCGGCGGCGTGAATGGCGGCGGCAATCGAATCGAGTTCCGGCATCTGCTTTGCAAGGTAGTCCGAAACAAGTTCGATTCGTTTTCATGTGCCCCATGCCCCACGACATCCCGGATTACGATCCCTTCCAATCGGCCTATCACGAGGCGTTCCGCCCCGAGTTGTACTCGTTACTCGACGCCTTGCCCCTACCCCCCGGAGGGCACGTCATCGACTTGCCTTGCGGCAATGGTTTCTACACCCGCCGATTGGCCGAGCGCCTCGGCCCCGATCAACGCCTGACCGCCGTGGATCAGTGTGAATCCTATTTGAACGATGTCCGCGAGCAGGTGGTGGCTTTACCGGGAACCGTGGATGTGCGAAGGGGGGATGCGTACCGATTGCCGTTTCAAGATGCCACCTTCGACTTGGTCTGGAGCGCGCAGAGTCTCATCAGCTTGGATCCGAACCTCGCGGTGCGAGAAATGTACCGCATTTGCAAACCCCAGGGTTTCGTTGCCATCCTCGAAGTCGATCAGTTCCACCACGTGGTGCTGCCTTGGCCCGCGGAGCTCGAAGTGGCCCTGGCGTCGGCGACGCTCAAGGCGAGCATTCGAAAATACGGCGATGGGGTCAAACTCTCACCGGCCCGGCGGCTACGGCCCATCTTGCGCGCCGCGGGATTTGCATCGATTCGCCGATGGAACTACCCGCTCGAACGTACGGCACCATTCGAACACGCCACCCACGATTTTCTCGAACGGCATTTCCAATCTCTGCGCGATTTCGCTTATCACGAGCTATCCCAAGAAATGAAATCATCATTTGATCGATATACCGATTCCACCTCCCCCGTTTCGCTGCAACGCTCCGCCGATGCGGAACTCGAATGCATGAATGTGCTATATTTGGCTTCCCCTACCGCGCCCAGCGGCACGGCATGAAAGTCTAGCGCTCGACCGCGAGTCTTACAGGCTACTCTCGACCCTCGTTCGATTCTGATGGGACGTAAAGTGGGCAAGAACGATCTCTATTTAGCAGCAAGCGACACTGTCGAGGGGGTTCCCGGGGGGCCTTGTCAAACTCCGTCAGTAAGTGTCGCAACACCCGGCATGACGGGGCTTCCCCCAGCATGCCGGGTTTATTAGAATACCCACATGACCCCCGAAGAAGTAGGAACGATGCTTGTTCAACAAGGCATCGATTCTGAAAGCGATATTGGTCTTTATGCCATGAAGCTTCGTACCCGCAGCGACGAGGAAATGGCAGCTAGGTATGCCATGATTCCTCCCCCAAAGCGAGTTCCCCCTCCCGGCAAGACGATTTGGGACATGATCGTCGGCAAGATCCCGTATGAAAGTGAGGAGGATCGCAAACGAACCTTCGAATTGTTGGAACGCATGTCGTGAACGCACTGAAGTACATTCTGGATACGAATATCACCGTCCATTTCGTCCGCGGCAGCGACCACCTCGCCCCGACCTTCTTCGACCGCTTCCGAATCGAACCCCGATGACATATTCCGACGATGAAGCCCCGTTGCACGCCATCGAGAAAGTCCGCATTCTCCAGCGGGTCGCGGCGTATTACGGCCTATGCCAAGGCGTGCGCAAATCGAGCACCGGTAGCCTCGTTTTCGGCGGCATCATGCTCGCCGTGTGGCATTTCCTGTTGCCGGACAAAATGAAATTCGATTGGTTCGGCATCGTCTATTTGGTGCTCGCCGTCGCGGAGTTCGGTATCGGTTTGCTCAACCGTTTCGCCCCTTCCGCCGAAGGCGTATTACTCGATGGCTTGGTTCTCATCGCCTTCGGCGGTTGGAACATGTTGCGCGAAGGCTTGGTGTTCATGCAGTTTCTCCCCGGCCGGCCCAGCATGATCTTCCTCTTCTTCGGCGGCTACTGGATCTACCAAGGCTTCCAGCACTGCCGGAACTACAGCATCCTGCGGCGGCTCTTCGCCGAGCGCCCCACCCGTGAACAAATCCGTTGGTACGACGGGCTTTTGAAAGAAGTCCGCTTTGCCGACCCGAAGGAAGATTCGCAAGCCCTCGCCCTGCCGACGCGGCCGCCGATCTCCGGCAAACTCCTCGGCGACATCGCCTTCTTCGCCATCGTTGCGGGGGATCCGATTATCACCACGCGGGATCAAGTGATGATCTCAATGATCGATTCGGACGAACGGGGTGCGCGGCCCGAAGCGGTGCTCGCCATCGAAGGGCACATGTTTGAACCGTTCCCGATCTCGAATGCGAATTGGGAAAACTATCGGCGGTGGAAAGCGGAGGTTTAGAGCCGGTTTCAAATTACTGTAGCGGAAGTCGCCAGACTTCCGGAACCAGCTCGGCCGGAAATCTGGCGACTTCCGCTACGAGAATTTGAAATACGGCCTAATGCCGGGATGATCGTTTTTGATACACCGCCCAGAACAAATCTTCGGATGGGTACGGCAGCTTCCACGATTTCGGGAAGAGCCGAGCGATCTTCGTGGGGATGCCGCGGCCATACTTGTGCTCAACGAGCGATTGAGCGTGGCCCATGCCGATCCATTTTTGGGCGAAGCCGGTGCCGCGGAGGCGATAGCCGCGGGCTTCCATCGCGCGTTTCAAAACGGCGGGTTTCCACCAATGCAGCACGCTCGGCGGGCTGTATTCGTGCCAAGCTTCCCCGAGAATTCTAGCGGTGCGGCTCGCTGCGTTCCACGTTTCGATCAACCAAAGACCGCCCGGTCGAGTGTGGGCATCGGCGATGCGGAACGATTCCACCGGGTCGGGCAGGTGAGCCAACACCTGCACCCAGCTCACGGCATCGAACATTCCATTCAACGATACCGTTTCGAGCGTTCCGGGGTGAATCGTCTGCCCGAGTTCCCGTCTGCCGTACTCGGCCATCGCCCGATTCGGTTCGATCCCTTCGCCAAGCCAACCCGCATTGGCATAGCCTTGAAGCAGGAAGCCGGCCGCGGCTCCGACATCAAGGAGGCGAGGTTCCAAAAGCCGCCGTACGTCGTCCGGCGGACGGCGGCACGATGTGCCGACGCTTTCATTGTTTCCGCGGCCTGGTACTATGGTGTATCGCTTCAATAACCCGCCGTAACGACGACCGGCGTCGGTGAGCAACTTGGCCTCCGCAGTATAATCGGGGTAGCCCGCTCCGCCTCCGGTGAAGTAATCGTCTCCGTAAATATCTTCCACGTGATCTGGTGCCGGTTGAAACCCAGCATACCGGTGCCCGCAGCGGGAACATTCCCGTACCGGATAACCTTTGTGAACGAATACCAGCACCGTTCGAGCCGAGCCGCACAAGGGACAATCGGGGGGTGAATTCAACGGTTGTGCCGGGTTTGCCGATGGTGGGGTTTTGCTGAGGTGGGAAATGTTCGTGCCCATCGGAAATGCAATCCTAGGTTCTCATTTAGTAAGTTAATGGCGCGAGCAATTCTTTCAGCATTCGCCGGATTCGTGCTATGGTTAAGATACGCTGATAGGTGGTCGCGCAACGCCCAGAGTGGCCGCGTTTCCATCATATGTTAGCTAGTGTTTCCCGGTTCTACCCCGCAGGCTGCGGTCATGGTGTTCGCGTCCAATCCTCATGTTATACCCTTCGCCACGGTGGCGACACTATTCGGTACGCGCCCCGAAGTGATTAAAGTGGCCCCGGTGATCGCCGAGTTGGAACGCAGGCCATCCCGGTTCCGCACCCTGAATATTTCGTCCGGGCAACAACCCGATCTGCTCGAACCGCTGGTGGAATGGTTCGGTTTGCGAATCGACTACGATCTGCGAGTGATGCGGCCGGGCCAAGCGTTGAATCTGCTGTTCGCCCGTGTATTGGAACAACTCGATCCGCTGCTTGACAAGCTGCGACCGCAAGTATTGCTGGTGCAGGGGGACACGACAACCGCCGCCGCGGGGGCGCTTGCGGCGTTTCAACGCCGCATTCCCGTGGGGCACATCGAAGCGGGGTTGCGAACCGGCGACCCGTATTCCCCCTTCCCCGAAGAGATGAACCGCCGCCTCATTACGAAGCTGGCCAAATGGCACTTCGCGGGCACGGCGAACCATGTCCGTACACTGTTGAATGAAGGGATCGCACCGGATGCCATATTCCACACGGGCAACCCGGTGGTGGACGCGTTGCAAATGTTGGGCGGCGATGAAGCCCGCTCGGAACGGTTGAACGCCGTGTTGGAACGTACCGCCGGGTTGAAGCGCATCGCCG
>Ga0105045_10005649_pt1 | contig 11011 bp, 8 predicted proteins | sample MAT02_FD_78089 | JGI IMG/M metagenome (GOLD analysis project Ga0105045, IMG submission 78089) | Freshwater microbial communities from Lake Fryxell liftoff mats and glacier meltwater in Antarctica - MAT-02 (megahit assembly) | ecosystem: Environmental > Aquatic > Freshwater > Ice > Liftoff... | reverse complement strand
TATGAGTTAGGTAGTACCTATCACCAGATCGGCATGGTTTACGAAGAGCAACGTCAGTGGACGCAAGCGCTGGATAGCTACCAACTGGCACTCAACTGGAATGAAAAGACGGGTAATGCTTATGAGTTAGGCGGTACTTACCACCAGATCGGAAGGGTTTACGAAGAGCAACAAGAGACTGATAACGCTAAAAAGTGGTGCCGTTTGGCAGTTGAATCTATGAAACGATATGGCCATGATGATCAACTATCCACCGCTCAACAATCTCTATCCCGCGTAGAAGACTTGCTGGTATCAAAATAATTCACTCCGCTTTTTCGATTCCATCAGCCACTTCGGCACTGTCAACTCTACCTCGTTCATGCAGCGAAAATGCCCCAGCGGGCAGCGGTCGGAGCCGATTTTGGAGCAGGGTCGGCAGGACAATCCAATCTTTTCGAGTGAGGTGAACGGCGTCTGGTATGGGTACATGCCGAAACGGGGCGTGGTGTTGCCCCAGATTACGTAAATCTGCTTTCGGAGCGCAGCCGCTACGTGCATCAGCCCGGTGTCGTGACTAATCACGACATGCGCCCGCTGCACCAGCGACGCCGACTGGTTCAGGCGGTACAGGCCGCAGGCGTTATAAATTCGCTCCGACCCTAACGCTCGCAAAACCTGCTCACCCGTTGCGCGGTCGGTGGCGTCGCCGAGGAGGACGACGGGCTGGTCGAGCTGGCGGCAGAGGTCGATGATGCGGGTAACGGGGAGTCGTTTGGTGGCGTGCTGCCCGCCGATGGCGTAGGCCACGTAGCCGGTCTGGTGCGCTGGCGGCAACTCGTGCGCGGCAACCCGGTCGGTGGTGGGGATGAAATGGTCCAGACCCTGCCCGTCGTTCAGTACGCCCAGCGACAGGACCGTGTCCATGTAGCGGTCCACGATGTGCCGGTTGGGCAGCCGGTCAATTTTCCAGCGGACGTACAGCCATTTCTGCCAATTTAGTTTATCGACGGTACGCGCCCGGACGCCAAGCCGGGTTTTGATGATGCGGGTACGGAGGTTGTTATGCAGGTCTATGATCAGATCGTAGCGTTCAGCGCGGAGTTGCCGGATCAGGTCGTTCAAACTGCCATCGAGGTAATGCCGGGCGTCGATGTACGGGTTCGGCTCGATGAGGTCGGCAAAGGCGCGTTTGGTGCAGTAGTGGAGTTCGGCACCCGGCAACTGCATTTTCAGGCAGCGCAGAACCGGCGTCGTCAGCACGATGTCGCCGATGGACGAGAAGCGGAGGATCAGGATTTTCATCGGTAGTACCCCACCCCAACCCCTCCCCTAAAACAGGGGAGGGGCTAAGGAACTGGGTGTTTTAGGGTTCACTTGCAATACGTCGGTGAGTCGATGGTGAGGGACCAGGTGGGTTTGTCGATGAGGTAGTTGTTCTGGCGCAGGGGCCAGGTGGCTCCGCCGTCGGTGCTGGCGCGGAAATCGTAGCGTCGGCCCACCTTCAGCTTGTACGACGCCACGCTGCGCTCCGTCCGGGTGGCCGTAATCAGTTCGCGCCATTGCTCGTTGCCCGTTTCGCTGTACTGGGTTCTGATCTGCGCGGGCAGGGCCGATTCGTCTAATCTGGTGCCTTTGGGGCAGGTGAAGTTGAAGCTCAGCTTCATGACGGGCGGCACCGGCAACGCGGCCAGACTAATCGGAACGGGCGTATCGTTACAGGTCTGCCCCACCACCGACTCGGCCATCAGCCCGCCTTTCGCGCCCTTGCCCCAGGCATCGGTTTCGTCAAAAACACGCAGTTTCATCTCCCGGCCTTCGGGCTGGTTATAGATGCGAATCAGCGCGTTGTTGTTTACATTGGCGTAGAACGTACTAACCCGCTGCCCGGTAGTGGCGTCGATGAGTTCGCAGCGGTAGTTGACATCAACATTAGCCAGTTTGCTGCTTACCCGAAACACCGGGCCGACGTTACAGACGCGCTCGGTCCAGGTAGCTACGTAGGCGGCTGTTCGGGTGGCCGTAGCACGGTATTCGAGCCGGTTGGTCTGGCGGTTGCCCACCACTACCCCCGCTGGCTCTTCCTGCCAGCGGTTCAACCCCGCATCATAGCTGTACAACGGAATGGAATCGCCGGGCTGTACGGCACGGCCCCGCTGCCCGTTAATCGTGGCCGGATTGATGTCCATCGTCCAGCGGGCGGGCTGCGAGAATCCGTAGGCCAACTGATACGCATCGTTAAACACCTCGACCGTAACGGACCCCGCCAGCGAAATCACCCGCAAGGAGCCAGGAGAATCCTGACCCGGTTTCGCGGTCACGTTCGACAAGACACCCCCACCCGGTATCTGACTGGTGGTGTTGCCGTCGCGGGTGTGGGTCTGAATAACCTGCATGGTTAGATTACCGCCAACGGGTTGCCCATCGCGGTTGGTGAGCCGGGTTCCGGCAGGCAGCAGCACGGAGGCCCGGTCGGCATTGGGGGCAGCACTGGCGGTGGTCAGGCCAAGCGGGGCGGTCAGGGTGCCGGTGGCGTCGGCGCGGGCGGTGGCGCGGGCGGGCGTGACGGTTTGCGGGGGTTTGATCAGACTGATTTGCCGCACCACCCGCGTAACCCGGCCCGGCCCCGTCAGCACCAACGGCTGCACAACGGTCAGGTAGTCATCGGCACGAACCACCGTCGTAAACTGAAACGGGTCCGCTGTCGAAGGCGTAACAGCCGGCGATGCGGCCAGCAGCAGTACCCCGTCGGGATTGACGCGGTAGCGGTTGGTGTTCAGCGTGGTTACGACCTGACTGGCATCGGGTCCGGCCAGTATGACCTCACTGACCGGGCGCGGGTTGGCTGCGGGATCGTAAAGCCTGATTTCGACCACGCCGTTTTCGATGGGGTCTTTCACGCGCAGTTCTACCCCATCGAGCGGATTTTGGCACGTAACCAGCCCGGTAGCTAAACATAGCCAGACAAGGGACAGACGGTTCATTTGTGGGTTGTTTAGCGGGTCAGTTTATACGCCAGGCGAAAATTCAGCGAGGGCAGGTAGCGGTAATTGCGCAGATTGTGTTCCACGACAGACACCTGCTCATCGAGGGTTGTCGTTTCCAGGAAGCCTTCGTAGTGCAGGTCAACGCGCGGGCGACCGAGGTAGAAGACGCCCATCTCGAACCCGACGCCCCACCGTTTGCGGGGAATGATACGCCCGAAGCCCCAGCCCGCGTAGCCCACTACCGGACGCCAGCGCACAGTGAGGTTTACCACGCCCACATCTTCGGGCGTCAGTTCCAGCCCGCTGAAGGTTAGCTTATCAGTAGCCGAGGCCACCACGCCGAGGTACGGATGCCAGGTATAGCCCACGCCCCCGGCCAGAAAAAACGACCCGCGCCGGAATGGGTGCCAGTTTAGTCCGGCCTGTACCAGCCCAATCATGAAATCGGGGTCAATCAAAAGTTCAGAGCCAGGTTCGGTTTCTACGCGTACCCGCTGGCGGTAGGCTACGTACTGCCCCCGTACCACCCCCGACAGCCGATGCGGTTTGCTGAGTTGGCGGGCGTAAAAAATGCCCGGCCCCGTAGTAGTCAATTGCAGACCTGCTGACTGTGGCGTGGCTGAACGAAGTGAGTCGGGCTGGTTTTGCGCAAAGCCGCTGAGGGGTATCAGCAGGGTAGAAAGCGACAGTACGTACCGCAACCTACAGGAGAGAAAAGCCATACTTATTCATTGAATTACATTTACAGTAACAATTATAGCACATATAAACTTACCAGACATAATTTTCCAAGTACTATTAACTATGTGAAATCATACCAGAGGTGGAGTAAATTTGCTGAGTACGTAAAAATTATATATCTATTATGTTGATTATAAGTTCTTTGCTATGAAATTATCACTTATCTGTTAACAGATTATCCCCCTTTTTGTGGGTTCTTAGACTTTTCTGAACAGGGCCAGGTCACACATTACCCAAAAAAACATTACATTAAATTTACTAATCTACTTTTTCGTAAACAGTTTTTGAGCTATGTTTGTTCTCGAAAGCCAGCTGACAAGGCAAGTCTGGCCTGGTACTATCGACCTCAATACACATGAAGAAAATGACGTTTATCCGCTTAAAAAGCCCTTTTTATCCCGTAGTCGTGATTGTAATACTGGCTGGCAGTCAGTTTTTCACCGCCTGCGTATCAACTAAGGAACTCGCCTATTTTCAGGATGGCGCGGGGCAGGAAATAGCCTCCACAACCGCGGCCCGCTACGCACCCACCATACAATCCGGCGATTTACTGGCGGTACAGGTAAACAGCCTGAATCCCGAAGCATCATCGTTCTTCAATCCATACACCGCCATTACCATGGCCGACCGGGGAGGGCAGCCCATGCAGGTGACACCCACCACGCCCCTGCCCGCCCAGAACGGATACCTGGTTGACAACGACGGCACCATCGAGCTGCCCGTGCTGGGCAAAGTAGCCGTTACGGGACACACCACCGCCGAAGTCCGCGACAACCTGCGCCAGAAACTCAGTGAGTACCTGAAAGAACCGACCGTGAACGTGCGTAACCTGAACTTCCGCATCTCGGTCATGGGCGAGGTAAGCCGCCCGTCGCTGTTTACCATCCCCAACGAACGCATCACCCTGCTCGAAGCCCTCAGTCTGGCGGGCGACGTAACGATTTACGGTCGGCGCGAAAACGTACTTGTGATTCGGGAAGAGAACGGGCAGCGCACCTTCGGGCGGATTGACCTGACCAGCCGCGACGTGTTTCGCTCGCCTTACTACTATCTCCATCCCAACGACGTGGTGTATGTAGAACCGGGCCGGGCCAAAGCGGCCACCGCCAACCGGACCAATCAGTTACTGCCCACGGTTCTCAGCGCGCTTTCGTTCGTTGCCATCATTTTCTCGCGGTCCCGGTAGGTTTCGCACCCTCGCTTTATCCAACTAATCAAGTCACGTTTTATTTTTAACCGGTACGACTATGTCGAATCAGAACACGTATGCCTACGCACCATATCAGGTGTATGAGGGCGAGAATGTGCCCAGTTTGCGGGCGGTACTGATGCGTTACCTTAAACACTGGCCCTGGTTTCTGGTGTCGGTAGTGGTGCTGCTGGGGGCGGGCTATGCCTACATGAGGTACCAGACGCCCATTTATCAGGTGCAGGCGAGTCTGCTCATCAAAGACGATAAGAAAGGGCTGAGCGAAGAAAACATCCTGAAAGAGATGGACATCTTCGCGCCCAAGAAAGTCATCGAGAACGAGACCGAAATTCTGAAATCGTTTTCGCTGATGAGTAAGGTGGTAGGCGAACTGGGTCTCGACGTGCAGTATTTTCACAAAACGCCTACCATCAACGAAGAACTTTACGATCAGTCGCCAATTCGGCTGATTATAGAAAAAGCCCACCCTGCCCTGTACGACGACAACCTGGAAATGACGGTGGTCAACCCGCACCGGGTGAGTCTCAACGGCGTGGCCATGCCCGTGAACCAGTCGGTACAAACGCCCTACGGACGGCTACGGATCTTTGCCCGCCGGAATCTGCGCACCACCGATGAGCCACTGCTGATTCGGGTGCAGCCCCGCGATAAAGCCGTGGAAGGGTACCAGAAAAATCTTATTGCCGAACCCAGCAGCAAAGCCTCGACGGTACTGCAACTGACCCTCGAAGACGCCGTACCGCGCAAAGGCGAAGCTATTCTGACCAAGCTCATCGAAGCCTACAACCAAGACGCCGTTACGGACAAAAACCTGGTGGCCGCCAATACGCTCAACTTCATTGAAGACCGGCTCCGGCTCATTGCGGGCGAGCTGACCACCGTAGAACAGGGCGTCGAATCCTACAAATCGTCGCAGGGAATTACCGACCTGAGTTCGCAGGCGCAGGTGTTTCTGGAAACGGTGAAGGAAAACGACGACCGGCTCAACCAGACCCGTATCCAGATTAACGCCATCCGCGACATTGAACGCTACGTAGAAAGTCAGCGCGATGAACGTGGGGTGGCTCCATCAACGCTGAGCGTAAGCGACCCCATGCTGATTAGTCTGGTTGGCAAGCTGAACGAGCTGGAACTCCAGCGCGACCAGCTCAGCCGCACCACCACCATTAGTAACCCCATGCTGCAATCGCTGGATAGTCAGCTCAAGATTGTGCGCAACAGCCTGACCAACAACATTACCAGCATGAAGCAGGCCCTGCAAAGTACCGAGCGCACGCTGGCTGGCACCAACCGCGCCCTGGAGTCGCAGATTCGGAGCATCCCCAGAAAAGAGCGGGCGTTGGTGAACATTACCCGGCAGCAGTCTATCAAGAACAACCTTTATACCTACCTGCTCGAAAAGCGCGAAGAAACAGCCCTCTCCTACGCATCGACCGTGGCCGACAGCCGCACCATCGATCCGCCCCGCAGCGGCAGCGAGCCGGTAAAGCCCGTTCAGAAAATCGTGTTCCTGCTGTTCGGGATGCTGGGACTGGTGTTGCCGGTGGGCGTTCTGGCCGCCCGCGACGCGCTGAACGACCGCATCAGCCGCCGGTCTGACGTAGAAGATGCCTCGCAGGTCCCCATCCTCGGCGAGGTGGTAGCCAGCCGCAACAGCGACCCGCTCGTGATGGTGTCGGGCAAACGGTCGGTCATTGCCGAGCAGATTCGGGCCCTGCGTACCAACCTCCAGTTCCTGCGCAGCAACACCACCGACAGTCAGGTGGTCTTGTTTACGTCCAGTATCAGTGGGGAGGGCAAGTCGTTTCTATCCCTGAACCTGGGGGCCAGTCTCGCGCTGGTGGGCCGCCCCACGGTCATTCTGGAAATGGACCTGCGCAAACCCAAGCTGCACACCGTGCTGAACGCCCCCAACCACGCGGGCCTGAGCAACTACCTTATTCAGGAATCCAGTCTGGACGATGTACTACAGCCAGTACCGGGTTGCCCCAACTACTTCATTATCACCAGCGGACCACTGCCGCCCAACCCGTCGGAACTGCTCAGCAGCCCCCGCCTTACCGATTTGTTTACCGATCTCCGCCAGCGGTTCGACTACATCATTGTCGATTCGCCCCCGGTCGGTCTCGTTACCGACGCCCAGCTCATTGCCGCCCACGCCGACACGACCATGTTCATGGTGCGCAACGACCATACGCCCAAGACGTGCCTGAAAATGATCGACGTGCTGTACAAGGAACACCGTTTTCCCCGACTCAATGTGGTGCTGAACGCCGTTGGCGATGGCCAGTCGTACTATTACAACTACGGCTACTACGAGAAAGAAGACCGCAAATCGAGAAAAGCCCTGAAAGCATAGGGGGGTAGCCCGGTCCTCCCGGTCCGGGCTACCTGCAATCAACTGTAAAGTACCAACCGTAAATCGTCTATTTCATGTTGAGCCTACCTACCTCGTATGCTGAACCGGTTACCCACCAGGCCGACAGCGTTTCAGAAATTGCCGGGCGTATTATCTGGGGCAAGCGACTGCTCGATCTGACAGTGTCCACGCTGGTTGTGCTGCTAATCATGGTCTGGCTGGTACCCCTGCTGAGCATAATCATTCGGCTTACCTCGCCCGGCCCGGCGCTGTTCGTGCAGCTACGGACCGGGCGTAACGGGCGGCTGTTTCGGTGTCTGAAGTTTCGGACCATGACCTACAACCCAAACGCGCAGTTCAAACAGGCCACCAAAAACGATTGCCGCGTTACCCGCATTGGCGCAGTACTGCGCAAAACCAACCTCGACGAACTGCCCCAGGTGCTGAACGTTCTGCGGGGCGACATGAGTGTAGTTGGTCCGCGCCCGCACCCCATTGCCCTGGACGCCCAGCACTGGAACACGCTGCCCCACTACCCCAGCCGCTACACCGTAAAACCCGGCATTACGGGCCTGGCACAGGTACGCGGCCACCGGGGCGAAACCGCCCGGCTCATCGACATGGCCCACCGCGTGCGGCTCGACCGGCTCTACATCCAAAAACAGTCCGTCTGGCTCGACCTCAAAATCTGCTGGTGGACCGCTGCGGGTATGATAAAAGGTGATAAGAAAGCGTGTTGAGGTATTTATAAGCAGATTCTGATGAAAGCGTATCTAAAAAAAGGGGGAACAGCGGTATTGGATCAGGTGCTGTTTTCGGGCAGTAATTTTCTGCTCAACCTGTTTTTAGTGAAGCTGCTGACGCCTGCCGATTATGGGTTGTTTGGCAGCCTGTACTCGCTGTATCTGCTGACGGTCATTGTATTCGGGGCTATGTTACTGGAACCCTACGTTTTTTACAAGAATAGGCCCGGCGACACCCGGCAGTACACCACGCTTAACGCGGGCTTTGCCAACGCGCTGCTGTTGCTCTCACTTGGTCTGACGGTGGTAGGTTGGCTGGCCCACGCCTACCTGTTCGTGTATGCGTCGTACACGCTCACGACCTGCGTCATCTATTTTTACAAACGCCACTTTCTGTCTATCCTGTCCATTAGTCGGTCGCTGTACATCAGCGTCCTGTATTTTATCTTGATTTCGGCAGGGCTGTTGCTGCTGAACTACATGATTCCGCAATCGCTGTTCAACGCCTTTCTGGTGCTGAACGGGGCCACGATTCTGAGCGTACTACCCGTTGTTCTGTCGAACGGGCAGTTCCGCACCGTGTTGTACCGCCCGCTGGCGTGGCTACAGTTTCGGGACATGATAGTACGGCAGAAGAAATACGCATTTCACTGCGTCTCGTCGGGCATACTGGCGTGGGTACCCGGCAATATCTATTTCATTCTGCTACCGCTGTTCTATTCCAAGGAGTTGAACGCCTACTTCAAAGCCCTGCAAAACATCAGTCTGCCCATTACGCACCTCAATATTGCCATTGTAAGCCTGCTGGTGCCTTTCTTCATCCAGTCAGCGAATCCAGATAAACTGATCCGGCAGGTTTCGGGGCTGTTTGTACTGATTCCGGTACTGTATCTGCTGGTAATCTTGGGGCTGTCGGGCGGTATTGAACACTATGTCTATAACGACAGGTATGATCTGAAACCGCTGTGGCTCTGCGCATTGCTACTGGGTATCATCCCTGAAATTATTGCCAACGTTTTCAAAGCCTTCTTCCGCTCCATAGACCGGCCCGAACTCGTCACCCGCATCAACCTCGGTAATGCCTGTATGGCCCTGCTGTGTAGCTATTTCGTGTATCGGTTTGGCCTGCCGGGAGTGCTGGGGTCGTATGTAGCGGTCAACGTGTTTAACCTGCTCAGTTCCGTTCGCTCTTACCGGCTCGAAACCCACCAACGCCAAAAAGCCCCACTCGAATTGGTCTGACACACAAGTTGGATCGTTCACGCTGGTTTACAACAGAATTTTACGCTCTCGATTATCTACCAAAAAATATGGAAGCCCCTGTAATCACTCCATCTCAACTTAAGCCCGGAACTATATCACGCCCACCCGTTAGTGATACGTACAGCAAAATGATGTACGAGGTTGTCGTTCTTTCCTTAATTCTCACCTGGTTTCCATCAAAAATCCTCCCGTATGCCTCTCCTTTTATGATTATTGGATATACTTCTATTGTTTACAGAAACTATCAAATTCTCTTCTCTTTCTCTAAAATATTCTTTTTGGGGCTTCTCTTTGTTGGGTTAAATTACTTGCTAAGAAGCAACTATATCTTTTCAAACGGCTTACTTACCCTCTTCACTTACGGGTCTTTTCTATTAACATGGTCATTCTCTCGACAAGGAGTTTCGCCCTGGCACATGAGAAAAATATATAGTATTCTTTATTTTGCAGTAGTTTTTCAAAGCGTACTTGGATTATCGCAATTCTTAATTGCCTACGTAAAGTTTGGACTATATACACTCGATATGGGTGATTTTATACAGGGGACAATAGTGCCGTTTTCATTTAACATGGATGGTGATCGTGGCATTGGCAACGCTTATTTTGTGATCAATATTTTGATTATGATGCTCGTGCTGTTGACGGACACGCGAAAAAGCAAGCACTTTTACAAGATTATAGTGTTAGGCTCGATCACTGTCATTCTGGCGGGTGTACACCACGCGCTGATTTCCTTCTTTTTGGCCCTTTTCATTGCCTTGTCAATTGCAGAATTTAAGCGAGCGATCAAGTATGCATTCCTGTTTGTACCAGCGATTACCGTAACACTAACCGTATTCTATTTTTTGAATCCCAATAATGTGTATTTGTATTCACACTATTTTAATCTTTATTCTTCAGGCGAATCATTTAAAACGATAGCCATGAAGAGGGCATTAATTGATCTTAATAGAGATCATCCAGATGTTAGTTTCTTTGGTACGGGACCAGGTCAATTCTCCAGCCGTGCGGGCCTAATTGCATCAGGAACATACCTCGGTGGCTTGGATGAGCATAGAAGCATTCCTCTCTTTCCTATTGCTAAATCAAACTATTTCAAAAATTATGCTTTTGATGTCTATTACTCTATGAAAATGGATAAAAGTACTACCCATGGCGCGGCAAGCAGGACTTTTTTCTCATTAATGTCTATATACGTTGAGTTGGGAATGGCTCTTTCAATAGGCATTATTATTTACTTAATTAGAAATATTAGGATGTTAAAATTTCGGTACATACGGTTCAAAGAAATAAACTTCAATGAAGGTAAAACTACTGTAATTGCTATTATAACTGCTCTTCTTTTTTTTATCTTTATCGCCTTTTTTGAAAACTATTTAGAGATGAGCCAAGCAACCATGACGTGTTTTTTTTTGATAAAGATCCTGTACAACAAAACGGGGCAACCTGTGCAAATAGCTAACGAGAAGACATATGAGTAAACTCTTCATCTTAGGCCATTTTGGTGGCTTCAACACGGGCGACGAAGCCATGCTGGGCGGCTATCTCAGCACGCTGCCCGACACCTGCGCCGTGGCCATCAAGTATAAAAACGGCGTCGATGTGAACTGGGGGCATAACCGGACGCTGTTTCACGGCAGCTATACCGACTTTATCCGGGCCATCGGTCCAGACGATACGCTGGTACTCTGTGGCGGCACGCATTACCACGACGATTACAATCCTGTCC
>Ga0105045_10005648_pt1 | contig 11011 bp, 10 predicted proteins | sample MAT02_FD_78089 | JGI IMG/M metagenome (GOLD analysis project Ga0105045, IMG submission 78089) | Freshwater microbial communities from Lake Fryxell liftoff mats and glacier meltwater in Antarctica - MAT-02 (megahit assembly) | ecosystem: Environmental > Aquatic > Freshwater > Ice > Liftoff... | reverse complement strand
CGTCCTGCAGCGGTCGTTCGGATATTCGCGGGCTTTGCGGTGGCGGCGCCTCGGCTCGTCGCAGGGGCTGGACGTTGGATGCAGTTACCGGCTCTGTGCCAATGGCCACCGGCGCTGTGCCAATGGCCAGCATAACTGGCCCTCTGGCAGCTGGCGAGACCGTTGCGGGCGTCTCAGTGCCCTGATCGCGCCTTTGCTGCGGCGGATCCGGTGAAACGGCTGCTTCGGTCGCCTGTGCTGGCGGCTTTGCGGCCTGCTGTGTGTGTGGCTGTGCAGACTGCGACGGGGTTGGGGGCCGCCAGGTCGCGCGCATTCTGGAGGGCTTTTTCACCGGGCCGGACGCGTGCAGGAGCGCGTTAAAATCTGCCGCGGTGGCGTCGCCGGTGGCAACCGGCAGCATTGTCTGGGCGGCGGGCGTGGTTGTTCCTGCAATTTTCATGATCCGGTCTTTCGGCTTCGCTGCGGCCGGTCGTTCGCTTCACGGGCGGTTGCTTCGGTGATCAAGGCATGGCGGGCGGTGCGCGCCTGATCGGCAAAGCGCGACGCGCGGCTTCGATCGAAAACCAGCCTTGCCTCGGCTTCGCAGCGGGCCCGCAATGCAATGCTCAGGCGCAATGCCGCAGCCGCTGCAGCGGGCACGAGCAAGCCGCGAAGATGGGCGGCCGACATGAGCGCCGCCACGTTGCGGGCATCGGCCATGGGCGCTGCAGTGAGGATGAGGCCCTCGATATGCGACAGGGTGGCGGCAGCATCCGCTGCGCAGGAAATGCTGTGTGCAAAGCGCGCTTCGCTGGCGCGCGCGGATTGCTCACCCAGCGCAAGAAGCCGCGCCATGCGCCGGTCGCGATCGACGGCGCTCATGTCGCCCAACCGCTTTCGAGGGCGGCGATCGATGCCCCGAACGGTTCGCGACTGTCTCGCGGCTGGGCCATGAACGCATCCATTGCTGCTGCGCACCCGATTGCCCTGTCGAGCGCAAGGTCATGACCGGGCGCATAGGCGCCCATCGTCACGAGGTCGCGGTTGGCGTCGATCAGGGCGGCATCCCGCCGGAAGGCAGCGGCGGCGGCGAGATGACTAGCCGGCACGCAATCGGCCATGGTTCGACTGATCGAGGCAGCGAGATCGATCGCCGGAAAGCGCCCACGCCCGGCGATGGCGCGGCTCAGCACGATATGACCGTCCAGCACGCCGCGCGCCGCGTCGACCACCGGGTCGGAGACGACATCGTCTCCATCGGCGAGCACCGTGAAGATGGCGGTGATGGCGCCGCCGCTGGCGGCGTCGTTGCCGGCACGCTCCACCAGCCGGGCTATCAGCGCGAGCGCAGAGGCAGGATAGCCACGCTGACCGGCCGGCTCACCAACGGCCAGCCCCACCTCGCGCTGGGCATGGGCAACGCGCGTCAGGCTGTCCAGCAGCAGCAGGACATGCCGGCCTTCCCGGCGCATGGCTTCAGCAACCGCCAGCGCCCGCATGGCGCCGCGCACCCGCAGGGGTGCGGCATGATCCGCCGGCACCGCCACGAGGTGGGTTCTCGCGCACGCTTCGGCCGATAGCGCATGCACGAACCCGGCGATTTCCCGTCCACGCTCGCCGATCAGCGCCACGACCATCATGTCGGCTTCGGCGCCCTGCACCAGTTGCTGCATCAGCACGGATTTGCCGACCCCCGAGCCGGCGATCAGCCCGATGCGCTGGCCGCGCCCCAATGTCAGCAGCGCATCGATTGCGCGAACGCCGGTTGGCACGGCGCGGGTGACAACAGCCCGATCGAGCGACGGCAGGGGGCGACCGCCTATCGGCCAGACCCCGCAGCCGAGCAGCCTGCCCAGGCCATCGACCGGATGCCCCATGCCATCGACGACGCGGCCGAGCAGACCGGAGCCCATGGCAATTGAATCGGCCCGCCCTGCCAGCCGCGCTTCGGCACCGGGCGCGACGCTGCCACGATCGAGCGCCATCAGGAGGAGGTCGGCGCCGCGGAATCCCACAACCTCGGCGGCCAGCGGCGCGCCCTCGCCGGCTATGTGCACCAGCGATCCGATCGCGGCATCGAGGCCGGTGATCGTCAGCATCATGCCATCGAAGCCGGTGACCCGCCCGCCATGCTGGGGTGCGGGCACAAAGCCTGCCACCCGCGCCGCAAGCTCTTGCGACCGTGCCCTGATGATGTGCGCGACTTGGCTTTGCGGCATGGTCATTCCGGCTCGGCCAGCCGGGCGGCCAGCAGGGCCAGCCGGCGGTCCAGCGAAGCGGTGAACGTCGACGATCCGATGGTTGCTCGGACCATGCCGGGCGCCAGCGACGCGTCTGCGACCAGGGCCCAGCCTTGCGGAAGCCCTTCGGCGGCGCTTTCCAGCATTGCATCGGCGACGTACAGCGTGCCCACTCCTGCTGCCGGCGTCGGTTGCAGCGCCTCTGCGACCAAACTGCGGACGGTCTCTGGCCTGGCGAAAGGCTCGGCAGCGACCACCGCCCGGGCGACGATGAGCGCAAGCTCCGAGAGGTTTGTTCCCACGCTCTCGAGCAGGGCCTGCTGCTCGGCCCGGGTTGCCTCCAGCGCGACGGCGTGCGCCATGTGCTGGCTCCCGAACCGGGCGTCGGCTGCAGCGATGGCCGCTGCTTCGCCTTCCCGCCAGCCTGCCGCATGGGCGGCTGCCAGCGCCTGCATGTCCCGCTGCTGCACCGTGGCTGCATCGGGCGACTGCTGCTGGTGCAGCAGTGCGCCGACGCCCACGGCCCGGACGCAACCCGTGTCGCCCCGGTCAGACATAGGCCGGCCCTTTGCCCGGCAGGCTGACCAGCCCCTCGGCGGCCAGCTTGCGGGTGGCGGCGGCAATCGCCTTCTGCGCAATTTCGGCATCTTCCACCTTTACCGGCCCGCGATTGTCGACCTCGTCCATCAGCGCTTCGGCGGCGCGCTTGGGCATCGCCTTCAGCAATCTCTCCCGCAGTTCCCCGGGGGCCGCGCGCATGGCCGGGATGAGCAATTCGGCGTCCAGCGTGCGGATGACGGTTTGCAGCGCGCGTTCATCCAGCAACGCCAGATCGGCGAAAGTGAACAATGTTTCGGCCAGCACGGCAGCGGCGGTCGGGTCGGCAGCGCCCAGCGCCTTCAACGCTGCCTCCTCGTCCAGTCCGGCCATGTTGATCAGGTCTGCGGCGCGCTTCATGCCGCCGAGATCGGCAATCGGCTGGCGCGGCGGCGCGGCCGAAATGCGGCCCGCGAGCGCTTCGTCCAGCGCCTCCAACACCTGTGGCGTGACGGGGCCGAGCGTCGCCACGCGGCGCACCAGATCCGGCTGGGATTCGACTGGCAGCTTGGCGAGCACCTGCGCCGCGCGGGCGCCGGGCAGATGCGCAAGGACGATTGCCTGCGCCTGGCGGTGTTCCCCTTCCAGCAGGCTGGCGATTGCGAACGGTTCGAGCCAGGCCAGCCGTTCGAACAGCGGTGCTCGCGCCGCCTCGCCCAGCCGCTCGATCATGCCGCCGGCGCGGTCGGAGCCAAGAGCCCGGCCAAACATGGTCCGCACAGTGCCCGCGCCTTCGCCGACCGCAATTGTTTCGCTGGCAAGTGCCAGCACCTCGTCGAGCAGGGCATCTATCGTAGCCGGGCTCGCCTCGGCGACCGACAGCATGGCGCGGCCGACCGTTTCGACTTCAGAGGGATCGAGGCGGGCCAGCAGAGCGGCGGCCTCCGGCTCTTCCAGCAGCAGAAGAAGGAGCGCGGTCTTTTCGGAGCCGGTCAGCCTGGTCGGTGGACCAGCCGCCAACAGCGGGCCGGATGGCAGGACCCCCATGGCGGCTCAGGCGGCCGTTTTCTGCGCAGCCGAGACCGGCTGCGGCAGGAGGGTGGTCGGCTCCGCCAGCAAGCGGCGCGCGACTGCTGTGGCGCGCGCTGAATCGGTGGATGCGATCATTCGAGCCTCGGAGAGCTTCGCCGCATAATCAACGAGGCGTGGCTGATGGGAGCGATCAAGCAGCAGCGCGCCCGGCGCGGGCATTGTCCGCGCAGGCGCCAACGCCAGCCGTGCCAGCATGGGGCGGATGACGAAGAACAATATCCCCAGCGCAACAAGCGAAGCTGCCAGCCACTTCGAGCTTTCCACAACGACCGGCTCCTGCCAGAGCGGCACCTGCACGTCTGCGGCGGGCGCAAACGGCCGGGCTGCAACGGCAATCCTGTCACCGCGCGCTGCATCGAAGCCGACGGCGCCGGCCACCAGCGTTTCGATCTCTTTCAGGCGCGCGGCGCGTTGTGCAGGTGCTCCGAGTGCGGTGTCGCGGATGACAACGGCGGCGGTCAGCCGGCGGACCGACCCGCCAGTGCGGCTGGTGACTTCCACGGAGCGGCCCACCTCGAAATTTCGGGTCGCGCTTTCCGTGCCTGTGGTGCTTGTGGTGGGGCCTGTTGCTGCCGGCGGTGCCGCGGCGGTGACGGTGGGGGCGGCCGGCACCGTGTTGGTGAGCGCGCCGGGAATGCCGATGGCGCGAGGCTCCGACGAGGTGCTGCGCTGGGTCGCCTCCGAGCGCAGCGCGCCGTCCCGGTCATAGCGTTCCTCCGCCGCTTCGCGCGCAGCGAAATCCATGCTGATGGAAACCTGGGCGGTCAGATTGTCCGGGCCGACCAGTGGGGCAAGGAGGCCGATGATGGCCTCCCTTGCGCGCGATTCCATGCGCGCCTGCATCTGCATCTGGCGGTCGTCGGCCCGGTCCCGGCTGCTGCCCGGTTCGCCGGCCAGCAGGCGGCCGCTCTGGTCGGCGATAGCCACATTGTCTGGCGACAGACCAGGCACAGCGCCGGCCACCAGATGCACGATGGCCCGCGCCTGGCCCTCTGACAGCGAGCGGCCTGGTGCCAGTGTGATGCTGACGGAAGCGGTCACCGCCGCCTTGTCACGGACGAACGGAGAGGCTTCCGGCGTGGCGAGGATCACGCGCGCTGCGTCCACGCCCTGCAGCGATTCTATGGAGCGGGCGAGCTCGCGTTCCTGTGCGGTTTTCAGCTTGGCGCCCTCCACCGCGCGGCTGGTGCCGAGCGGCATGTCGCCCAGCAAATCGAAGCCGCCGGGGGCCGCCTTGGGCAAACCCTCGGCTGCCAGCATCATCCGGCCGCGGGCGTGATCCTCGGCCGGCAGCAGCACGGCACCCGATCGCGGATCGAGCGCAACGGACATGCCGGCGGCTTCCAGCGCTGCTACGACGGCGGCCTTGTCGCCTTCGGGCAGGCTGGAATACAGCGGCGCGCGGTCTGGCGGGCTGAAGATCAGCCAGGCAAACAGCGCGATCGCAATCGACGTGACAAGGATGGCCGGCAGCGCCGCGCGGCTGAACAGCGGGCTGCTGCGCAACTGGCCAAGCGGCGCGGCGAACGCTGCGGGAAGCAGCGACGGCGGACGCGGGCCAGCTGTGGGCGCTAGATCGGATTCTGCCATTTCAGACCGGCATGTTCATGACGTCGCGGTAGGCCGACAACAGGCGATTGCGCGCCTGCAACGTTGCTTCAAAGGCGATCGATGCCTTCTGGCGGGACAGCATCACGCTGGCGATGTCGTGCGTTTCGCCGCGTTCGTAGGCTGCTCCCAGCCCGGAGCTTTCGGCTTGCGCCGCTTTCACCGCTTTCAGGGCACTGTCCATGGCGGCGCCAAAGCCGGCGGGCGCCGATGCCGACCCTGCGGCCGACCCCGCGAACGCCGAGGAGGCGGTTGGTGCGGCAGCGGTTGCGGGTGCGAGCGCCTGGCTTTTCTCCAGGATTTGCGCGCGCAGGGCAAGGACAGCGGAGAAACCCATGCGGCCGTCTATTGCGCTCATTGCAGGGAGGCCGGCCCGGCATCGCGACTGCCGATGCGGATTTCATTGCGGGCCCTGTCGCGCGGCCGGCCGGCGAGCGCCGCCAGCTTGTAGCGCAAGGTGCGTTCGCTGATGCCGAGATCGGCAGCTGCTCGCATCCGCTGTCCGCCACTGGCCGCAAGCGCCTTCTGGATTGTTTCGGCCTCGCGCGTCCGGATGGCGCCGGCGAGCGCGCTTTCGAAAGGTGGCAGCCGGGCGGGCGCCGGCAAGGCTGCAACTGCTGCGTTGGCCGGGCCGCTGAACAGCAGGTGCTCCACGCCGATGATGCCGCCGCTCGACAGGATGGCGGCGCGCTGCAGCACATTGTCCAGCTCGCGGACATTGCCGGGCCAGTTGTGCTGCACAAGCCGCTGCAGGGCTGGCTCGGTAGGCACGGGGATCAGCCCCTCGCTACCGGTGCCAAGCCGCCGCAGCAGCGCGGCTGCCAGCGGAACAATGTCTCCGGTGCGCGCCGAGAGCGGCTGGATGTCGAGCGGAAAGACCGCCAGACGCCAGAGCAGATCCTCACGGAAGAGACCGGCAGCAACGGCTGCATGCAGATCGCGATTGCTGGCGGACACCAGGCGGACATCCACCGCCACCGGGCGGGTGGCACCCAGCGGCATGACTTCGCGCTCCTGGATGGCGCGCAGCAGCTTGGCCTGCAAGGCGAGTGGCAGCTCGCCGATCTCGTCCAGAAACAGCGTGCCGCCATCGGCCGCCCGGAACAGGCCGCCGGACGCGACGGCGGCGCCGGTGAAAGCGCCGCGCTCATGGCCGAACAGCAGGGCTTCCAGCATGGCATCCGGCAAGGCTGCGCAGTTGATGGCGACAAAGGCCTGTTCGGCGCGCGGGCTGCCGTGATGGATGGAGCGGGCAAGAACTTCCTTTCCGGCGCCGGTCGGCCCGGTGATCAGCACGGTGGCGCGGGTTGCGGCCACCCGTCCGGCGAGCTGCTGCAAGGCCACGCTGGAGGGATCGGCAGCAATCGCCTCGCCTGCGGAGCCGGCTGTCATGGCGGCCAAGCTGGTTATCCACGTCAGCAACAGCGGCCCAACCGGTTCGGGACAGGGTGCGGCAAGCGAGACGCCGGTTGCTGCCAGCTGCCTGCATGCCTTCTGCCAGCGATCGTTCAGCATCCCAGCCATCCCATTCCCCGGTTGTCGGACACGGCAGGCCGATCGAAGGAAAGGCCAAACGACCAGCCGCGCAAAAATCCGCCAGCCGCGCCGTTCACAGGGTTTCAAGCAAGGAGCGTGCCAACCGCCGTGCGCAGGGCCGGGCTTCGAGCGACTGCTCTTCTGGCTGCCAAAGCGTCAGGAATTTGGCGGCAAGGCGTCAAGCATTTGGCGCTCGGGAATTGACGGATCGACCAGCGGACGATTGCCGGTTCGGCCAACGCCCCTCAGTCGTCGATCGGCCGGCCGCGGCTTTCCTTGATGCCGCTGCGACGCTTCTTGGAATCCACCCGACGAACCTTGCTGGCCATTGTGGGCCGCGTGGGACGCCGCGGCCGCGGCGGTGTGGCGGCGTCAGCCAGCAGTTCGACAAGCCGCCCGATTGCATCGCGGCGGTTGGCAAGCTGTGTGCGGAAGCGGTCTGCGGTCAGCACGATCGTGCCGTCCTGCGTCAGGCGCGAGCCGGCGAGTGCCACGGCGCGCTGCTTGACGGGATCGGGCAACGAAGGCGAGCCAAAAAGGTCGAATCGGAGCTGCACGGCGGTCGACACCTTGTTGACATTCTGCCCGCCGGGACCGGACGCACGGATGAACGAAAGCTGCAGTTCATCTTCGTGGATGGCGAAGCGGGGCGTGATGCGGATCAGGCGTTCCATCGGCTGATCCGCGCCAGAAAGTGCAGCGATAGCCAACAGCCGACAAATCCGAAGGCCATGCCAAGGGCCATCGGCAACGGGCCGGGCGCCGGCCACAGGCTGAGCAATCCCGTGGCGATTGCCCCGAAGGCGAAGGAGGATGAGCCGATCAGCGCGGAAATGGCACCGGCGCGTGTGGGCATCAAAGACAAGGCCAGCGCCATCGAGTTGGAAACGACGAAACCATAGCTGGCCAGCGACAGGAACAGCAGCAGCACACACACCGCAAGGCTTGCGGCACCGGAAACCGCGAATGCGACCAGCAGCAGGCTGAAGCCCACCGCCGCAGTGCTGCCGGCCTGCATCAGCCGCGTTGGCGCAAAACGCCGCAGCAGCGCGCGGTTGACCTGGGAGCTGCCGATGAGGCCGACGGCCACGCCGGCGAATATCCAGCCGAACACCAGCGGACTGACTCCGAAATGGCCGATGAACAGAACGGGCGATGACGAGATGTAGGTGAACAGCGCGGCGCCGTTGAACGCGCCGGCCAGCAGGAAACCCATCAGGCGGCGGGTTTTCAGCACTTCCAGATAGCTGCGGACGGCGCTTTCGTCGGCCGCCTGATCGGCGGTGGCCTGGGTGCGGCTTTCGGGCAGACGCAATGCGATCGCGACACCGATGGCAAGCCCGAAGCCGGCGAGCACGAAGAAGATGGCGCGCCAGCCGGACACGTGCAGCAGCACCGCGCCCAGGCTCGGGGCGAGCAGCGGAGCGACGCCGAGCACCAGAAACAGCAGGCTGAACAGGCGTGCGCTTTCCACCGTGTCGAACCGATCGCTGACAACCGCGCGCGCCACCACGACGCCCGCGCAGGCACCCAGTGCCTGCGCGAACCGGCCGACGATCAAGGCTTCCAGCGAGGGTGCCATGGCGCAGCCGAGCGATGCCAGCGTGTAGATAGCAGCGCCGATCAGCAACGGCGGCCGGCGGCCGATCCGGTCGGAGAGCGGCCCGTAGACCAGCTGGCCGATGGCCATGCCGATGAAAAAGGCCGACATGGTGGCTTGAACCGCTCCGATCTTGACGGCAAAATCGGCGGCGATCGCGGGCAGCGCCGGCAGATACAAGTCGATGGACACCGCCCCGAATGCCGTCAGCGCGCCGAGCAGCAGCACGAGGCCGAGCGTCGGCCGGGCGGGCGGCTGGTGCGAAAGTGGCGCGTGCATCGGCGTGCCATACAGCGAACCGAGACGAGCAACACCGCCGGAAATGCTTGCCCCATGCAAAAGAAGCATGGGGTGCGGCCGGATGATGCGCTTCACTTGGCCGGCTCGGCGCGCTACGGACACTGCATGAAGCGCGCGCTCGATGCGCCTGCTGGAGCAAGCCCGATGAATGCCCCCACTTCGCTCGTCACCGAGAAATCCCCCGCCAAGCCCTGGCCCGCTTGTCCGTGGGACGATGCGCTGCTGATCGATGCGGAGCTGACGGAGGAAGAGCGGATGATCCGCGATTCGGCGCGCGCCTTTTCCGATCAGCATCTGGCGCCCATCGTGCGCGATGCCAATCGCCATGAGACTTATGATCCCGCGCTGATGCGCGAATTCGGCCGCGCCGGCCTGCTCGGGCCGACCATCAAGGGCTATGGTTGCGCCGGGGTTTCCTATGTCAGCTACGGGCTGATCGCCCGCGAGGTGGAGCGCGTGGATTCGGCCTATCGCTCGGCGTTTTCCGTGCAGTCGTCGCTCGTCATGTATCCGATCTGGGCTTACGGCACCGAGGCGCAGCGACAGGCGTTTCTCCCCGGCCTTGCCAGCGGCGAAGTGATCGGCGCCTTCGGGCTGACCGAGCCCGACGCGGGCTCGGACCCGGCGGGGATGAAGACGCGCGCCAGGAAGGTGCCGGGCGGCTACACTGTGACGGGTGCCAAGATGTGGATCACCAATTCGCCGATCGCTGACCTGTTTGTGGTGTGGGCCAAGTGCGATCTGGATGATGGCAAAGGCGACCAGATCCGCGGTTTCGTGCTGCTGCGCTCCGACGGCGACATCGAGACGCCGAAGATCGCCGGCAAGTTCTCACTCCGGGCGTGGGTGACCGGCGAGATCGTCATGAAAGATGTGTTCGTTCCCGAAGATCGCCTGCTGCCGCATGTTTCGGGCCTCAAAGGGCCGTTTGGCTGCCTGAACAACGCGCGCTACGGCATCGGCTGGGGCGCGATGGGGGCAGCGGAATTCTGCTGGCACGCGGCGCGACAGTATACGCTCGACAGGAAGCAGTTCGGGCGGCCGCTGGCGGCAACGCAGCTGGTGCAGAAGAAGCTGGCCGACATGCAGACCGAAATCACGCTGGGACTGCTGCTGGCGCTGCGCGCGGGGCGGCTGATGGACGAGGGGAAGCTTGCGCCGGAGGCAATTTCGATCCTGAAGCGCAACAATTGCGGCAAGGCGCTCGATATCGCCAGAGTTGCGCGAGACATGCACGGCGGCAACGGCGTCTCGGACGAGTACCAGGTTATTCGTCATGTGATGAACCTCGAGGCCGTGAACACCTACGAGGGCACGCATGATATCCACGCGCTGATCCTTGGCCGGGCGCAGACGGGAATCGCGGCCTTCTGAGGGTTGGCAGTCGCTAGTGTCGCAATCGGCCTGCGCTCGCTATGGCCGCATGACGATGGCCGACAGGCTGTGCTAGAGGGAGTCGCGTTCTGGTTGCACCAGACCGGCTTATGTCCTTGTTTTTCCGCATGGGTTTCCGTCCAGATGATTCCATTTGAACCGAACATGCTCTAGGAACCGTTCATGTTGCAGAAGACACCAACCGCCGAAACGCCGAAGCAGGGGCGATCGCTGCTGCCGACCCGGCGCGGCTTTCTCATCGGCGCCGGTGCATCGCTCGGCCTGGTGGTTGGATTTGCCTTGTGGCCGCGCAGCTATCGCAACAGCTGGACAGCGGGTGACGGCGAGACGATATTCAACAGCTGGGTCAAGATCGGCGCGGACGGGCGGGTGACGATCGCCATTCCACAGGCCGAAATGGGGCAGGGCATCTATTCCGGCATGGCGCAGATCGTGGCGGACGAGCTGGGCGCGGACTGGGCGATGGTCGGTGTGGAGCCAGCGCCGCTGCACCCGGCATATGCGCATGTCGGGCTGGCGAAAGCCGGAACCGGCGCGCTGCCGCCGATCGTTCGCGATGTGGCGGCCTATGTGGGTGCCAACGTGATCCAGCGGCTGAACTTGCAGCTGACGGGCGGCAGCACATCGGTGAAGGGCTATCACGACAGCTTGCGCGAAGCGGGGGCGACGGCGCGCGGCTTTCTCGTGGCCGCCGCCGCACGGGAATGGAAAGTGAGTGCTGACG
>Ga0105045_10005646_pt1 | contig 11013 bp, 3 predicted proteins | sample MAT02_FD_78089 | JGI IMG/M metagenome (GOLD analysis project Ga0105045, IMG submission 78089) | Freshwater microbial communities from Lake Fryxell liftoff mats and glacier meltwater in Antarctica - MAT-02 (megahit assembly) | ecosystem: Environmental > Aquatic > Freshwater > Ice > Liftoff... | reverse complement strand
CGCGCAAAATCCTAGCAGTACAAGGTAATCTTCCGTGACATGGCATACAGCGGCCTTTTTCTAAAAAACCAATACAAAATTTTCTGATCAAAGTCAACGGGGAAAACCCCGTAAAAAATACGGGGAAAACCACGTTGATTTTCCCCAATACCCATCCCATCTTTACATTCAGATTGAAACCTTGAAAATCAATCGTTATTGTAATACTGTTAGATTTCGATAGATTTGAATTATTCAACATAGTGATACAAATAATAAAACTTAACATTAAGCCCTATGAAACAACTGTTTTTAATTGCTTTTGCAATAATTGCTTTAGCAGGATGCGCCAATAACAATGACGACCCCACCGCCTTCGTGCCCACGCAAACGGATTTTGACATTACCACAATTGAAAGTAAAAAATACTCTTTTGGTGATACAGTAAAAGCCGATATCAATATCAAGCCAGATACTGACATTAAGGAACTTGAAACTGACTACATTATCCAAAGTAGCTTTAATCCGCCTAAATCGGATGGCACCGGTTGGCCATTGCCTAATTTCCCTGCCAATGGTACTAAGCCCTTTGTTTACAAACTTAAGCTTCCGTTGACCAACCCCGATTTGAAAGGCAAGGCTGGTGTGACGGTGCTAATTACCTCTGTCTATACAAAAATAGGTCCCAATAATGCCATAGGTGATAAGATTATTAAGTTTAACGTATACTTAAAATAAAAATGAGGTTAACACTAGTTGCCCTTATATTAATCTTTTCAAATTGGTTTTCAAATCTTTTCGGACAGTCTGCTGGTCAACCAAGGGTCACCATCACGGCAACGGGTGTATATGCTGGTGTTAATGGAGATCCATTAACAGATGAATTTACATGGCTAATAAAAGCCAACAATGGAACGCAATATTGTATTGCCATTGATGGCGAGGCTCGGTGGTTTGACATCAATCAATTATTAGTTAACAATGCAGTAATTTCTAATATGCATGTCGATATTCCGCTATCCTTGGATGCTTGGGAAGACGATAGTGGATCAAGATGCCTCTATTTTGGGGGTGATGGGGTTACAAACGGTGACGACCTACGCTGCACAGAGGAGACAACCATCAAACTTTCGAGCCTACCTCCAGGAGTAACCAATGTATTCGACAAATATTTTTGTAATTTTAGTTATGGAGTCAGGTATGCGATTTCTTATACCCCGCCTGTTCCCGCCAGACCCGCCATAGCAAGGGGCAGCACAGAACTTGGTCCCGCTTGCCCAACAGAAACAATTCAGTTATCAGCGAATAACTTCGTAAATCCTTTATTCCAATCTTCGGTCACGCTTACATGGGAATACCGAATACCCAAGCATATTGAATATGAAGGCGGCATACCTAATCCAGCTTACTGTGGCGGATACGGACTTTGTGTTCCAGATCCAGATGTATTTGGTGGTGTGGTCCCTGCCTGCTGCTCCGAGCCTGAATTTATTTGGGGTACTATTAGAGATTACGTGGGCACCCCTTGGCGAACCATAAACACTTCCATCGGCACAGCATCAGTGCCTGTACTTCTATCTTCTTTAGATCTGAGTACTTTAGATGCGCCTTCGTTTATGGAGTTTCGGGTTCGTTCAAGTGCGGGCGGAAAAACAAGTAGTTACAGTGAAAGCAATCAATTAGATGTTTCCCCAGTAGCTCCCACCATCGCGAGCCTGATACCATCCCCCTCCTGCAAAAATTCTTTTACAGGAGAGATTGTTCTTAACATTACAAACGGTACGACCAATACGTACCGAGCTTTTGCCATCTTAGGCAGCGAGCAATTTGGGCTTCCAGAAAATTTTTCGGGGACAACCGCTATTATTGATAGCTTAAAAGCAGGTAATTATAGAATACAAGTTGCCAACCAAGAATCAGCAGGATGCCGTAGTGAAGGCTTCGTAAGTGTGACCCTTCACAGTAATTTATCGTTTTCCGATCCACCCTCCGTAGTTCAGCATATATCATGTGAGGGCAACTCAGATGGGATAATCGCAGTGAGCGCATCAGGGGGAAAACCGGGCGCTCAAATAGATTTCACTATTTTCCCAAATGACGGAAATTTTTTTCGAACAAGTTTGAATTCGGGAGAGTTTAGAAACCTCCCCGCGAATGCTGACTACAAGATTACAGCAACTGACAATTGCATGGACCCAATTACCTCATCGAGTATACTTATTAGCCAACCTACTCGTGTAACCGCCTCCATTGCAAGCACAAGCCCTAACTGCACTAATCCTAGCAATGGCACACTATCCATTACGGGTGTGGCGAATGGGTCTGGTATTTTCAATTATTATGTGTATCAAGGTGCTTCGTTGGTGCGAAGCAATATTGGTACAACTTCTACCACTTGGAGTATTACTGATTTACCTTCCGGTGCTTACGCTGTAGATATACGTGATGCCGCACGCGCCTCATGCCCGGGGTATTTAAATTCATTCACACTCAATTCAGTTGCTTTTTTGGGCTTGTCTGTTTCGGTTAAAGAAGACGTAAAATGCTTCGGACAAAACAATGGAAAAATAAACTTATCAGCTTTGGGTGGTTCAGCCAATTATCTTTACTCAATTGTAAATACCACTACCTCCCAAAATTTCGGTCCTCAAACCTCTGCTAACTTTTCTGATTTAAGCCCGGGCATATATACCGCAACGGTAAAAAACAACAACGGCTGCTTAGATAGCTTTACCATTAACAGCATTGAAATAAAACAACCGGACGATTTTGTTTTCTCATTTTCTGTCAAAAGAATCACTTGCAAAGGAGATGACAACGGAGAAATCAATGCCACGCCACCACCCACCGGAGGCAATGGTGGTAATGTATACCAATGGCAATTCTATGAGGGGGCTGCATGGATAGATGATTATTCGGTCTCGGGCAGCAATACCCTCAATATTAAAGATGTTACGCCTGGTGTTTATCGCTTAAGAGTGGTAAGGGATTCCAAGGATTGTTCTGCTTTTTCACAAGCAGTTTCTATGTCTGAGCCAATGGCAAGTTTGGCAATTACCAGCCTAGCGGTTCAACAGGTAACGTGCAAAGGATACGCTGATGGTAAAATTAGTATTAACCCCATTGGCGGTTGGGGTGGTTATACGTATCAATATTCTTTGAATGGTATCACCTATTTTGATTTTTTGGCTTCTACTAACTTGCCACCAGATAATTATTACGTAAGGGTAAAGGATGCCGAAGGATGCACCTTTGACTATGCAGATCAAATTGAAATTACAGAACCCTCTGCCGTTCTTTCTGCTACTTATTCTTTTTCCAGTTATAATGGCTTTAAAGTCAGTTGTGCCAGCGGCAATGATGGAACGATATCCATTATTGGTACAGGAGGCAATGGCGCGCCTTTTTTATCTGGTACTTATACGTACTCAATGGATGGCGGCAGTTTCAATCTAACTAATTTTTTCAGTAACCTAAATGCGGGTGACCATACCGTTCGGGTGAAGGACGGGCGAGGCTGCATTTATACGGAGGTAATCCCTTTCAACGCGCCCAATGCTTTAGGGCTTCAATTGGTGAGCAAAAACTACATCAAATGTTTTGGCGATACCAATGGATTTATCGAAGTAGCAGCTATAGATGGCGTACTTCCTTATCAATATAAGAATGGCACGGGCACGTTTGGTACAAACAATCGATTTACAAACCTGTTAGCGGGGAGTTATCAAATCACGGTGCGGGATAAAAATAGTTGCGAAACGATTTTGAATGAAACCATCGATAGCCCTAACCCACCGCTGATAATTAGTTTTATTAAAAGCGATGTGAGTTGTTTTGGCTTGGCAGATGGAAAAATAACGGCCACGGTAGCGGGTGGGTTTCCGAATTACACGTACGAATGGATAAGTAGAACCGAAACAATCCCCGTTATCCAAAACTTAGCACCTGGCACCTACACACTCAAGGTTACCGACCAAGAGTTGTGTTCCCAAACAAAGTCAATCATCATTTCCCAACCCACTGCTCCACTTGGCGCCACACTTGTCGCTAAACCCATTCAGTGTTTTGGAGAAATAACTGGTCAGTTGATACTAACCTCAACTGGCGGCACTCCGCCCTACACCTATTCTATTGACAATGGGCTGAGTTATCAATCGGCCAATACATTTTTGAACATAGGAAAAGGCACGTATCTCATCCTTGTAAAAGATGATAGAGGCTGTACATTTTCAACTTCCGGAACAGTGCTTGAGCCTTCGGTGCTGTCGTTGTCACTTCTTTCAAAACAAGACATCAACTGTTTTGGCGATATTACTGGAACCATTTCTGTGAATGGCGTAGGTGGGGTGGCACCGTACGAATATTCACTCGATGGTACCACCTACCGTGCATCCAACATTTTTTCTGACTTGGTAGCAGGCAATTATCTGGTACGAGTGAAAGATAACTACGGTTGTGTCCGGTCATTGAATATAACCTTGACGCAGCCGGCTGCTCAATTGAGCATGACGTTTAGTATGACGCCCGTACAGTGTAAGAGAGATGCCAATGGAAAGATTGAAACGATAGTGACAGGTGGTACCGCACCTTACAGTTATGTGTGGCAAGGTTTGGCGGAAACAGTTGCAAGCATTGAAGGATTGACTGCCAGAACATACAACCTCACCATCACCGATGCACAAGGGTGTAAGCTAGTAAAAGCAATTGATGTAACAGAGCCCGTTATCGCTTTGCAAGCTTTCATTAGTAACAAAAGTAACATTACGTGCAGTGGCTTTGCCAATGGGAGTTTTAAATTGGATGCTATCGGTGGCTACCCACCTTATCAATATTCATTTGATGGTGGCGCATATAATTTAATTAGCTCGTATAACAACTTAGGTCCTGCCACCTATTCTCTTAATGTCAGAGATGCTCGGGGTTGTTTTGTTTTTGTTTCTGCTGAGATAACAGAGCCATTGCCGCTCACGTCCGTTGCCGTCAACGTAAAAAATGTTAGCTGCTTTGGTGGTAACGATGCGCAGTTTGAAGTGGAGGCACAAGGCGGAACGGTTCCTTTTGTTTATTCTAAAAATGGAGGCACTTCTTTTCAATCAGTAAAAATCTTTGACACCTTATTGAAAGGCACTTATCCTGTTCAGGTAAAAGATGCCAACAATTGTTTGTTCTCCTTTACGGTAGTCATATCCGAGCCGACCTTGTTACAAACCACCGTGGGCAGTGTGGTGAATGCTGCCTGTGGACAGGCAAACGGTTCTGCTCAAGTGCTGCCAACTGGAGGTACGCTTCCCTATCAATACAGTTGGAAAAATTCTTTAGGGATAGAGGTTTCAACCACTCAACGACCCACCAGTTTATTTTCTGGGGTGTATATAGCAACTACAACCGATGCCAAAGGGTGCACGGCTACAGCAACACAAATAATTAATGATGATGACGCACCTACGGTTGCCATTTCCAGTTTAGTAAATGCCACCTGTTTTGATTCTGCCGATGGCAGTGCCACAGCAACAGCCTCGGGAGGTGCTGGCGGCTATTCATTTGTGTGGTCAGATGTACGAGATCAAGCTACTGCCAACGCAGCTAATTTGAGTAGGGGTACTTACTTTGTCACGGTCACAGATGTGCGCGGTTGCAAAAGCCTGACCTCGGTGACTATTACTTCTCCGGCAGCCATTCAACACAACATCATCCAACAAACGTTGCCTTTGTGCAACGAAAGTTGTGATGGCGTACTAGAAATAACCGGAGTGGGTGGGGTAGCACCTTATACATACGCTTGGCTAACAGGCGAGACAGCCGTGGCAGGGAAAGCAACGTCACTGTGTAAGGGTTTGCACCGAGTGAAAATTACGGATGCCGCCAACTGTGCTGCTGTAATTGACTTGACGTTAAGTGCGCCCGTCAAATTAGATACGCAGGTAAGTAACATCAAACAGGCGACCTGTGCTGAAAGCTGTGACGCATCCATTTCTATCGTTGCCAGCGGGGGCACTGCACCGTACAAATACCTGTGGAATGATCCACAAAAGCAAACCACTGCGCAAGCCAACAATTTGTGCATTGGCACTTATTCAGTAATTGTAACGGATACACAGAATTGCGCAGTTACCAAAACCATCATACTGGATAAAGTCGAACCCATAAAAATTGATTTGGGCAAGGCGGCCACGTTGTGCTATGAACAAACACTTACGTTGGATGCGGGTCTTGCCAACGCCAGCTATACATGGACGAAAGACAAGATAGCCTTTGCCGATAAAAGAACCGTAATAGTGAAGGAGGCGGGGGAGTATGAAGTAGGAGTTAAGGACAGTAAAGGTTGTTCAGGCTCGGGGTCGATTGCTATAAAAACTTCCAATCGATCCTTCGATGCAAACTTCTTGAGCGCATCTGGTTTGGTAGTGGGCGATACATTGAAGCTCACGGAAATATGTTTTCCGAAAGCAGATTCGCTCAAGTGGTCATTTGATAAAAAATTCAAAGTAGCGAAGAACTCCTTCGAGCAACCTGAACTAGTGGCAACCGAGCCGGGCAGCTATGATATTATTCTTACGGGCTACCATGCAGAATGCACCGATGTCGCCAAAAAAACAGTTACCTATTACAAGTATGAAGATCGCGATAAGATAAAAGACAAAATGCCGCTGGGGCTCTATGGAATCAAGAATGTGATGGCACGCCCCAATCCTACTTCAGGGTTGGTAACTATTGAGGTGGAAATGCACCAACCTCAGTTGGTGGCGGCCTTCTTATACAGTATGGATGGAAGAGAATTAGCCAGAGGTAGAGATCAAGAAAAAACAAAGTACCAGTTTGAGTTTGACTTAACCAACAACATATCCGGGGTGTACATTGCCATGATTAGAACCGACAATCAATCAAGGACAATACGGATAGTTTTGGTGAAATAACGAAACAACTTTTATATGCTTTTAACCGAACAAGGGTAATTACACAAATGGAAGTTAATTATGATAGATATCAGGATTGCTTTGGCTTTTTTTTGAACGAGTACGAGTATAATGCGTGTTTTAGTCATATTTTTTTTAATCACTATTGCAACTAATTCGGTGTCGCAAAACATTGAGTCTTTTGGCAAGGCCGATCCGCTAAAAATATCAGGCGGGTTCAATGCTACTGGCATCGGCTATGCGGCTAGCGGCATCACCGCACGGAGAGATCCATTCAATTATTTCCTTGCGGGAAATATCAATTTCGCCATTTATGGCTGGAGCGTGCCACTGAGTTTTAGCTATTCCAATCAGAATACATCGTTTCGACAACCGTTCAATCAGTTTAGTATTGCACCTACCTACAAATGGGCAAAAGCATACCTGGGTTATCACAACCTTACCTATTCTTCCTACAGCTTAGCAGGTCATATCTTTTCTGGTGCTGCCATTGAGCTTACTCCCAATAAATGGCGCTTTCAAGCCATGTATGGAAGGTTGAACCAGGCCGTAGAGGAAGACACTATCCGGAATACCTTGCCCTCGTTTAGGCGCATGGGTTTTGCAATGAAAGTTGGCTATGGCGATAGTAACAATTCCTTGGATGTAGTCATCTTTCAAGCGAAAGACGAAATAGGGTCGCTCAATCAAATTCCGGTGAAGTCGCAGATCTACCCAGCCGAAAATCTGGTGTTGAGCATGTTGGGCAAAAAGCGGTTGGGAAAATTTTTTGTGCAAGCAGAATTAGCCTCGAGCGCCATCACCCGCGATGTACGCGTAGAAAAAATTAACATGGACAGCCCCACTATTTTTTCTTATGTGGGTGGTTTGTTTACACCGCGCGCCAGCTCTGAGTATTTCAACGCCATCAAATCAAGTGTCGGGTACATGGGCAGTTCATACAATGTGCAAGTCAACTACGAAAGAGTGGATCCCGGCTACCAAACTTTTGGAGCTTACTTTTTTAACAACGATATTGAGAACATTACCGTGAGTACATCGGTACGTTTGTTAAAAGAAAAGTTAGACCTATCAGCCAATGTGGGGCAGCAGCGCAACAACCTAAAGGAAACCCAAATCAATGCCGTGAGCAGAGCGATCAGCGCTTTCAATTTCAACTACACCCCCAATCAAATATGGAACGTAAACGGATCCTATTCTAACTTCACCACCTTTACCCGGGTGCGGCCCAGAGTAGATCCATTTTTTAGAAACGACTTGGACACGTTGAACTTTTATCAGCTCAATCAAAACGCCAGTGGAGGCGTTAACTATAATTTCGGTTCGAAAGAAAACAAAAAAGGATTTTTCTTTAATGGAAGTTGGCAAGACGCCAACGAAAATGCGCAAGGCTCTGCGCCCGGCAACAACTCCAGCTTTTATACCGGCAATTTAGCTTTCCGCAGCACACGTACTGCCTCCAATACCAGTTATACAGGCTCTTTCAATTACAACAAAGGCGCGATTGGCGGGGTGAGTACCTTATCTTGGGGCCCAAATTTATCGGTGACCAAGGCAATGTGGGAAAAAAAATTGCGCGCCACTCTTACCACTACCTACAATCAGATGCTGCAAAACGATGTTCCCCAAAGTCGGGTGCTCAACATCCGATTGAATGGAAGCTACATTATTCAAAAGAAACATATTTTCTCGTTGAACCTCGTCTCGCTTCGCAAGTTTGCCGTAGACGAACGTTCTGTTGATTTTAACGAATACACCGCTACTGTTAATTATGGGTATAGTTTTTAGAGTATTAAGTAGGCTGAGGTCCATAGTCGATAGTCGATGGTCAATGTCAATTAGACTATTGCAACCATCGACTTTTGACTATCGACTATATACTGTTGAAAAATCTATCTACTGCCTAGTGCTTACTGCCTACTGCTTACTTTCCACCTCACCCGCTTTCTCTCAAACCTTCCCCGTCAGTGCCAACCTGCAATTGATACCGCCTTATTCGGTTTACCTTTCCGACTATAGTGTGGGCGGCAATGAGCAAATGAAGCTCAATGTGCTGCTGCGCGACCAAGCAGAGCCGAGCTACCCCGTGCGCCTCCACTTTGTGCTAGAGGGGGCCGGCATCCGCATAGAGACCAATCCTGCCTTTGCCCCTCCACCCATTGTGCTCGAGGGCGGCATACCCCAGTTGTTGGGTACCGATGAACTGGGCATCTATTTGGACACGCGCAACTTGCTTTTCAACGGCATCACACGCCAACAATATGAACAACGGGCGGCATTGCCCGAAGGCTTTTACAAGTTTAGTTTCAAAGTATTGGACTATCGTAGGCGAGACGTACCGCTTTCGCGGGAGGCCGTTGCCAACGCGTGGTTTGTGCTCAACGATCCACCCAGGTTGAACACCCCTTTGTGCGGCACCACGCTGCCTTTGCGCGACCCACAAAATATTTTCTTCCAGTGGCTGCCCATGGGCGCGGCCTCGCCCAACTCAGCCCTCACCACCGAGTACGAATTTACGTTGGTGGAAATCCGCCCACCCGGCCGCAACCCCAATGATGCCATCAACGTGGGCGTGCCACTTTTTCAATTCGCTACGCAGCAAACCAGCTTGGTATACGGCATACTTGAGCCTTCCCTCATACCCGGGCAAGAGTACGCCTTCCGCGTGCGCGCCATGGACACCAACGGGCGCGACATGTTCAAGAACCAGGGCTACAGCGAGGTGTGTTCTTTTAAGTTTGGCGAAGTGCAGGCCGTGCCGCCACCAGAGGGATTGAACATTTATCCGGAAGGTGAGCACAGGGCCAAAGTGACATGGTACCAAATGCTGGAGGCAGATCGCTACCGGGTAGAGTATAGAAAAAAAGTAGCCGACACTGCCCCCGCGTGGTTCACCAAAGAAACGCTGGAAGACAACACCGTGCTTAACGACTTGGAGCCCAACACCGAGTACGAACTGCGCGTGGCCAATGTGGTGCGCAATATCAATAGCAGGTACACCGAAACAAAAACATTCCGCACGCTGCCCCCGCGCGTGTTTGCCTGCGGCCAGCAGGTAGAAAATATTACCCCTGCCAACCAGAAGCCGCTCATCAGCCCGTTCATTGGGCAACTATGGAAAATAGGCCAATTTGATATGGAAGTGGTGCAAGTGCGCGGTGGCAATGGCACCTACAGCGGCATTGGCGCGGTCATTATCCCCTACCTAGGTTTTAGGGTGTATGGCACCTTCAAAGACATAAAGGTGAACGAAAACCGCGAAGTGATCATTGGCGAGGTGGTGGCGCTTACCGAGGGCATCGATGCTTTTAAAAAGCGGTTTGAAAAAGAAGTGCCCCAGGTGCAGATAGATAAGCCCACCGCAGGGGGCAGCAACCAGCCCACACTGTTTGAAGGCGTAGAAGTGAAGCTGGATAAGGACATTGACTCGGTATATGTAGATGGCAACGGAAACATTGTAGCCGTAGAGGAAGGCACTGCCACCAAAACAGAAATAAAGCCAACGAAGGGAAAGGACACGAAGATCATTGACAAAAATGGAGAGCAGTGGGTGGTGGAAAAGGACGGGAAGGTGAGTAAAGTACCCTCTACTGCCATTACCAATGCACCACCGTCCGCTTCGCTCACAAGCGCATCGCAAGCTGATTACACAATTGATTTTTTACCCAATAGCAACCAGCGCAATGGCTTTGACCAGAAAGAAGACCAATACAATCTGCGCGACTACGAAACCATCAAAATCAAAGACAAAGATTATACAGTTGCATGGAAATCCGTGGAGAGCGGACAACAAGATTGGGTGAACGCGAAGGCCTTTGGGCAGGCAGCTTTTCCTAAACCTGTTGGCTTTAAAACAGCAACTGGCGAAGCGTCATCTCAAGCAGCTACAGACAACAGCCAAAAGCAGATTATGATGATTGGCAAAGGCGATGGGCAAGAGGAAGAACTGATAGCTTATGTAAAAGTAAAAGAGGCCAATAAAGAAGAGCAACAGCTAGAATTGGGTAGGCTCAATGTAAAGTCATACAATAAGGTAAGAAAGAAACTTTTTATCATTCCCGTAAACGATGCATCCGTGCCCGATGGTATTTCGCTTGCGAAGGAAATCAACCGCATTTAT
>Ga0105045_10005645_pt1 | contig 11013 bp, 11 predicted proteins | sample MAT02_FD_78089 | JGI IMG/M metagenome (GOLD analysis project Ga0105045, IMG submission 78089) | Freshwater microbial communities from Lake Fryxell liftoff mats and glacier meltwater in Antarctica - MAT-02 (megahit assembly) | ecosystem: Environmental > Aquatic > Freshwater > Ice > Liftoff... | reverse complement strand
TTCTGTCTCATCATTTCAATAAATCTATAAAGTTAGTTTCAATGTCGAATTGCAAATTCTTAGCAATTTTAAATCCAAATGAAGCACCAATTGTTGATCTTACGATTAATGTCATTGAAATTGAAAACCAATTGAAAGTATCTGCTCAGATTACCGCTGGCGAAATCAATTATTTTAAATTGGCTGGGGTTTATTGTTGATTTTAAACTGTATTGAGCTCAGCAATTTCTACCAATAAAAATAGTACATTTGAGTTTGCTCAAAACTATCAATTCAAATTCCCTGATCAATTATCCGCCCATCTTCCATAACAATCGTTCGATGCGTTCTTGCTGCAAAATCTGGATCATGGGTAACAATGAGCAATGATTGATTATAAGATTCAGCCAATTCTTTGAAAATTGAGAAAACGATTTCACCATTTTTCTTGTCCAAATTTCCGGTTGGTTCATCTCCCATAATGATAAGCGGATCATTAATAAGTGCGCGCGCAATTGCCACACGTTGTTTTTGTCCACCACTAATTTGATTTGGACTCTTCAATGCTTCATTTTCTATTCCTAGAATTTTTAGTTTTTCGTAGGCGTAATGCTCAATTTCTTCTTTCGACTTTTCACCAAGTTTTAATCCCGGAAGCATCACGTTTTTAAGAACCGAAAACTCACTTAATAAATAGTGAAATTGGAATACAAAACCGATTTTTTCATTTCGAACTCGTGCCAAATTCGCATCCTTCTTTCCTGTCATCAAGACATTATCAAGCAATAATTCTCCTTCATATTGCGTATCCATCGTTGAAAGAATATACAATAAAGTCGATTTCCCACAACCAGATTTCCCCATGATGGAAACAAAATCTCCTTTATCAATGGAAAAATTCACATCTTTCAAAACCTTCACAGTAATTGGATCGTGAAATGACTTCGAAATATTTATCGCCTCTATTACTTTGTCTGACATCTTGTGCTATTTTCCTCGAATGATATCAACTGGGTCAATTCTACTTGCTTTGCGCGAAGGAAAATAACCAGCTAAATAGGTCGTGATTATTGAAAATATTGCTCCAATCACGTAAAACTTCGGATTAAAATCTACTGGATATGTTTCTACTGTCGGAAGTGAGGCGGTAGAAAATGGAATTGTAGAAATCAATCCTGATAATCCCAAACCGAAAAGCAATCCAGCTAATCCTCCCAACACACCAATCGTTAAAGCGATTATGATAAAGACACGATTTACATCTTTCCCAGAAAATCCTGTTGCTTTTAAAATGGCAATGGAATCCATTTTTTCGTAAATCATCATGTTCAAAATATTGTAAATACCAAATCCAGCCACAATTAAAAGCGTTATTCCAACGGCATAAGAAATCAACGTACGAATGGAACTTCCTGTTTCGAATTGTGAATTAGCAGTTTCAATATCAATTGCTTGAGCATCAAAAAGCGCTGCATATTCAACGGATAATCCTTTTGCCAAACTTCGATCCAATAGTTTAATTTGAATATCAGTAATGTATGAGTTTGGCTTGCCCATCATTTTTTGGGTTGTTGCCAAACTGCAATAACTCTGCGTTTTATCAATTTCTTCAATGCCCGATTGAAAAAAACCAACAACTTTCAATAGAAATCGATCTCCTTTCGAAGTCGTAATTTGCACTTGTTCACCAATTTCTACCAACATCTTTTTTGCGGCCGAACTTCCAAGGATGATGCTGTTCGAAACATTTTTTAAATCCTGAGAATTTCCTTTTACAACGTAATCATCAAAAGTAAAAAGTCGGCGTTCTTCTGTTACATCAATTCCATTGATCACTCCCGCAAGATTAATTGTTCCAGTATTGTAAAAAATAGGAACCGTTGTTTTTGGCGCAACTCCCAAAACACGTGGATCAGATTTCAAGGTATTCAAAATCGCCAAACTGTTTCTAAGTTCAATTGGTTCATCTCTTGGTTTTATGGAACGAACAGAGTTGTAAGATTCTTTGAATTCGACTGTTCTATCAATTGGTTGCACTGCAGTTGGCAAAATTTCGTTGTATAAACGAATATGCGGGGTTCGATTCAAAATCAAATTATCCAAGAGTTTATTCAATCCACCCATGAAACTCAAAAGCGTAATGAACATCGTGATGCTAAATGTTACCCCGATTGCAGCCACCAATGTTTGTCGGAAACGCGCCAAAAGCATCGATTTAGAAATTTCAAAAATTAGTTTAAATTTCATATTGTTGGCTTAATTAACACATCGTTCATGCCCACTCCTTCAACAATTTCAACCATTTTATAATCTTTCAATCCAATTTTTACAGGAACTTTTTCCTCCGAATTTTTCTTCATGACATACATTCCGTCAATTAAATATTCTCTCGGAATCAGAATCACATTCTCTTTCGAACGAATAAGGATATTTGCCTCAAAAGTGACATTAGGATAAAGGCGTTTTGGTCGCGTTACAAATTCCGCTTCCACCAAAAAACTCTTGCTTTGAGGATTCATTAATGGATAAAGTTGCGTGATTTTCGCTTCGTAAGATTTATATCGATCACTGTTTAAGGTAACAATCACTTTTTGACCTAAACGGACTTCGTTGATGTCATACTCATCAACTTGCATTTTGAGAATGAACTTGTCTTTAGATCCTAGTACTGCAATTGGAGTTTGAGGAGAAACGATTTCGCCAATAGCAACATTTAGGCTATAAACTTCTCCATCAACCATGCTTTTAAGTGTAAAATCATTTTGGGAAGAAGTCACAAGTCGAAGATTGTTTTTTGCTTGTTGAGAATTCAACTTTAATTGACGGCTCAAATCATTGTAATTTTCCTTCGCTGATAAATAATTGACCCTTGAGTTTTGATAAGCCAATTGTGCTGCTTCCAGCTCAACCTTTGCGCCTATTCCTTTTGCAAACAGTTGTTTCTGGCGACTGTTTTGAATCGAATCATTCACCATTTTCGTCCGAGCAAGTTCAATACGTTGTTTTGATTCGCTTAGTTTGCCCTGATTGGAATTGATGTCCTGAAATGCAGCAACTAATTGTGCATTATCCTTATTCAATTGTTGTGCAACGCTTGAAATGGATAAAATTGGACTTCCATTGAAAATAGAATCGCCTTCGGTGAAATATATTTCATTCACAATCCCATTTGCGGTTACAAACGCGGTGTATTGATTTTCGCTTTCCAAAATTCCTGAAGCATAAATTGATTCCGTAATCGATTTCTTCATAGGTTTGATTTCCTCTGAATTACTTCCGCAAGCAACTAAAAATAAAAAGGGTAAAATGATGAGCTTCTTCATAGTTTAAAGGTAATCAAATGGTTGGATGCCGAACATGACTTTTGTCACATAATAAGCTATTTTTATTGATAAATTTTGAATTAAAAACCTTCTGTTAAGAATACAATTATCAGCTGTATTCAAATTAGAGACTTGTTAAATTTGTTGAGAATTTAGCCGATTTATAAGAGCACTTAGAGCGAGAGTATCAAAAAAAATTAGCCCCAATTTCTAAATGCTAGGTTTTCTAAATATTATTCGTTTAATTTGATGCACTAGATTTAAGTTTTAGTGATAATTTTAGTTGAAATTGCATGAAAAAAATACTTATTACATTGTTTGCCTTGAGTTTTGTAAATGCATGTTTTACACAGCTTACAGCTACTTTCACAACCGAAATAAATACAAATTGTAATGGTAATCCATGCGACTATGAAGGTCCAACAATTTTAATTAACGAACTAATGATTTCACCTATCAATGGTGACGGTTCTATTTCTGGTCCTGCTGGTGGATTAGGTGAATGGATTGAATTGTATAATCCTGATATCTGTGAATCTGTTGATATTTCCTGTTTTCATCTGGGAAATTATACGGTTGAAGGTGCTACTGCATTTCGTTTGCCAGATAATCTAATTGTTCCTCCTGGTGGATTTGTCTTGGTTCGGGGAATAAATGCAGATCCTGTACCTGCAAATTTATTAATAGCAAATGGAGGAAATGTGATTGAAGTTATTGTGCCTTTTGATATTTCTGAGCCTTCTATGTGCTTTGATATTGGTGCAAGCCGCATGTGGTTTCCAAATGCCGGCGGATGGTTTGCATTTTACGACGAAAACGGAGTACCCCAAGATGCGGTAAGCTGGGGGCCTGGAAATACAGGTGATGTTGCTGGCTCACCTTGCTCACCTGTGAGTGTGGATTGCCCAACTTCTTCTGTTCTTTCGAGTTATGATAATATTCCAACTGACAGGAAGTTTTATGCAAGTCCACTAAATGCTTCAGATCATTTCGGAAATTCAATTCGACGTGTTCCAGATGGTGGAGCATGGTCTGGAACTGGCGCACCGTCATTTGCAAGTTGTAACCAATTGCCATGCGCAGTTATTGGAGGTTCAGATTGCACTGGTTCGGCAACAGTTACTCCTTCCGGTGGAGCTGCGCCATACACTTATCTCTGGGATGATTCCGAAGCGCAAACTAGCCAAACTGCCATCGAATTATGCGATGGAACTTACACTCTAATTGTTACCGACTTCAACAACGTGCAGCAAAGTTTCCAAGTTCAAATAGTAAATTTTATTCCAACTGTCAACTTAAACGCTCCCGCCGACTTATGCGCAGATGAAAATGCGGTTACGGTTTCTGATTATTCGCCCGGAGCTACCGCAATTCAAAGCGGCACTCTTTCGGGACCAGGATTGACTGGGTTTTCTTTTGACCCAGTAACGGCTGGAGTTGGAACACATACATTAACTTACACGTTTACAGATGAGTTCGGTTGCACAAATTCTGACCAAGACCAAATTACCGTGAGTCCAGTTCCAGTTCTTACCTTAGAAATGGGTGGTCCTTATTGTGAAAATGACAATGCTTTTACAGTAACAAATCTTTCTCCTTCAGCGCAATCAGCAGCAGGAACTGGCTTGTTGTCAGGCCCAGGAATCTCGGGTCTTATTTTTAATCCTGCATCTGCCGGAGCAGGAACTCAAACAATTACTTATACTTACACTTCACAATTTGGGTGCGAAAATTCAATCACCGACAACGTGCAAATTATTCCGTTGCCGCAAATTAATTTAACCGCAAATCCCACTTCTGGTGTCTATCCTTTGAATGTAGAATTCGTAAACACTACAACAGGTGCTAATTCGACTGTGTTGAATTTTGGAGATGGAACTAGCACTTCGAATAGTTTCACGACAATCGAAAACATTTATGAATTACCTGGAATTTATACAGCTATATTTACGGCATCACAAGATGGTTGTGAAAATCAACTAACGATTCTTATTAATGTCGATATTGATTTAGTCTATGACGTTCCAAACGTTTTCACTCCAAACGGTGACAATGCAAATTCATTTTTCACTTTAATTGAGCCCGAAGGATTTGAAACCATAGTTGAATTTAAAATCGACATTTTGAATAGATGGGGAAATTTAATAAGAAGCTATGAAGCCTACGATTTTAAATGGGACGGAACGGATAAAAATGGTAATGAAGTGACGGAAGGTGTTTATTTTTATAGTGTAACTATGACAGATGTTTTGGGAGAAAATCATGAACGACATGGCTTTATTCATCTTGTGAGAGATTAGTGGAAAAATTCAAAAATGAAAATCAAACAACTCGACCTTTTTACACATAAATTCAAGGATGAGCGCCAATTTTATTTCAAACTCCTAAATTTTACTTGAATTCATCGATAATATAAACGGAAAATATCGAGCACAAAACGGAATCATCTACTATGATGCATGGCTTAAGCTGGAAAAGAAATAAAAACATTGATGGCAAAAAAACTCAAAATATTTCTAGCTCTACTTACAACTGTATTTGTTTTGATTTTCATTTTCAAAAAGTTGAATCCACCGCATTCAGTTGGTGATATTGTTGATAGTTTAAATAATGTAAACGTTTATTACAACGGCAGTACAAGTAATGTTTTAGATAGAAATACAGTTGATGGCTACAATATTGGACTAAAATATCAATGTGTTGAATTCGTCAAAAGATACTATTTTGAATATTATAAACACAAAATGCCCAATTCTTATGGACATGCAAAAGATTTTTTTGATTTAGCTTTGAATGATGGTGAGATTAACAATCAACGAGCTTTATTTCAACATTCAAATCCAAGCGTGTCTAAACCAAAAATTGGAGATCTAATTGTAATGAACGCAACATTTACAAATAGTTATGGTCATGTTGCTATCATTTCTAATGTTGCTGAAGAATCACTGGAAATAATTCAGCAAAATCCAGGATATTATGGAAATTCTAGGGCAACGTTCAGATTAGAAAATATCAATGGTAAATGGCACGTTGAGAATAATCGAGTCTTAGGTTGGCTCAGAAAAGAATCTTGAAAATGAAATAAATCAAAACTTCTAAAAATCCATTCTATGCTTGCTTCCGTGCCGCTTATTGTCGTAAATCTGTTCTTTTTAACTGCCTTATTAAGTCTCAGAATGTTCTATAGGATTTTAAAAAATACTACATCTGAAAAAAACCAAAAAAAATGCATTATTAATTTGTACAGGAATTGCGGCTTGCATAGTGCTTCAAATGCTTTTATCTTTGAATAATGTTTACAATTCGAACTTTGAATCTATGCCACCAAAAATTGTATTGTTTGGCGTTTTTGCGATGCTCATTTTAATGGCGAGTCTATTTTTTGCAAAAAAAGGTAGGAATTTTATGAATCATTTACCTTTGGAGCAAATTACATATTTGAATATCGTTCGAATTCCAGTTGAGATTTGTCTTTTCCTTTTATACGTCCACAAAGCGTTTCCAGAAATGATGACTTTTGAAACTTGGAATTATGATATTCTAGCTGGAATTTCCGCGCCTATTGTTGCTTTCATGTTATTTAAAAAAGAATTAATTCGGCCAAAACTTTTGTTGATTTGGAATTGCGTTAGCCTAGTTTTACTACTCAATATTATTCTAATTGCTGTACTTTCTGCTCCATCACCTTTTCAACAATTGGGGCTTGAGCAACCAAATGTTGGTGTTTTAAATTTCCCCTTTAGTTGGCTACTCAGTTTCATCGTTCCGCTGGTATTGTTTGGGCACAGTGTGAGCTTAAGGAAAATTTTACATTAGACTAAAAGAAAATCATAAGAAAATAAATGAAGATAATAATAGAAACAAATCGACTAATTATTCGCGAATTATTACCATCCGATTCTGAAGGAATTTTCGCTCTAGATTCAGACCCTGAAGTGCACAAATATTTGGGAAACAATCCATTGACGACAAAAGAACAAGCTTCAGAAGTGATCGAATTTATTCGAAAACAATATTTTGAAAATGGAATTGGTCGGTGGGCGATGATTTATAAAGAATGTAATGAATTTGTTGGTTGGACAGGATTTAAATTCGTAACTGAACCAATAAACGATCACAAAAACTACTACGACATCGGTTATCGTCTCGTTAAAAAACATTGGGGAAAAGGTTTTGCGACAGAATCTGCTTTGGCATGTTTAAAATATGCCTTTGAAACACTTAAAGTAAAGGAAGTCTGCGCATTTGCAGAATACGAACATGAAGTATCAAATCATATTCTCACTAAAATTGGTTTGAAATTTGTAGAAACTTTTGATTACGAAGGAAAGCCACACAATTGGTATCAATTAGAACGAAACGAATATTTGAAGAAGAGCTTCGCATAAATAATTTGAATTAATTTTAGTTCAGATGAGAAAGAAAATCAATTCATAGCCTTAGATACGGATTTATTTTATTTTGAGGTTTGAGCTAAAAAGAAACGAATTATATACGGCGTTAGAAGGATAAATTTGTCTCATACCCCAATTACTTTGGCTCTTTTCTGAAAATTTTTAATAATCCAAAACTCACAACAAAGACAACAACAAAGCTAAAGACGGCTAGCAAAATAGAACCAAGAATGTATTGATACAAATTACTTTTAATCGCTTCAGAGGTGAAAGTCAGTATTTGATTGTGGTCAATTTCTCCTGTCGTGAAAAGTTGCCCCATCACCATCGAAGCATAAAGAATAAACGGAATCAAGGGCGGAAAGGAAATATTTGCAGCTGCGATAAAAAGTACTTTATTTAATCGAAATAAAACAGCCAGCGGAATTCCAATCAATAATTGAAGACCCCAAAGTGGCACAATTCCCATAAAAACCCCAAATCCAAGCGACATTGCCTTGCTGAAATTGCGTTCTTCTGGCTTAATTGCTTCATGTTTAATCGCATTCCAAGTCGAAATGGAGAATAATTTTTTCGGATAATAATAAAACAATGCTCCCAAAACGAGCACAGAATTTAGAACACTAATTCTAAAAAAATCCCTTCCCGGTCGGAAATGTGACACTCGTTCGTCTGGATCATATTTCACGTCGATTGGAACAGCTTTAAACTTCACTCCTTTCCATGCCAAGCGAACAATCACCTCAATTTCTAATTCAAATTTTGTAGTAAACAATCGCATTTTTGACAATGGTTTAAGAGGATAAACTCTGTAACCCGTTTGAGTATCAGGAAGTGTGATCCACGTTTCTAACTTGAACCAAAAATTGGAGAATTTATTTCCAAAAGAACTTTTTTGGGGCACACCTTCTTGTTGCATATTTCGTGAACCCATCAAAACAGTGTTCGGATTCGCTTTGCTTGCAGCAATCATTTTTGGAATATCTGAAGGAAAATGTTGACCGTCTGAATCAATCGTAATTGCTTGGTCAAATCCTTTTTCTAAAGCAAATTTAAACGCTTTCCGCAAGGAAAAACCCTTTCCTTTGTTCGGGTTATTGACCAAAATATGCACTTTATCTTGAAATTGTTTCAACAATTCAGACGTGGAATCCGTTGCGCCATCATTTATAATAATCACGCATTCCGCAGGCACATATTCCATAACACCTTCAATCACACGGACGAGCGTTTTCTCGTTGTTATAGGTTGGAATAATGATACAAGCGTTTATTTGATCAATGGTGACGTCCACGTTAATTTTAAAATTTTGGTAAAGTTAGTTCAATTTGATAAAATCACTAATGAACGAACGATGAGAAAACCAATCTCTCAAAAATTTTGTTTACTTTCGAATATTAACTTGTAAAAATTACCCCATGAAAACCTTACTTTCGTTTATTCTACTATTCGCTGTCTTTGTAAGCTGCAACAGCTCAAACACTCCAGATGCTATCGATTATGCTACAAAAGTTGCAATTCTTAAAGTAGCTACTGACCATACGGCGATTGACAATGCAGAATATTGGATTACATTTCCTAAAACTTGGCGACAAGAAGGAGATGAAGGCAACGGAACCGTGTTCACTTTATATGCTCCGACTAATGAGGATGAAATGTTTGAAGATAATTTATCTTTAGGACTTGAAGATATGCCAACAACTTCTGTTACGCCCGAAGAATACTTGGCAAGTGCTAAAACTATGATTGGAAACGTTATTGAAAATTTCATTGTCCTCGAAGAAGAAAATGTTAGAAACAAACATGCGCCAGGTCGTAAAATTGAATACACAGGAAATATTCAAGGGTTAGAAGCCAAATGGAAGCAATATGTTTACATTAAAAACAAAAAGGCTTACGTGCTGACTTTTACTTGTTTGAATACACCAGAAGCTATCAAAAAGCATGATGCGGCGAGTGATAAAATCCTCAACTCTTTCATTATAAAATAATTCAAAATACATTCATTGCTTTCTTCGAAATATTGTTCTTTCGAACAGCTGACTTCTAGTCAAATTAAATTAATCTTCTAATTTAGAAAATATGAAAATCATTAACCGTGGATTTCTAATTGTAAGTCCAAAACAAGCGTTTTTCGATTGGGCAAATCAGTTCGAGGATGACATGTACTTCTCTGAAGAAGATGATGTTGAACCTACAGTCTATCTCATCGAAGATGAATTCATCGAAACTGAACCAATCATTCAACAACAATTTAAAAAAATCTTCACTAACGAATTATCAATGATAACGGATGATGAAGCGGAATACCCACCAATTACGGAAGAAAATTTCAATCAATGGTTTACGGTTTCTGCTGGAACCACTGTTTTGGATTGCTTGAAAAGTGATTTGCTTAAGTTTGATTTGGATTGAGCAAGACCTTAGTATTTTAAGATACTAAGACTAAAAAACTGGATTTAGTAAACTTTTTCAGTCTTTGGTCTTTTAGCGAAACTGTCTTTCGTCTTGAACACTGAGTTCGTCGAAGTGTTCTCTATCACCTTAATTTCATCCACAAATAACTAAACATAAGCGCCTGATTAAAAGCCGATTGCTCATTCGTTGATGATGCGCCATGTCCGCCTTCTATTGTTTCATAATAATATATTGGATGACCCTGTTCAATCATTCTTGCAGCCATTTTTCGCGCATGTGCTGGATGCACACGATCATCTTTTGTTGATGTCACGAACAAAACTTCAGGATATTCCTTTCCTTCCAATACATTGTGGTAAGGCGAATATTTTTTAATGTATTCCCATTCTTCTGGAATATCAGGATTTCCATATTCATCCATCCAACTTGCGCCTGCTAACATTTTATTATATCGTTTCATATCTAAAAGTGGTGCACCAATAATCACCGCCGTAAATAAATCTGGTCGCTGTGTTGCTACTACTCCCGCCATTAATCCACCGTTGCTCCAGCCAAAAGCTCCCATGTGCGCAGGACTGGTGATGTTTCTTAAGATTAAATCTTCGCAAACAGAATAAAAATCATTGTAAGCATTCTGACGCTTTTCTTTCATCGCAGCTTTATGCCATTCAGGTCCAAATTCTCCACCGCCACGAATACTGGCTACAACATAAACGCCACCTTGCTCCATCCAACCAATTCCAGATGTTGCATTGTAATTTGGTTTTTGAGAAATATTAAATCCGCCATAAGCATAAACCAAAGTCGGATTTGCACCATTCAAAACGATGTCTTTATGGTGAATGATGAAATATGGAATCTTCGTTCCGTCTATCGATGTTGATTCATATTGATTCACA
>Ga0105045_10005644_pt1 | contig 11014 bp, 9 predicted proteins | sample MAT02_FD_78089 | JGI IMG/M metagenome (GOLD analysis project Ga0105045, IMG submission 78089) | Freshwater microbial communities from Lake Fryxell liftoff mats and glacier meltwater in Antarctica - MAT-02 (megahit assembly) | ecosystem: Environmental > Aquatic > Freshwater > Ice > Liftoff... | reverse complement strand
TTTATATTTTTGAACAATGGAATTTTCAGCAGAACAGATTGCAGGTATTATTAACGGAGAAATCCATGGCGATGCGACTGTTTCAGTTAATGGTTTGGCAAAAATTGAAGAAGGTTCTTCAGGTAAACTGTCCTTTCTATCAAATCCGAAATATGAAGAATACATTTATTCTACGGAATCAAGTGTTTGCATCGTAAACAACACCTTTGTTCCATTGAAAGAAATCCCTGCTACTTTGACTTTAATCAAGGTGGAAGATGCTTATGCTTGTTTCGCAAAGTTACTTGAGTTTTATGATCAAATGAAACGCAAACAACCAAAAATTGAAGCAAATTCAACTGTTTCTGAAAGTGCTAAAATCGGGAAAGAACCATACATCGGAAGTGGTGCTTATATTTCTGATGGCGCAATTTTAGGCGATAATGTTGTGATTTATCCAAATGTTTATATCGGCGAAAATGTGAAAATCGGTGATAATACGATTATTCATCCGGGCGCTTCGATTTATCCTGATTGCTTAATTGGAAATAATTGTGTTATTCATGCTGGCGTTGTGATTGGTGCGGATGGATTCGGTTTTGCACCAGACGAAAAAGGTGTTTTTCAAAAAGTTCCACAAATTGGAAATGTGATTTTGGAAGATTTCGTTGAGGTTGGTTCAAATTCCACAATTGATAGAGCAACAATGGGTTCTACTATCATTCGAAAAGGTGTGAAAATTGATAATTTGTGTCAAATTGCTCATAATGTTGAGATAGGAGAAAATTCTGCGATGGCTGCACAAGTCGGAATTGCTGGTTCAGCGAAACTTGGAAAACATGTGCTCGTTGGCGGTCAAGCGGGAATTAGCGGGCATTTGCACATTGCTGACGGAACAAAAATTGTAGCTCAATCTGGAATTCCAGGTTCAATCAAAAAAGCAGAAACAATAATGGGTTCACCGGGAATTCCAATCGATGATTTTAAAAAATCGTACTTTGGCTTCCGAAAACTGCCTTTTATTCTAAATAAAATTGCTGAATTCGATAAAAAAATCAAAGATCTAACTAAAGAAAAATCTTAATGGGTGATATGCAAAGAACACTTAAGGAAAGTGTTAAAATCTCTGGAATCGGTCTGCATACAGGCGAAGCTGTAAATTTGGAAATCTGCCCAGCGCCAGAAAATCACGGGTATAAATTTCAACGTACTGACTTAGATGGCCAACCAATCATTAAAGCCGATTGCGATTTAGTTGTTTCAACGGATCGTGGTACAACTTTGGAATCGAATGGTGCGCGTGTATATACAACTGAACATGTGCTTGCTGCGCTATACGGTTGTGAGGTTGATAATGCTTTAATCAAAATCGATGCACCAGAAATCCCAATCATGGATGGTTCGTCTTTACTTTTTGTAAATGCATTGGAGAAAGTTGGATATGTTGAGCAAAATGCTGAACGTGATTATTTCGTTTTGACAGAAAATATTCCTTGGGAAGATACAGAAAGAGGTATTGAGTTTTTAGCTATTCCAGACAATAATTACCGAATTACGGTGATGGTGGATTATAAATCTCCTGTGCTTGGAACGCAACACGCAAGTATGTACAATATTGGCGAGTTTAAAGAAGAAATTGCAAAATGTCGAACCTTCGTTTTCTTGCGCGAACTTGAATTTTTAGCCAAAAATAACCTAATAAAAGGGGGTGATTTAGACAACGCAATCGTTTTGGTGGAACGTGATGACGTGAGCCAAGAGGAATTGAATCGCCTTGCGAAATTACTTGGAAAGGAAGAATTACAAATTAGTTTAGACGGAATTGGTGTGTTGAATAGCACAAAATTGCAATATGAAAATGAGCCCGCCCGTCATAAATTATTAGATATTGTTGGCGATTTAGCACTGGTTGGCAGACCAATTAAAGCACATATTCTTGGAGCACGTCCTGGTCACTCAGGAAATGTTCGATTTGCGAAAGTCTTAAAAGAACAAATCAAGAAACAAGAAAAAGCAGGTAAAACATTTGATTTAACGAAAAAGCCGCTTTACGACATCAATGATATTGAAAGAATGCTTCCGCATCGTTTTCCGTTCTTGATGGTCGATAAAATCATGGAAATTGGCGAAGAAACAATCGTAGGTGTGAAAAACGTTACGATGAATGAACCAATTTTTACAGGACATTTCCCAGGAAATCCAGTTTTTCCTGGAGTTCTTCAAATTGAAGCAATGGCGCAAGTTGGTGGGATTTTCGCACTAAGCAAAGTGGAAGATCCACATTTGTATTCTACTTATTTCATGAAAATTGACAACGTGAAATTTAAGCAAAAAGTTATTCCAGGAGATACAATTGTGTTTGATTTAGTGCTACTTTCGCCAATGAGAAGAGGACTTGTTAACATGGGCGGAAAAGCTTATGTTAACGGAAATTTGGTTATGGAAGCTGAAATGTTGGCACAAGTCGTAAAAGACAAAACAGAATAAGCAAAAAGTGTATTTAATTTTAAGATCAATTCAGAATGATAAGTAATCTTGCACAAGTTTCAGAAAAAGCAACCATCGGAAAGGATGTAATAATTGATCCATTTTCTGTTGTGCTTGAAGATGTTGTCATCGGTCGAGGAACGCACATTCACCCAAATGTTGTTATTTACCCTGGAAGTAGAATAGGTGAAGATTGCGAAATTTTCCCAGGAGCTGTTATTGGTGTAATTCCGCAAGATTTAAAATTTAGCGGTGAATATACAACTGTTGAAATTGGAAATAACACCATAATTCGTGAATGTGTTACGATTCATCGTGGTACATCGGATAAATTAATGACTAAAATCGGGAATTATTGTTTGCTCATGACGTATGTGCATGTTGCGCACGATTGCATCATTGGAAATAATGTTATTTTGGCATCTTACACAGGACTTTCTGGTCATGTTCAAATCGATGATTTTGCAATTTTAGAAGGAAAAGTAGCAGCGCAACAATTTGTTCACATCGGTAAACATGCTTTCATTGCGGGTGCAACCCTGGTAAGAAAAGATGTTCCACCGTTTATAAAAGTAGCCCGCGAACCAAGTACTTTTGCTGGTGTAAATTCGGTTGGACTTCGCCGTAAAGAATATACAGATGCCCAAATTAAAGAAGTGGAAGACATTTACCGCATCTTGTATGTTCAGAACGCTAATATGTCAAAGGGAATCGCAATCATCAAGGAGATGATGCCTAATTCAGCCTTAATGCATGAAATCGTTGATTTTATTGAAACTTCAGACAAGGGTGTAATCCGTGGAATGATGTAACTTCGATTTCGAATGTACCATTCGGCGTTATATAAGTCGTCGTTTTTTTCCTTTATTCATAATTCAACATTCATAAATCATAATTAAAACAATTTGTTTAGTCGAGGAGAAATTATTACCGTAAAAATCACTGGCTATGCCTTCGGAGGAAATGGTGTAGCAAAAATCCCAACAGAAAATGGTGATTTTGTTGTTTTTGTAAATAACACATTTCCAGGTCAAACGGTAACGGCAAAAATCGACAAGAAAAAAAAGCGTTATTGCGAAGCGAAATTGATTGATGTTATTGAGCGTTCGCCTTTAGAAAAAGAACTCGACTTTCAAGAAATTTCTGGTGCACCTTATATTTTTGTGCCAATCGAAGAGCAACAAAAAGAAAAGGAAGTTAGCACTCTTGATGTTTATCGAAAACTTGGAAATTTCAGAGATATCGAAACACGTTTTGACCAGTTCATTTCATCTCCTGAAGATTTTTTCTATCGCAACAAGATGGAATATAGTTTTTCGGCAATCGAGCATGATTTGGACAATAACAAAGAATTGGACGATGCTTTTGCCTTAGGATTCAAGCGTCGAGGAACTTGGTGGAAGGTTGAAAGTTTGAATAAAGCAAGCGGAATGTTTGATAAAGAATGGGAATCAAAACTTCATCTCGTTCGAAAGCATTTAAAAAATACTGGATTAACAGCTTGGCATCCGCCACAAAAAATTGGATTTTTTAGACATATTGTTGTCCGAAAATCATTCGACCAAGATCAATTGCTTATCAATTTAGTAACTTCATCTGAAGGAATTGAGCAATTTGACGTTGCAACGTTTGGTGAATATTTGAAAGATCTTTTCGGAAATCGAATTGCTGGATTTCAGCATACAATAAATGATAATGTTGCCGATAGAGCAAAGATCGAAAACGGAACTAATACGCTCGTTTTTGGAGAACCCGTTGTCGCCGAAAGATTATTGGGTTTAACATTTGAAATCAGCATGGAAAGCTTTTTTCAAACCAATCCAAAAAGTGCAGAGAAACTTTATACCAAAGCACTAGACTATGTTTTTGAAGAAGAAATTCCGAAGGGAGATATCGTGATGGACTTGTTTTGTGGAACGGGAACGATTGGTCAAATTCTTTCTACAAGAAGATCTGATGTTGAAATAATTGGTGTCGATATCGTTGAAGAAGCGATTGAAGATGCAAAGCGAAATGCTAAAAGAAATAACATAAAAGACATTAAATTCTACGCTTCCGACGTAGGGAAATTCTTGCGCGAACATCCTGAATATGTTGGGAAAATTGCATCTATAATTTTAGATCCACCAAGAGCTGGAATTGCGCCTAAAACATTATTGAAGGTAATCGCACTTGGAGCAAAAAATATTGTTTACATTTCGTGTAATCCAAGCACACAAGCACGAGACGCAGAAACGCTTAAAAACGCTGGTTACAACATGGAAAAATTGACTTTGGTTGATCAATTTCCGCACACTGGACATATTGAAGCCATTGCAAAATTCAAATTGAACGAAAATGAAAGCTGAAATAATATCAATCGGTGATGAATTATTAATTGGTCAAACGATTAATACGAATGCGGCTTGGCTTGGTCAAGAACTGTCATTGCGGGGTATTCCAATCGTTCAAGGAATTACAATTACAGATACAGTTTCTGCAATTAGAAATGCAATTGATGATGGATTCAAACGTGTCGATTTACTGATCCTAACAGGTGGTTTAGGACCAACAAAAGATGATATTACGAAAAAAGTAATTTCAGATTATTTCAATGCTGAACTTGTGATTGACGAACCAACCTTGGTGCGAGTTCGCAATTATTTTTTGGAACGAGGAAGACCGATGTTGGACATCAATATTCAACAAGCGGCCGTACCAAAAGGTACGCAAGTTTTGATAAATAATAATGGAACTGCGCCTGGAATGTGGCTCGAAAGAGATGGTAAAATTTTAATTAGTTTGCCTGGCGTTCCTTATGAAATGAAAGCAATCATGCTCGACGCTGGTTTCCCGAAATTAGCTAACAGATACGAGAAAAGTCAATTGTTTTACAAAACAATACTAACGCAAGGAATAGGTGAATCTACCATTGCAGATATGATGCAAGATTGGGAAACTGAAATTCGTGCACGTGATTTTGGTTTAGCATATTTGCCATCACCCGGACAAGTGCGCATTAGGCTTAGTTCACCAAATGGTCAGCAGGATGAAGCAGTTATTGATGATTATTTCAAAATTTTAGCAAATAAAATTCCTCGAAATGTTTTTGGATTTGGAGATGTCTCGTTGAGCGAAGTTGTTGGGGATCTTTTGAGAAATCAAAACAAAACAGTTTCCACAGCAGAAAGTTGCACTGGTGGTGCTTTGGCAACAGCACTTGTATCTATTTCTGGCAGTTCAGATTATTTTCAAGGAAGTTTCATAACCTATTCTAACAAGCTTAAAAATCAAGTTTTGAATGTGCCAATGGATCTCTTCACAACGGTTGGAGCTGTTAGTCAAGAAGTGGTTGAAATTATGGCGAGCGAAGCTAGAAAAAAATTGGATACAGATTTTTGCCTTTCAGTTTCTGGAATTGCAGGACCAAATGGAGGAACAAATGAAAAACCAATTGGAACAGTTTGGGTAGGGTTAGCCACTAAAAATAAAGTGATAGCAAGAAAATATTTATTCGGAAATAATCGTGAAAGGAATGTGCAACTCAGCGTTTTATATGGTTTAAATATGTTGAGATGTGAGCTTCTTGGAATTTTGGATGAAAAAAAATAAAATATGTTTGTGTATTTGGAGAAAAATTGTTTTCTTTGCACCCCATTTTGACCGCCATTAAGGTAGTCGATTAGTTAATTAGAACAAAATATACAAGATGTCAAGAGTTTGTCAACTTACAGGAAAGTCGGTAATGGTAGGAAACAATGTTTCTCACTCTAAGCGCAGAACGAAACGTAAATTCTTACCGAATTTAATTACGAAGAAATTTTTCATTCCAGAAGAAGATCGTTATGTTACGTTGAAGATTTCTACTTCAGCATTAAGAACGGTTAACAAAAAAGGAATCGTAGCTTGCATAAAAGAGGCAAAGCTTAAAGGATATTTAAAGTCGTCAATCTAGTTAATCGTTTAATTGGTTGACTAATACAGAAACACAATGGCAAAAGCAAAAGGAAATAGAATTCAAGTAATTCTTGAGTGCACAGAGCACAAGCAAACTGGAATGGCTGGAACTTCTCGTTATATCACAACGAAGAATAGAAAAAATACTCCAGAAAGATTGGAAATTAAAAAATTCAATGCAGTATTGAAGCGTTACACGCTTCACAAAGAAATTAAATAGATCCCAATCGGGTGATAATGAACAAGCCTTAGCGCAGTTTAAAATTAAAAGATTATGGCAAAGAAAGTAGTTGCATCATTACAAAAAGGTGGAGGAAAAGAGCATACGAAAGTTATCAAGATGATCAAGTCTGATAAAACGGGTGCTTATAGCTTTAAAGAAGAAATCGTTCACAATGATAAAGTAAAAGACTGGTTTACTAAAGCGTAAACACTTTTAAAAGAAATTTTAAGGCTTCCATTCTATTGATTGGGAGCTTTTCTTATTTTTATACTATGGCATTTTTCGGATTATTTTCAAAAGACAAAAAAGAATCTCTAGATAAGGGATTGGAGAAAACGAAACAAAGTTTTCTTTCTAAAATTGCGCGTTCCATCGTAGGGAAATCTCGTGTTGACGACGAGGTGCTGGATAATCTTGAAGAAATTTTAATTTCATCCGATGTTGGTGTTGACACAACGCTAAAAATAATTGAGCGAATCGAAGCGCGCGTTTCTCGCGATAAAGTTTTGGGTGCAAATGAGCTGAATACGGTCTTGCGTGAAGAAATTGCGGCACTTTTAGAAGAAAATAATTCAACAGATCAAACGGATTTTTCTATAGAGAAAGTTGACAATCAACCGCATGTAATTATGGTTGTTGGCGTAAATGGTGTTGGAAAAACGACAACTATTGGTAAACTCGCTCATCAATTGAAACAGAAAAATTACTCGGTCATTTTAGGTGCAGCTGATACTTTTCGCGCTGCTGCAGTAGATCAATTGATTATTTGGGCTGAGCGCGTTGGAGTGCCAATCGTTCATCAAGGAATGGGAGCGGATCCAGCATCTGTTGCTTTTGACACCTTGCAATCGGCAAAATCTCAAAATGCGGATGTTGTTATTATTGATACAGCTGGTCGTTTGCACAATAAATTGAATTTGATGAACGAATTGTCAAAAATTAAACGTGTGATGGAGAAAATAATTCCTGGCGCACCGCATGAAATCCTTTTAGTTTTGGATGGCTCCACAGGGCAAAATGCCTTTGAACAAGCAAAACAATTTTCTTTAGCAACGGATGTCAACTGTTTGGCTATCACTAAATTAGATGGAACAGCGAAGGGTGGTGTTGTGATTGGGATTTCTGACCAAATGAAAATTCCTGTAAAATATATTGGAGTAGGTGAAGGTATAAATGATCTACAAGTCTTTAACAAACAAGAGTTTGTCGATTCGCTTTTTTCAGAATAAGATTGTTGTTCTGTTTTATTTTTATTATCTTTAGGTTTCAGATACAAGGATAAACAAAACTATATGATTAGATTTTATAAAGTTTACTCTACTACGCTAGTTTTAATTTTTACACTAATTTTCTCGAATGTAAATGCTCAAACGATTCGCTGTGGCACAGTAGAATCAGAAGTTCAGCGCTATTTAGATAATCCAGGTTTAGAGACTTATGAAGAGTTTGAGGCTTGGTTAGGGAAGAAAATTTCAGAAAAGAAAAAATTAGCAGAAACAAGTTTGATCATTGATGGAGTTTACCAAATTCCAGTAATTGTGCATGTTATTCATAACGGAGAAGCAATTGGGACTGGTACAAATATTTCAGCTGCTGCAATTCAATCACAAATGGATGTCCTGAATGAAGATTTTCGAAGAATTATAGGAACGAATGGTTACAATACTCATCCAGATGGAGCTGATACGCAAATTGAATTTTGTTTGGCACGTCGAAGACCCAATGGAACTGGATTTGCTGCTGGCGAAGACGGAATAAATAGAGTAAATAGAAATACGCAAGGTTGGTCAGCGCCTCCTTACACAAGTGGTTTTGTAAATGGCACGATAAAACCCTACACGATTGTAACCCAAGGATATGATCCATCAGATTATATGAATTTTTGGTCCATTAACTTAGGTAGTGGATTACTTGGTTACGCTCAATTTCCAACAACTATTTTAGGTGGAATGAGTTGTGGAACTCAAAGTGCTAGCACTGATGGCGTTGTAATGCTATTTTCGACAATTGGAAAAAGTGCTGTGACTGGCTTTACTGGAGTTTACAACGAAGGAAGAACTGCAACACACGAAGTGGGCCATTGGCTAGGGCTGAGACATATCTGGGGTGATGGTGGCTGCGGAGCGGATGATTTTTGTTTGGATACTCCCGTTTCTGACGCATCAAATTACGGCTGTCAAACTGGTTCTATTTCTTGTGGCTCTGTTGACATGGTCGAAAATTACATGGACTATTCAGACGATTTATGTATGGATATTTTTACTAACGACCAACGAATGCGCATGCGTACTGTTCTGGAAAACAGCCCAATTCGTGCTTCATTAATTATATCTGATGCTTGTATTCCTCCTGCTGTGAGTGATGCTTCAGTTGTAAACATCATAAATCCAATTGGTGATAATTGCGCTGGATCAATAACGCCGATTGTCTCATTGAGAAATAGGGGTTCAACGAATTTAACAAGTGCTACAATCAATTATAGCATTGACGGCGGAAGTCCAACTTCATTTTCATGGACAGGAACATTGGCTCCTGGGGCGACTGTAAACGTTACATTGACAGCTTTCACAACAACGCTTGGAACTCATTTGTTTTCTGCAGTTTCAAGTTTGCCTAATGGTGTTACTGATCCAAATACAACGTACGATCAATCAGAAATTTCTTTTGCTGTTTCAAATGGTTTTCAGCCAGATTATTCTGAAAATTTTGATAGTGGAAGCTTTCCTCCAAATGTGAGATGGAATGTTGTGAATCCGAATAGCGATTGTTATGCGTGGGTTGGTGCGACAGCTATTTCTAGCGCAGGAACAATTAATAATGCTTGTGCAATAATGACCAATTTTGGAAATACTACTGGACAAAACGAATATTTAAATACGCCAATTTTTATAATTCCTTGCAATGCTACTTCTCTTGAATTGCGTTTTGATGTCGCATATCGACGAATATCAAATACTGTAAACGATCGTTTAAGAGTTGAAATCTCAACAGATTGTGGAGCTACATGGAATCCAACATCAATTTATGATAGATCTGGAACGGTGCTGCGAACATCAACCACAAATTCAAATTTTTATTGGATCCCAACAGTTTCAACAGATTGGAGAAACGAAGTAGTTAATTTAGCAGCGTTTGTAAGCGGAACTTCATCCAGTGTACGATTCCGTTTTCGAGGAACAAATACTGGAGCTTCCGGCGGAAATATTTATGTGGATAATGTTCAATTAGTTGCAACAACTCCCGGAGAAGTAAACGTTCAATTGGCAGGTGTAGATGTTTTAGATGGCGGAAATGCGACTGCTTTGAATATGCCAATTGGCTCAACATCCACTTTGACATTTACTGTTCAAAATACTGGAAACACTAATTTGATATTAACACCGCCAATTACTTCAACAGGAGCAAGTCAATTTGCATTGAATGCATCTTTTGGCACAACAACGGTTGCCGCAAATACTTCGACAATTTTTACAGTTGATTTCACTCCTACTGGAGCAGGTCCTTTCATTGGAAATCTTTCTTTTGCAACGAACGATTGTGATGAAGGAATTTACAATTTTCAGATTACTGGAACAGGAAATATGATTCCGCCAATAGCTGAGTTTAGTGGCACGCCAACTACTTTTTGTGCAGGAGGCACAGTCGTTTACACAGATGCTTCAATTGCAGCTGCAACTTGGGCTTGGACATTCCCCGGAGGAACACCAAACTCTGCAATTGGTGCAGGACCGCATTCAATTGTGTACAGCACGAATGGAACCTTTAATGCGGAATTAACAACAACAAATGTTTATGGTTCGGATGTCGAAATAAAAACGAATTATATTAACGCTTTATCAAGCACAGCGAATGCGATTCCAGTAACTGAAGGATTTGCAAATGCAACTTTCCCACCTACTTCTTGGGATATAACAAATGTCGGTAATGGTGTCACTTGGGAGCGCAGCGGAACAGAGGGAAATGCACCTACCTCTGGAAACTCAGCGTTTATTGATAATTTCACTGTGAATACATCAGGTGATGTTGATGACTTAGATGTTTTACCAGTCGATTTAACTAGTTTTTCAAGTGTGGAATTAACTTTTGATGTTGCGTATGCACGCTATAGCGCAGCATTTTTTGATCAATTAGAGGTTGTCGTTTCAGACGATTGCGGGCAAACATACACACCCGTTTTTTCAAAGTCAGGAGTAAGTTTAGCAACTGATCCAGATCAAATAGCAGAGTACTTAAATCCATCAACTTGGAGAAATGAAGTTGTTGATTTGACTCCTTTTGCAGGATCCAATAAGCTCGACATAAAATTTAGAAATACTTCAGGTTACGGACAGCATTTATACATTGATAACATTAATATTATTGGAATACCTGGTGATACAGCGAATTTTT
>Ga0105045_10005643_pt1 | contig 11016 bp, 6 predicted proteins | sample MAT02_FD_78089 | JGI IMG/M metagenome (GOLD analysis project Ga0105045, IMG submission 78089) | Freshwater microbial communities from Lake Fryxell liftoff mats and glacier meltwater in Antarctica - MAT-02 (megahit assembly) | ecosystem: Environmental > Aquatic > Freshwater > Ice > Liftoff... | reverse complement strand
TGTTTCGCCAACTCGATCACCAAAGCTTTGGGGACGTTAGTGCCGTTTCAGGTACCGACGATCGCTGTTTTGGTCAGGGAGTATGCGCGGGCGATATTAACCAGGATGGTTGGCCGGATCTCATACTCGCCAATATTGGTCCCAATCGCGTCTTAATCAACCAGGGCGATGGAACGTTTCGCGACGCAACGGACCATTCGTTCGGCGACGTCGACGGGGCGTGGACCTCGAGCCTCGCGCTGGCGGATGTCGATGGTGATCATTTGCCCGACTTGTTCGAGGTCAACTACATCGACGACATGCGGGTATTCGAGACACGGTGCGCTTTAAATGACGCGTCGTGCGTCCCACAAAATTTCCGCGCCGCCAGTGATCGCGTTTGGCGACAGCGTGGCGATGGCCCTTTCGTGCGATGGGATTTTGAAGGTGCGATGGAGCCGCGTTATGGATTCGGTATCGTCATTGCCAATTTCGATCGTATCGCAGGCAATGACATTTTCGTTGCCAATGACGTGGGGCTGAACCAGTTTTGGCTCAGCCAACCCGTCGCGAAAGAGGATGCGAATGCCACGACTCAAAGCCGTTTCCGACTCGGTGAAGTTGCCCAAATTAAGGGCTGTGCCGTCGGGTACGCGGGGAATTACCAAGCGTGCATGGGTGTCGCAGCGGGCGACATCAATCGCGATCGTTACCTCGATTTGCACATCACTAATTTTTACAAAGAAAGCGTCAACCTTTTCATCCAAAACGCGAACGCGGGCTTCACCGACGAAGCGGTCGGTTATCGCTTGGTGAATCCATCGACCAACATGCTCGGTTTTGGAACCCAAGCCGCGGACCTTAATAACGATGGATGGCAGGATATCGTGGTCTTGAATGGACACGTTTATGATCGCCGAAAAGAAGGCATTCCGTATCAGATGAGGAGCCAAGTATTCCTCGGGAATGCTAGGGCGATTGTCGAATCGACGTTTGCTGATGGGGCCTATTTCGCGAGGCAGCAACTTGGACGGACCCTCGTCACTCTGGACGTCGATCATGACGGCCAGATGGATTTGCTGGCCAGCCACTTGGACGTACCTGTATCGTTGCTGCGAAACCAAACAGGATCACCGCATCACTGGGTACAATTCGAACTGGTGGGTACGACCAGTGAACGCGACGCGATCGGGGCCGAAATTACCATCGACGCCGGTGGTCGATCCGACGTGGGCTGGCAACTGGGCGGTGACGGATTGATGGCGACGAATCAGCAAATCATTCACTTCGGGCTTGGTGCGTCAACAGAGATCGATTCCGTAACGGTTCATTGGCCAAGCGGCCAAGAGACCGTTTTACAGCACCTCCAAACGGACGCACGCTACCTCATCATCGAAGGCGAGTTGTCACCGTTTCGCATCGCACGCTCGAACACGGAATGAGGTCGTTGTCCGCTGGCGCGTGACCGCATGTGGCTTGGCGCCCGCGGTCACAGGGTTTAAATGAATCGCTCCATCGATCGGTCCAGGAGCGCGAGCGCTTCGTCGATGTGAGCCTCTGTCGTGATGACCGGCGGTGGTAGGAATCGCAACCGGGTCGGATTGCTGCCGCACACAAACCCGAGCAATCCTTCATCGAACATGATGTCCATCATCGATTTGCATTGCTCATAAGACCCGTCGCCGGGCGTGAACGCGACCATCAAGCCTTCGCCGAACGGCCCACGCAAATGTTGTGGATACTTCGCCGCCAATCGCGACAACCCTTTGACAAAGTATTCGTGACGTCGGACGTTCCAGCCGCGATCCCCAAACAATTCGGCGTCACGCATCGCGTCAAGAGTCGCCAACCCCACAGAAATTGAACTGGTCGCGCCGGTGAAGGTTTGACTCAGGATCGGACCGGTCGGTTTGAACGACTCGCGGTACATCGTCGCACAAACTTGCGTGATCTTTCCCACGGTGACGATGTCGGCGAATTCGTCCAAACGGTAATGCTGGAACGCGAACGGACGGCTGGTCCGCGAGAACGATTGCACTTCGTCAAAAATGATCGGAATACCCGCTTGGCGAACGGGTTGACACAGCGCGACATAAAAATCATGGCTGCCCGCATAATATCCACCTTCGCCGGCGATCGGTTCCACCCAAAACGCCGCATATCGCCCCGGATGGCGATTGAGCAACCGGTGCAGCTCGTCGACCGCCCACCGTTTGCTTCGCTCGGGTTGATCATGCTTCAAAGTCGGCAGGTAATCGACCTCCAATGTCAACGGCAGCCCTTGGCGATACTTGGGCCGATCCGTGATCGCCGCCAGTGCCAGCGACCGACCCGCAAACGCATTATCGAACGCCAGAATCCTCGTCGCGGGAGTCGCCTTGTGCAACGCCAGCTTCAACGCATTCTCGTTCGCCATCGCGCCACTGGTCGTCAACATGCAATGGGCAAGCGGCGCGCCGCCGGATGACGCCAGCTCCGCGAGCGCTTTGATCATGCGAACGCTGCCGGTGTTGAATTGCAGGTTGCCCTGCATGGTCACGTCCTCGATTGCCGCATCGACCGAGGCATCGATCATATCGGGGTGATTATGACCGCAACCATAAACGCCGATCCCGCCGATGAAATCCAATTTGACGCTGCCATCGGCCAATTGAATGTAAGGGCCGTTTCCGATCCCCGCCGACACGTAAGGCCAAAACGCCGGGGCGCCTCGCAAGGCCGCGTACTCCGTTAACATTGCTTCGAACGAGGGGACCATCGCCGGATTGGCTCGGCGGACGGTGTGAAGGCTCGCCCCATGTTCGGCAACGGCCTCGCGCAGCAATCGTTTCGCCTGGGCCACCCGCGGATCACGACGAAGCGCCTCGCCAAGGTTCGCCAGGGGCGCTGAATCATCGGCCATGGCGGTGTCGGCCATGGCGGTGTCGGCGATCGAAGAGGTCGGAGGTGTCACGGGTCGAGTCCCATCAAGTGCGGCGGTAGGAAAACAATATTGTAGGAAGCTGACATAAAAAGGCAGTGCCTGTTCACGACCTCCGCAGCGGGACGATGAAAGTTTTTGGTTTAGGTCAATGTCTTGGGCAAAACTTGCGACAAATCGGCTTCGAATCCCGGGCGCAACTCAACGGCCAGCGTGGGTGGACCGATCGACTCTTTTTTAACAATCGTCGCTGGCGGCAGCGACGTGACATGGCCGCGAACGGTGATGATCGGCGGGGTGCCGCGAGCGATGCCGAACGCATCACAGAGCACGGCGTGAAAGTCGCTCAATTGTTGCCGTGCCGCTTGTTGCCCCACCGTTTCGATACTCTTGCGTCCCGCCCAGTGTGCCGAAAGCGTGGTCAGGCCGGCGGCGGCGAGTAATTCGGCGATCGAAGCCGACGCGATTACGGTGGTACCGAAATCGATCGGGATCATCAGCACGCCGCCAACCGTCGCGAGCAACGTCGCCAGCGGCGTCAGGCCAGCTTTGACTTTTTCCGACGTTCCCAATTGTGCCCACATGTCGCGACACGCCGCATCGAGCCGCTTGGGGTCGAGCGAGGTAAAGTCATCGCGGTCATAGCGATGAATCGTCGTCTCGCATGCCTCGTCCAACCACGTGACCGATTCGTCCCACGGTGTTCCCGCGGAATGGTTCAGCACCTCGGACTTAAGTTTCGCCGCGGTGATCAACCCGCCAATTTTTCCGCCCCGCATGTCGTTGGCGATCTGTTCGGCGGCAGAACTCATGCGTGCCGTTGGCAACAGGTTACGCAGGAAATCACCCGCACCGCCAAACACCCGTTTTATCGAGGAATGGATCTGGACATTCCACCGCGCGTACCACGGGGCGGTCGCGGCGAATGATTCGGACAATTGACGAAGTATTCGTTCGGATTGATGCAGCCGCAGTTCCTTGATTCCGCCATCAATGTCTTCGACGGCAAAAAACCGCAGCGACGCGCCGAGCAATGATTGACGCGCCGTATCGCTCCGTGATTGAAAGGTCGCAACGTCGCGTTTGATCGCCTCGTAGCCGACATGCCACGCCGCGTCGCGGAGGCCGGACTGGAGCGCGTGTTGAAATTGCTCCGATAATTTGCTGCGATCCAGTTGTCCGGGCAACGACGTCAACAAACGTTCTACGCCAATGCTCGACGGCGGATTCTGGTCCGCCGATTTGGCGATGGAAAAAAAGATCGGCAACTCGTCGCCGTCCGTAATCGGATGCGGCGTCTTTCCCTGGGCATCACGGGGGATGTACGCCCGCGAACTTTCGACATCGAAATCATAAGCGGCATAGATCGAAGCGATCTGATAACGCTGGATCAATGGCAGGAACGACTCGTACACCTGTATCGGCGACTGCGTTCGCGCCCGCACCTTGTTGATCGCCAGCAATCGAGGCACGCCAGGCATCTTGTCACTGGCGATTCGCAAGCATTCGCTCAGCGTCGCGTCGCGGGATTGCTCGGGCGAAGCGACCACAATGAACGACGAGCACAACGTTGCCGACCGGCCAAGCAAATCACGTCGTTGGTCAGGCGAACCGACACCGAAGGCGGTGTCCGAAACGATGTCGGGGCAATCGAGCAGCGCGATGCCGCTGCGATCCAGTCCCGCGTCCGTGGCGATCAGCGGAACCGACGCGGCACCCAAATCTTTAGACGCATTGTTGTATTGGCGATGTGCCTCCGCTGGGTCTTCGGACAACATTTCAGGGCTCGCCCCAAGCGCATCACCGATGCGCGAAACGAGCATTCCGAAACACTCTTGATCGCCGGCCCATTTCGCCGGCAACCACAAAACGAACCGGTGAGTGCCTTCGTGGTTGCCGGTACCGCGAAGTGTTCGGGCGCGGCCCGCCTCGCTGAGGAACGTCGCGACGAGGCTGGTCTTGCCACTGTTCAACATCCCCGCGACCGCGACGGTCGGGTAATTCATCACCTCCGCCGCCCAGTGCAATTGCTTGCCAGCGGAACGAACGGACGATTCGATTCCTGGATCGATCCGCGACAACGCACCTAAGAAGCTTTCCCGCCCCTGCGTCGGATACGTTCGCAGCACCGGTGCGCGGCGATCGTCGTCTTCCAACAATGCCAACACCGATCGCCACTGGATCGTGTCGACGTCTTTATTTCGCCGCAGTCCGAACATCATAAGAATCTTGCGATCGTTTCAGTGACCACGAAATCAGGGATACGCATACTCGGGATTGTCCGGATCAAAGTCTTTATCGGCCAGCCCGACGTTGGTTTGGATATTAAGGTAAGTGTACGATTCGATGACCTGGACGTTCCCCGCGTCGTCGGGCCATCCGTAAGACGTATATCGCAGCGGCAATTTTCTGGCGACATCAAAGCAAATTTCCGCGCGCGAAAAATCATCGGCCTCCCCTGAAGGCCGGCTGCGTTTGACGACGACCAATTGGCACGCGTTGCCGTCCAATTCAAGGTTGCGATCGATCGTCACCGAAACGTCTGGATTGCCAAGGTCACGCGAACCCCGCTCGATCAATTTTACGATCAACTTCTCCAGCCCGATGTCATAGATCGGATACTTTTGGCCCCGCATCGCCAACATGCCCGTCGGGTCCAGCCGCAACGTCATCACGCCCATCCAGCCACCCTCGTGCGCAACGAGCTGTGCGTCATACAGATCTTGTGCCCAGATGACTTCGCGGCCGGCGACCGACGCAGGTTCCAAAAACCGCAAATAAACACGCATCGTGCGAAATTCGCCCTGCCCGCCGTCGGGGCTGGGAATCGTTGTTGGCTGCTTTATCTTCAAAGCGATGTGCGTCGGCACCCCCAGGACACCACCCACGGTTTCCTGCTGAACCATCGTCGCGGTGTAATCGACCACGTTTAAACGAATGTGATCGAGTGCGTCCTTAGCGATTCGCAGGACTTCGTCGACCGATGACGCCTCGGCGGTGCCCGGCGACGATCCGCGGTCCCGTTCGGTCTCGATCGGGACGCGCAAAGGCGGCCTTTGTGCGACGTTTTTTCGCCACGGGCTGGACAGTGCGAATACGCATGTCGCGACGCCGATACCCACCAAAAAAGAAAACCAGGACCACCGACGAGCGGTGATCCCGGTTTGGGTTTCATTTTTCATTGATCCATCCGATCCGCGCGGTGAACCTCAGTGACGCACCCGCGGAAACGAGCCCGCTGGCGCCGTTGGCTGATGCCGATCAGAATTGGCCATTGCCGCGTTGCATTTGTTGCATGCGCTCGGCTTGGAACTCGCGAAACGCAGCGCCGGCGGCTTTCAACATGCCCTCGCCAATTTCGACGAATCCAAATTGACCATTCTTGATCACGTTTTGTTCAATCGCGATGTAACCGGTGTCGGTGTTTTGCGACAACGTGTCGATCATTGCTGCGACAACATCGTTCGCGTTAAGCGATTGAGCAAAACGCAGGAACGGCAAAAATTGGATTTGCATTTGTCCCAGCGGTCGATCCTCAGGCACGTCATTCGGCGTGCCTTTGTCGATGAACGCCTTCAACGTCTTTTCGCTGTCTTTTCCCAGAGCAAGGTAGACATTTTTCGGTGCGGTTCCGATTTTGATGATCGCTTGGTCGCCAAACGTTTGACGCAGTTCGTCCTGGTCAGCAGGGATGTCAATGATGACGCTGTGCAGCGTGACGCCCTTGTAATCTCCCAAGTCGAATTCGAATGTCGGCGCATCGCCCACGTTTTGCAATTTCTTTGCGAGGTCTTTCACCAATTCTTCGGCCGCATTGCCATCGCTGACAAACATACCCGCGGCGATATCAATTTGGCCGTCGTCGGCCATCGACTCGACGCCGATGTCGAACTTGCCTTCTTCAATTGTTTGCATGAACAGATCCATGACCGCGTTCGACAACTCGAGAACTTGTTGCTTGTCGTCGTCGCCAAGGTCATTGCTGCTGGTAATGGTATTTTGCAGCATCGTTCGTGCATTATCGAAACTGGCACGCGATTGATCGATCATGAGCGGGCTGATCGAGGAGGCGGCGTGATAGAACATCGAGTGGTCGTCATTGATGACCGACGCGAAATTCGAGGGGATCACTTTTTGTCCGGCGTACATCTTCGCGGTTTCGGAACCATCCTGAGCGGTCAATTGCGTCTGCAACGTGACTACTTTTTTGGTGGGGTCAATGTTCCAACCGAGCATGAATTGGTTCAGGTCGCGGATCAATTGTTCGAGTTGCTCGAGGGCTTGCTCATTCGTTGCCTCGGCGGCTTCAGGATTCCCGGCTTGCTGCTGGGCCATCGCTTGCTCAAACCCTTGACGTAATTGGGCGATCAGGGCTTCGCGGGCGTCTTCGGGAATTTGACCGACGTTGACGCGAGCGGAGACCGTGAACTTGTCCCCTAATCCCTCCAAGGCCGCCATCGGATCGGTCGGGGCGGCATCGAGCAGCTCTTTCTGGCGTGCGATGATCGCCCATGAACCGACTTGGCGGATGTAGACGAGCGACGGGCCTGCCGCGACGACAAGTGTGCCATCGTCGAGCTTATCGACAGGCCCGGTTTGCGCTTCGAGTCGCTTGAGCATCATTTCGACATCCATCGTCGGCAGCATCCCGATCGGTTCAGGGGCCCCATCGACGATCGGCACAACGATGCCGATCGGACGGCTCATGTCCAGTCCAGCGGCGAATCCACCGGCCATCATCGCGAACATGCCGCCCGCTTGGGGTTGGCCCGCAGTGGCGGTGATATAATTAATGTCTTGGATTAATTTGTTCATCGACGCGATGGACACAACCACGACCGGGTCGTTGCTGTCGGCGATTGCGGCATCCGAGCCCGACTCACGTCCCAACGGCAAACTATCTTGCGCCATTGCGACGCTACCTACCGTAATTCCACCGACGCTTGAAACAAACAACCCCGCCACCATCGTGGCCACAGCCAACGCGGCGGTCGGCAAAAGGTTCGCGGGTCGAAAGCGAACGCTTAACACATTCAAACGCATCTTGATTAAATCCTACTTGAGCGACACTGGACCAGATTTTTGTTCACAAACGACTGGCGACGCATTGTTACATTGCACCGCGCCGCGGCAATCGTTTCTTCATGTTATTCTCGACGCCGGTGGGCTGTAAATCAATCTCGCCCCACAAGACGTCAACGGGCGAACAAGCAAACCCATTCGATGGTACACCAACCCTCGCTCGCTGGCATAGTTCATCGAATCGGTATCGCAAGCTCAACCCGACGCGTTAGCGAGGGACTGATATCGGTCCCTGGCTGACGCTTCGGGTTATGTTTGGCGAGCAGGCAGCCTGCCCGTCTATCGTTCGCGAAAGACAATGCGACCCTTGGTTAAGTCGTAGGGCGACAACTCGACTCGCACCTTGTCCCCCGGGACAATACGGATGAAGTGCTTGCGCATGCGTCCGGCGACGTGTGCCATCACTTCGGAACCGGTTTCCAACTGCACACGAAAACGCGTATTGGCAAGTGCCTGCGTGACGGTGCCTTCGACTTCAAAAGCCTCTTCCTTCTTTACCAACTCAAATAAACCTTACAAACGAGCCTTAACACTACGCACGAAACGACCGCCGTGCGACGAAATGTACAACTTTGACGCCCAGCGTTATACCAGGAATAGGGGACGTGGATAAGCCAGAATCATATTACTGGCAAACTCCGCGATCTTTTTCGTGGATTCGGGTTCGACAAAACGCCCGCCAATCCGCCTTTCATTCACAATTCCATTCCATTTTGTTCACATCGCCCCGCCGACCAAGTGCCCGTATCGAACCCCCTGTCGCATCGTCGACCATGCACTGGGGGGTGTCGAGGCCAAAAAAATGCTTGCTAAAAAAGCATAAAAATAGAACTTCAATCTCTTCTGTTCGCTCGCCGGGACGCTATCTTGCGACAAAAACCGTCTTTCTTTAACCCCCGTCTGCTGGAGAGCTGATTCGATGCTGGCGTTCGCTGTCGTCATTTATCTTGTTGGAACGGTCGGGATCGGTGTTTACGCGGCCAGTCGCGTTCACAACTCCAAAGACTTCATGGTCGCCGGACGGTCCCTGCCGCTGTACATGAATTTTGCCTGTGTTTTTGCGACTTGGTTTGGTGCCGAAACCGTATTGTCGGTCTCCGCGACGTTTACCCGCGACGGCTTGTCGGGTGTCTCGGGCGATCCATTCGGCGCATCGTTCTGCCTGATCGCGGTCGCGATTTTCTTTGCCCGCGCGTTCTACCGGATGGACCTGTTGACGATCGGCGACTTCTATCGCAAACGCTACGGCAAAGTCGTCGAAGTCTTGACGGCGACCCTGATCACGGTGTCCTACCTTAGCTGGTCGTCGGCTCAAATCACGGCCCTCGGCTTGGTGCTGCATGTCCTTTGTGACCACGCGATCGGCCCCGATTTTCTGTCGCTGACCAACGCCATTATCCTCGGCGCGGGAATCGTCATTTTCTACACTATCTTTGGCGGAATGTGGTCCGTCGCGCTGACCGACCTGATCCAGACGTCCATAATCATCGTCGGTCTGATCTTGATCGCGTTCCTGCTGGCCAACAAAGCGGGCGGCGTCGGCGTGGTCATCGAGCACGCTCGCGACGCGGGCAAGTTGAGATTGTTTCCGGAAGCCGACGCGAAGTCATGGTTCGCGTTCATCGCCGCATTCCTAACGCTCGGCTTGGGGTCGATTCCCCAGCAGGACGTCTTCCAACGGGTCACCAGTGCGAAGGACGAAACGACTGCCGTGAGGGGAACGTTGATGGGTGGGGTGTTCTATTTTTTCTTTGCGTTCGTTCCCATTTTTATCGCTTACACCGCCGTCGTGATCCATCCCGACTTTACGACGTTGTTTGAATCCGATGACGCTCGTGTGATCCAACGCATCCTGCCAGATTTGATTTTGAAAGAAACGCCACAGTGGGCTCAAGCGTTGTTTTTCGGATCGCTGCTTTCCGCGATCCTGTCGACGGCAAGCGGCACGTTGCTCGCCCCGGCAAGCCTGTTTACCGAAAACGTCATCAAGCCCTTCGTGCCAAGTTTGAATGATGACAACCTGCTGAAGGTGCTTCGTCCGGTCTTGTTCCTGTTCTCGGTGATCGCAACCATCAACGCGGTGAATTCCGAAAACACGATGTACGAAATGGTCGAAGGTGCCTATTCGGTCACCCTCGTCGGTGCCGTCGTTCCGTTGATCGCGGGGATCTATTGGAAACGTTCGACGACCCAGGGCGCGATTTTGTCCGTCGTCATGGGCATCGCGGTTTGGTTGACGATGTCGTGGTGGGCCGGTGATGACGCGACCGTGCCCGCGACGATGTGGGGTCTGGCGGCCAGCGTCCTCGCGATGATCGCCGGTTCGCTAGCGCCTCAGCGAATCGCAACATTGCCGCCCATCGACATCTCGTCACCACCCATCACGGGCACAGCCGCTGCAAATAAAAACGTCGCTAATACAAACGCCGCCGAGTCAACGGCGCGGGCGAACGCATGAGTTACCAACGCGTCGATGTTTGTATCATCGGTTCCGGATTCGCCGGCAGCCTGCTGGCGATGATGCTGCGCCGTCGGGGTCACACCGTGGCGATGGTCGAAAAAGATCGCCACCCACGGTTTGCGATCGGCGAATCCTCCACGCCACTTGCCAATTTTAAATTGCGGCAAATTTCGGCGAAGTACGGCCTGCCCGAAATCGAATCGCTGTCCCGATACGATTCGTGGAAAACGCATCATCCGTCGCTGACGTGCGGCATCAAACGCGGTTTCGCCTACTTTGCGCATCAATCCGGTGCGTCGTTCGGCACGGGCCCGGATCATGAACACGAATTGCTGGTGACCGCCAATTCATCGCGCCGCGTCTCGGACCTGCACTGGTTACGAAGCGACGTGGACGCATATCTGGTCGATCAAGCCAGATCACTGGGCGTCGACTTCTTTGATCTCGCCAGTGTCCAGTCGCTCGTTCCTGACGCGGCGCGTGATACCGCATGCGTGTCGATCACCCACGAAGGCGAACGTCACGACATCGAATCAAAGTTCGTCGTCCACGCATCCGGAAATCAAAGGGGTCA
>Ga0105045_10005642_pt1 | contig 11016 bp, 10 predicted proteins | sample MAT02_FD_78089 | JGI IMG/M metagenome (GOLD analysis project Ga0105045, IMG submission 78089) | Freshwater microbial communities from Lake Fryxell liftoff mats and glacier meltwater in Antarctica - MAT-02 (megahit assembly) | ecosystem: Environmental > Aquatic > Freshwater > Ice > Liftoff... | reverse complement strand
GCTTCCTTGCGAACATAGTTCGCCGAGCGTCCACACAAGACACTTCTCAAATTTGTTAAAGATCAACCAGATAGAAAGAAACCACCAAAATAAAACCCCAAAACCCCAAGGCCCTATCCCAACAATTCCCCCCCTCAACATCAGCCCTTTCCGCATCTCGCGAATCAGTTCGTTGCCCGGTGAGCCGACTAATTTACCCTTTCTACCGTGGGTGTCAATCGCGATCTGGCAGCTTCGCTAAACTCGTTCAGCTTCAAAGTCAGTTCGGTACCATACCCAACTTTGAAGGAACGACGGCTTCGGGAACTAATCCGAAGAAAATCGCGAGTTTGACAAGCTCCACATCATTTCCAACGCTGAGCTTTTGCATCAATCGCCGCTTAAATGTACTCACTGTCTTGGGGCTTATGTGCAATCGGCGCGCGAGCGCGGCTCCGGTAACGCCATGCGCTAGCGCGATTACGGTGTCCAATTCACGCGGTGATAGTTTTGCGAAGGGTGATTGCTTACCCTCTGGCTGGTCTGCAAATGCGAGCTGCTGTGCTAGCTCGCTACTGACATAGCGTCGGCCCTGATGCGCTCGACGAATGCCGGTTTTCAACTCATCACTATTGACATTCTTACTAAGGTAGCCCATCGCACCGCCTGCTAGCAGCTTACGCAGTAGCGATAGATCCTCGTGCTGGGTCAGAACCACAATTCTAGGCGGCTGAGCGCCTGCCATCAAGCGATCAAATGCTTCTATTCCGCTCATTCCGGTTGGCATACTAAGATCGAGCAACAGCACATCGGGTTTGTCGCGCCGACAGATTGCGATAGCGTCTTCACCGCGCATACCTTCTGCGATTACCCTAAATTCCGGATCTTCTTGCAGCACCATTTTAAGTCCTGCGCGAACAATATCGTGGTCATCAACTATTGCGATGCGAATCATTTTAACCGTCCCGGTTTACACTTAAGCTAGATTTCGGTTTCGAGCGCTTGCAAACGTCAAGCGCGCCACCAATTTGGCTTTAGTATAGAGATAAGGGTTTGCAATGACGTCGCTGTTTTTAATGCTAGGGCTGTTTTTTTTAATTATCATTTGGCGCAGTGGCAGAAGCGCTGCGGAAGCTGCCAACCTTGCGTGTCGAGCGATTTGTGAGCAGCACAAGCTGCAATTTCTTGACCAGACTGTAGTTTTTCGCCGCTTTGAGTTTAAGGCAGGCGTTTTGCGACGCGTATTCAACTTTGACTACTGCCCGGATGGGCGTGAGCGTTTTCGCGGCTTGATCTGGATGCGGGGTGACGTTCTAGACTATGCCGCGCTCGATCAGACCGGTAGCCGGGTAATCGTGACCGCTGAAACTAAGCCAGACGCCTAGCTAAAAATTTTATAACTGCGCTTAGCGATCATCTTCAGGGGTTAATGCTTCTTTGACGGTTTTCGGGTTTTCTTCGTTCACAACAGTGGCGACGGACAGCATGGTCCAATTGCGCATTTTGCGTCGATCAAGTTCATCTATACGAGCAGTCGTTATTGTGAAGCCTTGGCAATATGCTTCGGCTTTTCGGGCCAATAAGTATGTGCCCACCACATGCGTAGCGCTGGCAGCAACTATCTCGGCTACCGGCAAACCCCGGCTTATCACTCTACCTAAAATTCGTTTGCCTAAGCTTTTAACGATTCCACCGCCGACTTGTTCTAGCACGGTGATGCCGCCAACGCCCACCGTCGCCAGCCAGGCCGATATCTGTGCTGTATCGTCTTCCGTTGGCTTTTTGCCAAAAAGCGCAAAAATACGCAGCAACAAATCACGCTGCACAGCCGCTGTTAACGCGGCGTCACCGGCGAAATTCACCGCCCAACCTAACATTTTTCCCAGACCAGGAATCAGGCCGATTGCGGTACTGCCCGCACCTACGGCGCCCGCTCTTAAGCAGCCTTCCTTTAAAAGTTGCCGCATAAGCCGCGCGTCGCTTGCATCTGGAAATTCCACGCGAAGCGCCGCAACGTCGCGCTCGGCTTTAAGCCACTGTGCATTTGTGAAAAGTGAGTTGCTCATAAATTTTCCTAAGTTCTGATTTGCTCAGCGTAAAAGTGTCTGGATGAACTTCAAGCATCCAGACACCTCTAAAGCCAGACACCTTTAAAGATTGTCTGTTAGGAAACTCGCGCACTATGGCAAAAGCCGCTTTTCCATAAATCGGCTATAAGCATCCAGCTGGTATTCGCCAAATGGCGCGATCTCAGAAAACCCGGCGCGTTTGTAAAGTGCAATGGACTCGGGCTGATGAATACCAGTTTCCAAACGCAGAACGCGCAGGTCAAATGCCAGTGCCTGAACTTCAATCGCATGCAAAATTTTACTGCCTAGCCCCTTACCACGGGCACTTGGCGCCACCATCATGCGCTTTATTTCGCCGTAGCCGCGACGCTGAACAAGCGCGCCGCAGCCCAGCAGCTTTTCGCCTTCACGTGCGACTAAAAAAACAACCTCAGGTGCGCGCAGCTCTGCGATATTCATCAGCGCATTGCTAATCGACGGATATAAATAATTTAGATAGCCATCCAACTCCGCCAAAAGCGCGCGAACTTCAGGCGCGTCAGGACTAGATCTTCGAATGATGATTTCCGAGGAATTTTCGCCGGATGTAGGGCCACTAAGCAGGCTCAATCAGACTCCTCCGCCGCCGCCATAAACACGCCGCGCCCGTCGGTGACTAGCTCAACTTCGCTCGGGCTGAACTCATCGCCGCCTGGCAGGCCTAGTAAGGCAGTGTTAGGCGTATCGGTAAGGGTCGGGCGGCCTTCAGAGATCCCGCTTAACTCTGGCTTGAAGTAAATAATTTGTTTCCAAGTGCGTGGAATTTGATCGGCAAACACCACGAGTAGATCGCCGGCTAATGCGCTTTTAAGCCCCAACTCCACCGCTTTTTGCTCGTCATGCACGGTCTGTATCGCACTTTCGGGCACGCCGTTAGCTATGAGCGTATCGCGCATGATTTTTGCAACTTCATCAGTGCGACGGCCACGGCCATTGTCATCCTCTTTGATAATGTACTGATCGAAATGGCCGGAGGCGACCTTAGCCAGCTCGGTAATATCCTCATTGCGACGATCACCCGGCGCGGTGATAACCACGCGGCGCTTTCCGCTTACCGGCAAGCGATCAGTCAGCTGCACCATGACCCCTACACCATGCGCATTGTGCGCGTAATCCATGATGACCTTGAATGGATGCTCGTCAAATACATTGCAGCGCCCGGGCGCTTGGAAGAATGTTGTAGAAAATGTGCGCAGTCCATTTTCAATATTATCGCGGCGGATATTCATACCATGCGCTAACGCTGCGGCAAACATCGCATTTTGCACGTTGTGCATTGCGCGGCCTTCCAACGTTGCGGGGATTAGATGCGTCCACATCAGCGGCATGTGGATGCCTTTGTCGTACAGCGCAATCATATGACCGTTCATGCCCTGCTCTAGCACGACAGCCCGGCCACCGGCGCGAATGTGTGCGCGTACCAGCGTGTGATTGGGATTCATAGTGACGTAGCACACGTGTTTGGCTTGGGTGAAGGCCGCCATTTTCAAGCAGCGCGGATCGTCCGCATTCAGCACGGCGGTATCGGTGGCGATTTCAACAACGGTGCGCTTGACTTCGGCTAGCTCGTCCAACGTATCAATGCCGCGCAGGCCCAAATGATCGCTTTGCACATTCAAGCAAGCAGCTACGTCGCAGGTTCTTATTGCCATGCCCTTTTTTAGCAAGCCACCGCGCGCCGTTTCCAGCACGGCGGCATCAACGGTAGGATCGCGCAGCACCATTTGCGCTGCCACCGGCCCGGTCATATCGCCGGCGACGGTGATTTTGCCATCAATATAGACGCCATCAGTGCTAGTCATGCCCACTGTTAGGCCGGACATTTTCAAAATATGCGCCAGCATGCGGCTAGTGGTGGTTTTGCCGTTGGTGCCGGTAATGCAGGCAATCGGAATTGAGCTTATTTCACCCTTCGGGAATAGCATATCCATCACTGCGCCGCCGACATCGCGTGACTGGCCTTCAGATGGGCTGACATGCATCCGAAAACCGGGCGCCGCGTTAATTTCACAAATGCCGCCGCCATTGCTGCGATAACTTTGACTGATATCGTCAGTTAGAAAATCAACGCCGCATACGTCCAATCCGATCGCTTTAGCCGCGCGTATCGCCATGGCTTTGGTATCGGGGTGGACGATATCGGTCACATCGACTGCAGTGCCGCCAGTGGACAAATTCGCGGTTTCGCGTAAATAAACTAGGCGATCATTCTCTAGCACCGTCTCGGGGTTTACCTCAGCTTTTTGCATACAGCGATCAGCCTGCGCGTCCAGCTCAATACGTGTCAACATTTTTTCGTGGCCGATGCCTCGACGCGGATCGCTGTTGACGATTTCTACCAGCTCTTTAATGGTGTTTTTACCATTGCCAATGACATGCCCCGGCACGCGTTTGGCGGCGGCTATTAGCTCGCCATTCACCACCAGCATGCGGTGATCTAAACCGACAATATAGCTTTCCACCACCACGGTGCGGGAAATTGCTGAAGCCGTGTGATAGCCTGCCGCCACTTCTTCAGCAGTTTTCAAATTCAAACAAACGCCACGCCCGTGATTGCCGTTGAAGGGTTTAACGACGACCGGGAAGCCTATGCGTTCAGCCGCGCGCACCGCTTCTTTCTCGCTTGACGCTGTACGCTGCTTGGGAACTGGCAGCCCCAGATCCTCGAAAATTTTATGCGCCATTTCCTTATCGCATGAAAGTTCGACCGCAATATGCCTAGTCTCAGAGGTAATGGTGGCCTGAATTCGGCGCTGATATTTACCATAGCCTAGCTGCACTAAACTTTGTTGATTGAGGCGCAGCCACGGAATACCGCGATCTTCCGCCGCTTTGACTAAGCTGCCGGTCGATGGCCCTAACTCGCGCTTTTGAGTGTAGCGAATGAAGTAGTCGCGCTCGGATGCAAAATTAAAACTGGCTTCACCGTATTTGCTGCGCATCGGCTCTGGCAGCAGCGAATGAATTAACCGCAGTGCGAGTTTACTGGCCTCTAAACCCACATCAGGGTCTTGGATTTCAAATACGACGTTATATTCGCCTTTGCGCTTGGTTGAACGGGTTTTGCCAAAGCCAACATCGTGGCCGGCAACGTTCTGAATTTCCAAAATAACGTGCTCAAACACATGACCCATCCAAGTACCTTCTTGCATCCGTCGCAAAAACCCACCCGCTTCACCGTAGGAGCAGCCATGGTCAGCCAAAGTCGGTACCGCAGCTACCAGCTGATCAATGAAGCTGTTGCCCAACTTATGGGTTGGAAATTCTTCTAGCTCGGCTAGATCAACCACGTGCAAAATGCACGGAAAGAGCGCAAAGCGATTCGGTCCAACATAGACATCGGTATTGACTATTCGCATGACTGATTCCTGAATATGGGACGTTTAAGTCTGCACCAGCCGCTAGCTAGGCACAATATCTTTTGCGCAGCTTAAGCAAGGTTTTTTGCGTCAATTTTGTGTTCTTATTAAAATACAGCGCAAGGAACCACAGCCGAGAAAATACTAAGCGTCGGATCGATGTGATTTTTATTTGATCGGGGCGCAAGCGCCAAGAGTGCGCCTTACTTGGCTAAGTATTTATTGATCTCAGCGCTCAGTGCAGCTTCATTGACAGGCTTGGTAATGAAGGATTTCGCGCCCTGGCGCAATCCCCATACCCGATCGGTTTCCTGATCTTTAGTCGTCACCAGCAAAACTGGAATATGCGCAGTAGTTGCTTCGCGGCTAATCGTGCGCGTCGCTTGAAAGCCATTTTGGTTAGGCATTACAACGTCCATCAATATCAAATCGGGCAGCTCGCGTTTTGCGGTTTCGACACCTTTGACGCCGTCCTCGGCGGTCAGAACCGTGTGGCCCATCGACTCAACGATACGCTTCAAAATCAAAAGCTGTGAAGGAGAGTCGTCAACGATCAAAATACGCGCCATGTTATGTTCCCGAGTGGTCAAAAATTTCTGTCGCTTATTATTACCACAAGGCGCACTAGTTCCAAGCGCCTTTTTTATAAGTTACGACAATCAGGTGGAGCAAATTGCTTACCGCGCTTGATTGTAAGCCCGGCTTGCTACAGGCTATGCCTATGCAAAAAAGCCTTTCAAACTATATCAAAGCCGCCTTTACTTGGCGCTGGAACCTGCTAGCGCTAGGCGCGGGCATTGCTTTCGCAGTGCTATCGCCCATTCCAACAGCCGCGTTGGCGCTGCTGGCAGCGGCTGAATTAACTTATCTGACTGGATTGGTATCAAACGCAAAATTTCGCAAGGCAATTGATGCCAGCAGCAGCACCAGTAAAATCGGGTTGCGCGTTGGGTCTGATCCAAACTCGCAAATCGCGCTGACTGAAGCGCTAAACCAGCTAGCGCCGGGCTTGAGAAAGCGCTTTTTAGAACTGCGACAGCGCTGCTTAACGCTGCAAACTATAGCGCAAAAAATTTCCGGCGGGCCTAGCAGCGGCGATGAACTGCGCACGAGTGGCCTAGATAAACTGCTTTGGGTGCATTTGCGGCTGCTGCTAGCGCAGCAGGGGCTATGGCGTTTTTTAGAAGAAACCGACGTTACTCATTTAGATCGCCAGCTTTCTGAGCTAATCAAACGTAAAGAGTCAATTGGCGCAGATGAGCGCATGCTGCGTTCGATCGTTGACGCAATTGCGACGCTAACCATGCGGATCGAAAATTACCGCGCAGCGCAGCGGAACTCTGAGTTCGTTGAGCTAGAGCTCAATCGCATTGAGAACAAAATTCTGGCACTGGGTGAAATGGCGGTCAACAACCAAAATCCAGACTTTATCGCATCACAGGTAGACGCGGTGGCGGACTCCATGAATCAAACCGAATCCGCCATCCGGGAGCTGGACGCACTGACTGGGCTAAGCCGTGATTTAGGCCGCGAACCGCCGAAAATATTGGCAGGGCAGCTTAACTAACGGCGGTTAAGCGGCCATGCTCAACGGCCATGTTCAATTGGCCGGCTTCAAATGCGCGACAAACCTCCGCCCATAAAACGCCAATATAAGCAGCCCTGGCACGCCCGCAGCAATCGTATATAGAAAAAAGCCCTGGTAGCCTAATTCATCCACTACCACGCCTGATCCACCGGCTAAAGTTTTACCAACTAACTGCGGCAGTGAGCTAAACAGCGCATATTGCGTGGCGGAGTATTTTCGATCTGTGAAGCTGGTTAGAAACACAATCGTGACCGCGCCTGCTAGCCCCGACCCGAAGTTATCTGCGCTAATCGCAGCGATCAGCCAGCCGATCTGCGCACCCTGCTGCGCCAATGCTACGAACGCGAAGTTGCTCAGCGCCGCTAAAATTCCAGCCGCCCACAGCGCGCGCAGCAGGCCTAGCTTTTCGACCACCCACACCGCCGTGAATGCACCGAATATGGTCATAAAAAATCCGTAGACTTTGCTGATTTCGCCGATCTGCGTTTTGGTAAAGCCAAGCTCCAGATAGAACGGATTCGCCATCGTGCCGAGCAGGCTATCCGCCAAGCGATAGCTGCACGCAAACAGCAGTAATATCAGTGCCAAATCGCCGTGGCGCTTAAAAAAGTTACGAAACGGCGCCAGCACCGTGGTTTCAAACCAATCTGCAATCGATTGCGAAGCGAACTCGCGGGTCGCACTCGCTTCGCGAACCGTAGCGAGCGCCAGCGGGCCAACCAGCATACAAACGGCCATAACTAAATAAGCGACAGGCCAATTAAGCCTATCCGCAATTAGCAGCGGACCCGCACCGGCGAGCAGCATCGCTAGCCGATAGCCCAGCGTGTAGGTAGCGGCCGCGTGTGGCTGATATTGCGCGGCTACGCTTTCAATACGAAAAGCGTCCAGCGCAATATCCTGGCTTGCCGAGCAAAATGCCACCACCATCGCACACGCTACGATCGGCAATAAATTACCCGGGCCTGGATTTGAAAAAGCCATGCCGACTAAGCCGGCCGCCACCCCAATTTGGCTCAGCAGCATCCAGCTGCGGCGATGCCCGATCAGCTTGCTAAGCGCCGGCACGCTGTAGCGATCCAGCAGCGGAGCCCAGACAAATTTCCAGCCGTACATCGTGCTGATTAGCGCCAGCGCGCCGATTTGCGCGCGCTCGATTTTTACTTCCGCCATCCAAGCTGAAAGCGTGGAAAAAACGAGCAGTAGCGGCAGGCCTGCGCTAAAGCCGAGCAAAAGCATCGCGGGTACGCCGGGCGCTAGATAGTCGCTAAGCTTCATGGATTTGCAACCTGCGCAAAGACGCTACGGTCAAACAGATACCTGTTAAATGCCGCTAAAGCACGCCGCGCTGCATTTGATCGCGTTCTATAGATTCAAACAGCGCCTGAAAATTACCTTCACCAAAGCCTTCATTGCCTTTGCGCTGGATAATCTCAAAGAAAATAGGGCCGACGCAGGTTTGCGTGAAAATTTGCAGCAGCTTTTGCTGTTTGGTTTCTAAATCGGCGTCAATCAAAATTCGGTTTTTCGCCATTCGCGCTATGTCTTCACCATGATCTGGAATGCGCTGATCGATGACATCGTAATAGGTGTCAGGCGTGGCTAAAAACGCAATACCTTGCGTGCGCATCGCTTCTACCGTTTCATAGATATTGTCGGTAAAGCAGGCAATGTGCTGGATACCTTCGCCGTGATATTGATCCAAGTATTCGTTGATTTGGCTTTTTGGATCGCTCGATTCGTTGAGCGGAATCCGCACCACGCCATCGGGCGCGGTCAGCGCTTTGCTAACTAGGCTGGTTTTTGCGCCTTTGATATCAAAATAGCGAATTTCCCGAAAGCCAAACAGGCGCTCGTAATAATCTGCCCACTTCGCCATATTGCCGAAATATAGATTGTGCGTTAGATGATCAATAAAGGTTAACCCAAAGCCGATTGGCGACTGATCAGCGCCGACAATAGGTTCATAATCTTCAAACAAATTATCTGCGTCTGTCACTAAATACAGCATGCAATCTCCGATTCCTTTGATGGCGGGCGCTGCCACGGCTGCGGTATCGTGCTGTGTCAGAACCTGTTCTGCGCCGCGCTCAAGCACTGCTTGCAAGCAGCTGGCCGAATCTTTAATGAAGATCGCAAAGCCGCAGGCGCAAGGGCCGTGCGCCTGCGCGAATTGACTCGCAAAACTGGCTGGCTCTGCATTGAGTAGGAAACTAACGCCGCCTTGCTGGTAGCGCGTTATATTGCGCGCACGGTGCCGGCTGACTGCGGTAAAACCCATATTTACAAATAGCGCTGCCAGTGCCGCCAAACCGGCCTCATCTGGCGCTGAAAACTCCACGAACGCGAAGCCGTTGATACCGAGTGGATTTGATACTGATGCTGATGTGCTCATCGCAATAATCTCGCAGACGCTATGAAGCGCGAGAGTTTAGCAGCTTGGCTGGCAAACGAGCCCATAACCTCGGCGGGCCGGCAATTTAAATCCGCGCCATTTCACTGCGTTTGCGGCACCGCCCCCAGCAGTGGCACGAGTTTTTGGAACAGCGCGCTGCGCGCCGAGCTTTTACGCCAAAACAGCGCGATAGATCGCATCGGTGCAGGCTTTTCAAAGCTCAAAAGTGTAATCGCCGGATTGTTAGGAACCGGCGCCACCGTGGCAAGCATGGGTAGCAGCGTTGCGCCGACGCCGGCGGCGACCATTTGCCGCAGCGTCTCCAAACTTGTGGCCCGAAAGCCTTCAAACTCATCGCTACCCGATTGTGCACAAACCGCCAGCGCCTGTTCGCGCAGGCAGTGGCCTTCAGATAGCAGCAGCAATCGGTGCGGTTTTAGATCGCTTAAAGATACGTGCTTTTGCATGGCTAAAGGGTGCGCATGTGGCACAGCGAGTACAAAATCCTCATCGAACAAATCGGCTGAAATTAAGCGATCATCATCCAGCGGTTTGGCAATGACCGCCACATCTAGCTTGCCTGCAAGCAGCTGTTCCAGCAGTACCTCGGTTTTTTCCTCAACCAGCATGAGCTCAAGTTTTGGAAAGCGCTGCATCAAGCGCGGCACGACGTGCGGCAGCCAGTACGGCGCGAGGGTGGGGAACACGCCCAGAGTCAGTGCGCCAGCATCCGGCGCACGCGCAAGTTTGGCGATATCGCGAATCGCTTCGACTTCTGCCAGCGCGGCGCGGGCGCGCACTACAATGGCCATACCCGCTTCGGTTAGGATGACCGTTCGCGCGCTGCGCTCAACTAACTGCACGTCTAGCAGCGCTTCCAGCTTCATGATTTGAGTGGAAAGCGTGGGCTGGCTGACAAAACAGGCGTCTGCCGCTTTTCCAAAATGTCGGTGCTGCGCTAGCGCGAGCAAATACTGCAAATCCCGCAAATTCATGAAGCCTCCGCTGCTATTGCCACAGCATATCAGTGTCAATCTGCTGAGCGCGCCTCGGTGATTTGCTTGGCTGCGGTTTAAAGCGATGCGTCATGTAGCGGGACATTGCATGCGCCCACGTGTAGCAGTCCATTTCATCCACCCAAGCCAGGTCTTGAAATTTGCGATGAATTGCGATGAGTTGCGATGAGTTGCGATGAATTGCGATTTGGGCGCATCCAATGCGCCCCTACTTCAAACCCGCGTCTGCGCTGCCATTGCAGCCAGTTTCGCTTTGAGGAAATCCGCCAAATTTTGCACGCGGCCATCGGCGTAGCGAAGCTGATATGGCTCACCAGTACTGGAGGAGCGGGTGCCGATTTTGTCGATAAAATCTTCCACAGAGGTTATTTTGGAGCCCGACGCTTCCCATTTGCGCCGCATATGCGCAACGGCCTGCTCTGCGCTGTGTGCGCGGCCGTTGCGGATAAAATTCACGTCCTTCAGTTCGCCTAGCGCAGCGAGCAGCTTTTCAATTTTTGCGGTTTCCGCAGCGCTCATCGGTGGCAAACGCACAGCTTTCGCCGCAGCAATTAGCGGCAGCGCAAGCAGT
>Ga0105045_10005641_pt1 | contig 11017 bp, 10 predicted proteins | sample MAT02_FD_78089 | JGI IMG/M metagenome (GOLD analysis project Ga0105045, IMG submission 78089) | Freshwater microbial communities from Lake Fryxell liftoff mats and glacier meltwater in Antarctica - MAT-02 (megahit assembly) | ecosystem: Environmental > Aquatic > Freshwater > Ice > Liftoff... | reverse complement strand
CGGCCAGCCGTTCTGCGCGGCGATGACGGTTTCGTAATCCCAGTACGCCCCCTTCACGAGGCGGATCCAAATCGGGCACTGCCGTTCGGTCTTCGCCCACGCCAGCAGATCGCGGAGGTCGGCTTCGGTGTCCTTCAAATAGGCTTGGACGGCGATGCCGACGTGGGGCCAGTCGCGGAACTCCGGCTCGGTGAGAATCTCGCGGAAGATGCGCAGTGTCGTGTTTTTGAAGCTGTACTGCTCCATGTCGAAGTTGACGAACGCGCCGTTTTTCTTGGCGAGCGCGAGGATCGGCCGCAAGCGACCGCGCACGACCTTCGAAGTGCCGACCGGATCGATCGGGTCGAACTGGCTGAACAGCGACGACAACTTCACCGAGACATTCACCCGCGGAATCGGCCCGGAGTTATCGCGGTCGATGGCCGGGATCTCCGCCGTCGCATTGATGATCGGCGGCAAGCCGTTCAACAGGTCGAAGTATTGCTGTTGGACGTGATCGGCTTCCGCTTCGGTGATGGTCGCTTCGCCCAGTAGATCCATGGTGAAGGCGAGGTTTTTGTCGCGCATCGCCTTCACGGCGGCGATGGCTTCCTCGACGTTCGACCCCGCGATGAACTTCCGGGCCATCGTCTCGGCGTTGGCTTTGGCCACCTTCGCCAACACCCGGCTAGCGAGGCCGGCCTCGGGAATCCAGCCGATGCCGGAGCGCACCCACCACGGCAACTGCTGCCGGGCTTCGTTCAGGTATTCACGAAGGTGCCGGCCGACTTCGCTCGGCTCCGTGAGGTACGGCAAAGTATCGACGAAGCGGAAAAGCTGCACCTTGAGGGCCTCGTTGCCCATGGTCAGTCCCATGAGCTTGTCGTCCCACCAATTGCGGGAAAACAGCAGTGGCCCGCCCCGATCGAGCCGGGCGAAAATTTCTTGACCGAGGGTTTGGGTTCTTAACTCAAGAGTCATTCGTCATTGGGGGTAGTGTTTTGCATCGGGGACGAGTGTCGTGATACTATAATAGTTATCAATCCGCCGAGGTTCCGAGCCATGTCCCCCGACGCTCCGCTTTCGCCACTCCGATACGTCGAGTCGCTGTCGTACGAGGACAAAGAGGCGGTACTATGCGCGCTCGTGGAAGAGGCTATTGCCGAAGGTCGGGAACCCTTCGCCGCCCCGCTTGCGAAGGAAGGCGGGCCGATCTTGGCGTACTTGCTCTCGGCGAAGGAGTACAACGCCCTCCAGCAACAATACCGATTCCCGCACGCCGACGCCGAGGACTACGAAGCGAAACGGATTCCGCGAAGTGAACGGGACTGGGCTACGGTTGACGAGGCGATGGAATGGATTGAAGAGGCGGCTGAGAAACCAATGTGTGAATCGTCACCTCCAGCCATTTCCGCAGGAGCCGCCTGAAGGGGACCACGGTGTACACGGCCCAAGTTCCACCGGTCAACTCGCAATAATACATTAGTGGGGATGTCGATGGATCCGCTCGGCAACCCGGCGGTGTTCCCCCGTAGGCGATCAAACGATTCTTCAAATCGGCTAGGTATGCACCGCCGAGTTGCCTGCGAATGGTTCGATCCGGTGAAAGGGTTCGAGCCCAAACCCGGATCGGTTGCCGGCCCTGCTTTGCGACCATGACCTCGACCCGCATGATTCACTCCAGAGCGAATCGGATCGGCAATTTCAGTTCCCGTCCGATGATCGTGACAGTAATATGCCACGGCCGGATCCCGGCGACTATCTCCCGCGCAGAGCACGTTTCATGGCCATAGGCAAAATCGGCAAATTCAGCGTGCTCGCCACCCTCGGAGCCGGGGCGCACAGCAGCATCTTGCATATCCGCCGGGAGGAGGACGGCCGCGAATACGCACTCAAAGTCGTGAATATTGAATCCGAGGCGGAAAAGAAGTTCCTCGAGCAGGCCGAGCACGAATTCCGCGTCGGGCAGATGCTGGATCACCCGAATTTAGTGAAAGTGTTGGCCTACGAGACCGAAAAGAACTGGCTCTTCAAAATTAAGAAAGCCAAGCTGCTGATCGAGTTCGTCAAAGGCGAGACACTCGACAAGGTCAAGCTGATGAAGCGGCACAAGCTGCTGCGCGTCTTCGAACAAGTCGCGACCGGATTGGTGCACATGCACCGGCGGAACGTGCTCCACGCCGACCTCAAACCGAGCAACATCATGCTCGGCCGCGGCTCGAGCGTGAAGGTGCTCGACTACGGCTTGGCGTGGATCAAAGGCGAACCGAAAGATCGTGTGCAAGGGACTCCGGAGTATTTGGCCCCCGAGACGGCTTCGCACAAGCTCGTCAACGAGCGGACCGACATCTTCAACTTCGGTGCGACGATGTACCGCTTGGTCACGTTCAAACTGCCACCCTCGGTGATATCCGACTTGGCAGGCGTGCCGATGACCGAGAAGACGTACAAGAGCGTCTACAAGCCGGTCAACGAAATCGTGCCGACGACCCCGGCCCCGCTCTGCTCGCTCATCCATAAGTGCATGGAGTTCAAAGCGAACAAACGGCCGGAGTCGTTCGTGGAAATCCAAGCGACGCTGAGCGCCATGGCCGACGAGGCCGAGAAGGGCTTGGATCCGTCCGAGTTGGAGTAGTGATTCGGGAGTCCACACCCGCAGGCCCTTTCCGTGGGGAGGCCATTTTCGCATTCGCCGTAAGTCGTTGGCAAGCATCGTCTCTACATCGATCGATAGTCTTTTCACGATAGGGTGGGGGAAAGCCGCAAAAAGACTCGCCGTCGCAAGCCGCTGGGCCATACCATGGCACGGGCGACTAGCGCCGCTACAATTCTACCACGTAAGCACCGGCCGGCCCCGAGGACTTCGGTCCGCACCAACCCCACGCGAATCCCACGGCGAATGACCGGACAGACCAGCGCGATGATGGCCCTCCGCGATCCGGACATCCGGCTCATGCTCCGGGTGCGCGCCGACGATCAAACCGCCTTCGCCGAGTTGGTCGAACGCTACCAACACCGCCTCGTGGGCATCATGGGCCACCTCGTCGGCCATTCCACCGAGGCCGAAGATCTGGCCCAAGAGGTGTTCCTGCGGGTCTACCGGACGAGGCACAAATACACGCCGAAGGCGAAGTTTTCGACCTGGCTCTTCACCATTGCGAACAACTTGGCGCTGAACGCCCTCCGCGACAAACGCCGGCGGACGGTGCTGCCGTTGGAAGTGCAAGATTCCAACTTCCAAGGTTTCCGGCCCGGGGAAACGCGGGCCCCGGACAAAAGCGCCCCGCCGACGCAGCACCTCCAACAAGAGGAACTCGCGGCCGTGGTGCGCCGGGCGCTCGACGATTTGAACGAGCGCCAACGGGTCGCCGTGGTGTTGAATAAGTTCGAAGATATGAACTACGCCGAGATCGCCGACGTGATGGGGCTGACGACCAAAGGGGTCAAGTCGCTACTGAGTCGGGCGCGTGCCAAACTCCGCGACGCGCTGCAGCCCTACATTTATATGGACGGTGCGGCGCCGCCGGATGCCGAAGATCAGGAGCAGGGGGAAATGCCATGACACCGACGCCTCCGACCGACGACGCACTGCCGGACGATCCGGAATTGATCGCGTATCTCGATGGCGAACTCGATGCCGACGATTCGCGCACGGTGGAAACCGAGTTGGCGCTCGACGAAGCGGTGCGGACGAAGGCCGAAGAATACAAGAAGACGTACGACCTCCTCGATTATCTGCCGAAGCCGGAGCCGAGTTCGACCTTCACGACGCGCACGCTGACGCGCTTGCAGCCGGTGCTATCGACCTCGTCGGTATCGGTGCCGGTGGTTTCGACCTCCGGCACCATGCCGGCGCGGCGCGTGCGGGTATGGCCGGAATTGTTGTTCTGGGCAGTGGCCTTGGCAGCGATCGGCGGGGCAGGTTTCTTCGGGCACTCTCTGGCCGAGCCGTATTTGAACCCGCCCCCGGAAACCGAGAAATTCGATCAAGCCGATCTGCCGTTGATCCACGATCTGCCTCTTTATGCCGGTGTTGACGACCTGGAATACTTGGTGAAACTGCGTGAGGGGGGCGTCTTCGAAGCCGACGCGACCCCCACCGCTGCGGTGCCCGGCACAATCGCGGCGGCAGGTGAGGAGAAGGTCTCGCTGGCCACGCAGCAAAAATCGATCGCTCAGTTCTTGAGCTTCCCCCCGGCCCGCCAGCAGCAATTGCGGACGCTCCACCGGACATTGAACGAACTCCCCACAAAGGAAAAGTCGTCGATCGAAAGTACGCTCGAAGCCTACGCGGTCTGGCTCGACCGCTTACCGGACGCGACACGCACAGAAATTCTGAGTGCGACCAATGCGGGGGAACGCTTCGAAGCCGTGCTGCGAGTCCGCGAGCGGCAATGGCGCGAATCGCTCCCCGCGACGCAGCAGAAGGCCCTGAAAAGCGTGGCGACGGTGGAAGAGCGCACGCAATTTCTGCGCGAGCTCCGCCAGCGCGAACAGGCCTTCCGCCGCGAGTGGGAATTGACCCACCACCACTGGCAACCGAACAAATCCGAAGACCAAAAAGCGTGGCCCTTCAACACCCCCGCGCTGGCGAAATCGGTTGACGAATACATCCGCAAAGGCTTCGGGGTCGATCTGGCCCAGCCCATCGACAAAAAGGGCGACAGCGCGGCACCGTGCCGACTGAGCAAAGACGAACTCATCGAATTGAAATACCGCCACGAAGCCGCTTACAAAGAAGGCTACTGGTTCTCGTACGGGGCGTGCTTACTGCAATTGGCCGAGCAGCACCCGATGCTCCCCGAGCCGGGCAAAGGGAAACCGCTCACCCAAATCGATCAGCCGCCACTCTCGCTGATGACCGTGCGGCGATTGGTAAAGAACGACGGCATCTCACTCCCGAATCGATTCAAAGCGAGCCTCGGCCGCTGGCCCGATTTCGCGCTCGAAATCGCCAAACTCGACTCGAACAGCAAAGAGAAACTCCCGCCCCTCGGCCCCTGCCGACCGGGGGAATTCCAAGACGATGTCGAACTGTTTTTGAAGGAGCAACTCTTCCCGAAGCTCGGCAAAGGGGAGCGCGAGAAGCTCGATGGCCAACTCGGCAAATGGCCCGATTACCCGCGGGCGCTCATCGACTTGGCCAAAGCCAAGAACCTCAGCGTCCCCGGCGCGATGCTGCCGGGCGAGCCGAAACGCTGGAACGATCAATTCCGCATGACCAGCCCGAAGAAGTGACGTTGCGCCTTTCGACTGCAATGAACCACCGCAGCATTTTCAGTTTCCATCTGTCATCTTGCTATGTGCTATGTTAGTTCGACGCGCCAACGAGGGTCTGAACTGCCGGACTCACAAAACAAGACGTTCCGCCGAACTGAAATTGAAACGGCTCAAAGGCGAGCGCCGCGATCCGCCCTTGGACCGGACTCTAGTTTCGGCCGTTCGATTTCGCTTTCGGAGCTTTCGCTGCTTTCGCTGCTTTCGCTGCTTTCGCTGCTTTCGCTGCTTTCGGCCGGGGGGGTGTGCAGAATGACTGAAACCTGAAAGCTAATGTTGGCCCCATGGGCCGGCCGAAAATCGATCCGAGCTCCGGATCTACAACAGCAGGAAGGTGGTTCGGAGCTATCCGTCGCTCGGCAATCAGTTTACCGCCACATCGACATCCCATCGCCAGGCCCATCGCGTTTCGGTCGCAGTCATTGACTTTGATGCGCCCTTCCCGTTTCCCCCTCGCCCGCTATACTCAGAATTCGCACAAATCGGCCCGTCCGGTTTGCTGTCGCTATCGCTGGCCGATAGCCGTGTCGGAATCGGGGCACCAAGTGAAGCGGTTCGCCCGCCTTCCCCCTTGCATTCCACAACCGTGTTGAGGAGGCCGCCATGGCCCATCGGAACAAGACCAACAAGAGCGTCAAGAAGCGAATCCGCGTCACGGGCACCGGCAAACTGAAGTACTCCAAGTGCGGCAAGCGCCACTTGAACGCCCACTTCACGGCCAAGCGCCGCCGGCAACTCCGCAACGCGGGTGTGATCACCAGCGTCATCGTGAAGAAGTACCTCATCGCGATGAACGAGCAGTAATCACGCCCCGCATTCCTTCTTTCACACTCACCGATTCAACACGGGATACACGACCATGGTTCGCGCAGGCAGTGGCAAAACCACTATGCAACGGCGGAAGCGGATCCGCAAACTCACCAAGGGTTTCCGCCTCAGCCGCCACAATTTGTACCGTCAATCGCTAACGACGCTCCTCCGGGCGCGGGCATTCGCTTTCCGCGACCGCCGCGTCAAGAAACGCATGTTCCGCAAGCTCTGGATCATCCGCATCAACGCGGCCGCCCGCGCCCGCGGACTCCGCTACGGCGAATTCATCGCCGGGCTCCAGCGCTCGTTCGTCGCGCTCGACCGCAAGTCGCTGAGCGAAATCGCCATCCACGATCCGGCGACCTTCGATAAGCTCGTCGAATTGGCGAAGAAGAATCTGCCGCCGGCACTCGCCGAACAGCACGCGATCAAGGCGAAGAAAGCCGCGAAGTAAATCGGGCGGGGCGAGCCGGCCGCGTCAGCGGTCGGAGGATCGATTCCGATGCAGAACCCGGCAGCTTACACTGCCGGCTCGCCACTATCATTTCAGAAGCCGCACCGCTTTCACCGTGTACTGCACGGCACTTCCCACCGTTGCCACCAACATCAGCCCGAGCAGGATCCAGTAGACCCAAGCCAACGTCGGTAGTGCCGGCTCGAACCAACCGTACTGTCGCAGAGTTTGCAGAGTCAGCACCGCGATAATCACGGCGCATTGCAGCACCGTCTTCAACTTCCCGAACCAGTCGGCGCCGAATTTCTGTCCGGTCGCTTCAACGATGCCGCGCAACCCCGTGATCAGCAACTCCCGGCCGATGATGACCGTCACGATCCACGGATCGATGTGTACCCCCGGCACCGGGATCAAGAAGATGAACGCCCCGCCGATCAGCACCTTATCGGTGAGCGGATCGAGGTTGCGGCCGATGGCCGTGCCGCAGTTGTAGCGCCGTGCCCACCAACCGTCGAGCCAGTCGGTGAGCGCCGCGATAGCGAAGACGATGAGGCCCGCCAGCCAAGCGTCGTGGGCGATGCAAATGAAGAGCACGACGCCCAGCGGCAACCGACTGAGCGAAAGGAGATTCGGGATGTTGGAAAACAAGATGGTTCACCACAAGGTCACTTGGTGCCGATGGCCCAGAGGTAGTTCCAGCCGCGCAGGTAAATCCGCCCGCCGCTGATGGCCGGGGAACCGGTGAATGTGTCGTTCAGTTTGTTCTTGATCGGCGCGGGGTCGGCGGTGGTTCCCGGTTTGATCACGACCATGTTCCCTTCGCGGCCCACCAGCAGAATCTTGCCGTCGAAGTAGGCCGGGTTGGCCCGGTGGCGTTCGTTCGTAATGCGCAGGCCGTAGAGTTCCTTGCCGGTCTTTGCGTCCACGGCCGTGAGCTGGCCGTTTGCGCCCATCAAGTAGACCACGCCATCGACCAGCAGCGGCGAAGGCACATCGGGCGTGCTTTTGAAGCGCCATTTTTCGAGCGAGGCACCCGGCGCGATTTCCCCCGCGGCTCCGTTCGGGTCGATGGCGACTGTCGGGTGCTGCTTGCACGACGGCACGACGATCAAATCCGGCGTCACCAGCGGGGACGACACCGCCCGCCAAGCGTTGTTGTAATTCTTCTTCGGGTTCAACTCGGTGACGCGCCACACTTCCTTGCCGTCGGCGAGTTCGTGCGCCGTGCAATAGTCGTTGCCGTGGACGATCAACAGTGCCTTGTCCCCTTTTTCCCAGACGAACGGCGAACTGTACACGTCCGGAGATTCGCCTTTGCCATCGCTGGTGCGTGGGGTCTTCCAATCTTCTTTTCCGCTCGCGGCGTCGAAGCAGACGATCGTCTGGAGTTTCTGGTGCATCAGCGTGACGTAAAGCTTGCCCTTGTGCAGGACCGGCGTCCAGTGGCCGCCGAACTGGATCTGGTACTTGCCATAGGTTTTGACGGTATCCACCTTCCAAGCTTCTTTGCCGTCTAAGTCGTAGGCGACGAGTTCGCCGCTGCCGACGAAGGCGTAGACTTGTTTGCCGTCGGTGCTGCACGACGCCGAGGCGAGGTTACCTTCGTCGCCGCGGGCTTTGCCAGTACCGGCGCTCAGTTGTTTCTTCCATTTCTCTTGGCCATCGGTGCCGATGCAAATGAGGCTGAGGCCGGAGTCTTCTTGGGCCGTGACGAAGATGTGCTCTCCCCAGATGCAGGGCGTGCTGGCGCCCGGCCCCGGCAGCTTCGTCTTCCAAACGATGTTCTCGGGCTTGGTGTCCGAGGCGATCGGCTTCCCGGCTTCAAAGCCCCATTTGCCCGGCAAATTCTTCTCCGTGGACATGCCGTCGTTTTTCGGCCCCCGCCACTGAGGCCAGTTCTCGGCGAAAGCGGGCGAACTCAGTACGGCGAAGGCGACGAAGGAGGAAAGCAGCCGAACCATGGATGTGCCTCGTGCGGGTGGGATGAGCAAATCGTAAGTGAATGGGCGAACAAAGGCAATGCGGGCGCTATCCTACATGCCTACAACTTAAGGAATTCGCCGCGCGCTTGCAGAATTTGAAGCGAGGCGCGGTCGATCTGCAATCAGCGGAGCATCGTAGGTGCGGCGGGCAATGGCGCCAAGTACACCGGACGGACGAATCCGCCGATCAGCGGAGTGTGCTTCACCGCGTGGCTATCGCCGACGCGGCCGTTGTAATTGGGCGGCGCATAGGGGGCGAGCACCGGTTTGATCCAGCGGGCGAAGCCGGGGAACATCTTGACGGCGGTGCTCTTGCTGTGGTGGCCGCCTTCCACTTTCAGCACGGTCGGCTCGAACCCCTTCTTGCGGGCCGCATCGATGAAATGCTCGGCTTGCGCGTCGAGGTTGAACTCGTCCTTCTCCGCATAGCCAATGAACAGGTTGTAGTCGTTCGGCTGAATCGCTTTGGTATCGAGCAATTCGATGGGGTTGTTCGCCGAGAGGATGGCGAGCACGTCCGGATTGTTGCGGCCGAAAAGCGGGTCGATCATGCGGCGCTGGCGAATCAAGATAACGCCGTAATAGCGGGCGATGATTTCGTTCCGCGGAAATGAGTCGCGCATCATCACGCAGCTCGGGTTGTAGTTACTGTTGTAATTTCCGTGGCAATCGATGTAGCGCATGTTCAACGGCGGCATGATGCCGGCGATGTTGCCGAATAGTTCCTTGTGTTTGAAGCCCAAGCTGTAGGCGCCATACCCGCCCATGCTGGCCCCGGCGATGACGTGGGCTTCCCGCTCCGGCCGCAGGGCGAACTTTTTGAAAGCGAAGCCGACGACGTCGTCGATGATGAAGTCTTCGAACCGGCCCGCCTTGGAATTCAAATAGAAACTGCCGGTGTTGAAGAGCGAAGGTTTGCCCTTCACGCTGGCATCGGGAGCAACGATGACCATCGGCGGGATCGCGCCGGTGCGGATGCCTTCGTCCAAGAACGGCACGAAATCGAGGAAGTTCTTTTCGTCGTGGCCGAAGCCATGCAGCCACAGCATGAAGGGGAATTGCGTTTTGCCGTCGTAACCCGGCGGTGTGTAAACGTACAACTCGCGTTTTTCGCCGAGGGCCTTGGAGCAGATGCGGTAGTCGACCCCGTGGTTCTCGGTGAAGTCGTGGACGCGGCCGCCGATTTTCTCGTTGATGCGCTCCAGTTTATTCGGGCCGAAGTTCTTGAAGATGCTCCAGAAGGCATCGGAGCGGGTCGGCGCGAAACCGATCGCCGCCAGCGACACGAGCAACAGCAGTCGGAATCGAGTGGTGGACATCGTGGCTCTGGTACTCCGTTCCATCTGCTTGTTATCGACACCGGAAAGGAACCGAGTTGAACCGAGAACCTCGCACGCCGGTCTCGCATACGATCCGCATTCCGCAGAGGCGGATCAACGGGCCGAATCGACTGTGCCGGTTGTAGCGACCGATTCGACCGCGTCGCAAAGGGCGGGCGTGAACGGCACAGCGGCGCCGGGCGGGGGGACGACGGGGACGAGCATCTTCACGATGGCCGCGATGAGTTCCGGCAAGCCATCACCGCGCGTCGCCGAGACCGGAATCAGTTTGGAAGAATCGATCCGTACGAGGGCCGCATCGATCTTGTTACCGACGATGATCTCCGGTTCCGGGTCGAGCTTCGGCCATTCCGGCGATTCGACCGTGAGATCGATCACCCACACGCGCAGGTCGGCCTTGGCATACTCGGCGCGGGCCTTGGCGATTCCCGCCGATTCCAGTTCGTCGGTTCCGGTTCGCAATCCGGCGGTGTCGGAGAGTTCCACGGGCCAGCCGTCGAGGGCGAGGTGCACCCGAACCACGTCTCGCGTTGTGCCGGGGATCGGGGCGACGACGCTGCGTTGGAACCCGGCCAAGGCGTTGATGAGCGAACTCTTGCCGGCGTTGGGCGGCCCGGCGATGACGACTTTCAATGGGGTCACGAGGTGTCGTCCGAGCGAAGCGTATCGAGCGGATAACGTCGGATCGCCCCGAAGAAAGGCACCGTGGAATTGATCGAGCAGGATCGCGGCGGTTCGCACCGTCGTCGCCTGCGTCAGCGGTTCCAAAGCGCGCGGATCGACACCCGCTTCGCTGAAAGTGAACGCAGCCGTTTCGACGCAGCCGGCCTCGACCAACTGCCCGACGATCCAGCGCACGACGCGAATGCCGCCGTGGCAGTGGATCTCGAATACATCCGGCCCCTTCGCCGCGAGGATCACTTCGTCGCCAGTGCCTGAGCCGAAGTTGCCGAACCAGACGCGGCCGTGATCGGCTACATCCGGCAGCATCCCCTTCGCCGGGCGGAAGAAGCGCCGGACGAATTCCCAAGCCGACGGGCCGCGAACGGCCACGGTCGCGATGGCCCCGGAGCCCGATGGCGTGAGAACCGACACCGCGGTGTCACCGATCATGGTCGGGCCTCGGCCGCGAGGAGAATCCCTTCGAGGACGAGATCCGGCACATGAATGACCGG
>Ga0105045_10005640_pt1 | contig 11018 bp, 12 predicted proteins | sample MAT02_FD_78089 | JGI IMG/M metagenome (GOLD analysis project Ga0105045, IMG submission 78089) | Freshwater microbial communities from Lake Fryxell liftoff mats and glacier meltwater in Antarctica - MAT-02 (megahit assembly) | ecosystem: Environmental > Aquatic > Freshwater > Ice > Liftoff... | reverse complement strand
TTTCAGTATATTTTAATTTTCCATCCTTCAACCAGGTAGCCAGCATATTGACTGCAGTAGGAAATTTCTCTGCAAAGTCACTCACTATGAAACCGCTCATGGTAGCACTTTTGGTGAGAATGATTGGCTGTATGCGAGGTCCCATTGGCGCCTTGGTTTCATTATATAGTGATATGGCTCCGCAAATCGCAATCCTTGCATATCTGTTGATATTTGCTAATACTGCATCTGAAATATCTCCACCCACATTGTCAAAATAAATATCCACTCCACCCGGACAAACTGCTTTAATAGCTTCTGATAAATTGTCAGTAGTTTTATAGTTGATGGCATCATCAAAATTGAAATTTGTTTTTAGCTCATTTACTTTGTCGTCTGTGCCGGCAAGACCTACCACCTTACATCCTAAAATTTTACCGATTTGCCCGACCACGCTTCCTACAGCACCTGCAGCACCAGACACAACGAGTGTTTCGCCGGCTATTGGATTGCAGATCTTTGTAAGTCCGAGATAAGCTGTAAGGCCTGTCATTCCTAATACGCCCAGATAAGCGGAAAGACTTGCTGGCTCGGATTCTATTCTTATCAAACCTAAACCGTTTGAAACCTGGTATTCTTTCCAATCTAAAATACCGGATACATAATCACCTGGCTTAAAGTCGGGAAGATTAGATTCTGTAATCTCTGCCACGATGCCCGATTGAATTGGCATGTCTAAATCAAACGGAGGTGTATAGGATGCTGCATCATTCATTCTGCCACGCATGTATGGATCAACCGACACATAAAGTGTTTTTAATAGAATCTCCCCTCCGTGTAAGGCCGGTACTTCTTCTTCTACAATTTTAAAATTGCTTAGCGTTGGTTTCCCAACAGGGCGCCGGTTCAACAATATCACTTTGTTCATTTCCAATATTTTAATTTAAATAATAGGGTGGATTGTGATTCGGTGCGCTGTGAAAGGTGAATGGTAAATGGTCAAAGTTTCACTATTCACCGATCACCATTGACCTTTCACAAACCAAATCATCATTTTATTTTTAACATAAAACTAGTTCAGATATCTTCTTAACACCCACGCAGTGGTTTCATGTTGTTCCATCAACCCGGTGAGGAAATCGGCTGTTCCTGCGTCGTTATTTTTATCAGCACTTTCATCAATGTTCGCACGTAATTTTACAATTACTGACTCATGATCAGCTAGTAATTCAGCAATCACTTCTTTAGATGAAACATACTTACCAGGATGTTCCTTTAAGGATGTGAGTGAAATAAATTCTTCCATAGTACCAATAGTTTTTTCGCCCAATTTACCAATACGTTCAGCTACCTCATCAATTGATTCTTCCAGTTGCTTATATTGTCCTTCAAAAAGTTTATGCAGTTCCATAAAGCTTTCTCCGGAAACGTTCCAATGTGCCTTCCTCGTTTTAATATACAAGGTCATCCCATCGGCCAAAATGGCAACTAGTAATTTGTTTGTACTTTTTAAATCCTTTTCTGCAATTCCGATATTTAGTTTCATAATTTTTTATTTTTTGTGATAAATTATTTATTAAAATTTTTTGCCAGAAAAACCATACGACAATGGTCTCTATTTACATGATATAGGGAAAAAAATTGTAAACGAATGCTTACAATCATTCCAGGCAAAGTTGAGTGCTTAATTTTTTAGCAGGTTACACAATTGCAATAAAGAGTTATAGGATTCATACATTCTAAAAACTTTCGTGTATTGCTGTGGTTTTTTCCTCCAGCAGTTTGATATTCGTTTTCTCTTTCTTTAAATTTTGCCTAAGCAGACCAAACAAACCCATATATAAATTTGCGATCCAAACCAAAGCAAATTCTGAAATAATATATCCCCGCCAGTCGCTTATTAGCAACTTAAATCCAGTTAAAAAAAGGAACAAAACGGCTACATAATGACTAAAACAAAATTCGCAGGTGAAAAGGTAAAAAAACTTTCGTTCCAGCATAGTTTTACCAACCTCGCAGCGTTTACTACAATACGCTCTCGGTTCTACAAATATCTCTTCATGAGTAACTGTCCAGGAAATACAGGCAACCGGCAATGCCAGTAGAAGCAGCCACTGTATTTGCATAATAATTGTAATCATAACAGTATTTTAGAAATTGATCGATTGGAAATTGGCGGCGGCATTTAGAATAAAATGTCGGTTCGGTTGGTAAATGATAAACTAATGATGTTCCCCTACCCTTTAGCCATCGACTTGGCACCAAGTTGAAAAAGCTCAATGTATCTTCAGGCACTTGCCTACTGCCACAATATTGTTGACAATTTGATAGAAATATTTTTATTGATTTTATAAGCGCCCAAAAGGCCAGCATTTCTTTTGCAGCTTGAAGAACAGTATCAAAAACGTGGTCTGAATAAAGCGTTAAATCTTTCTAACCTATTGGTACCAAGAAAATATTAGCTCTGTGGGGTGTGATTAGTTTAACACCAATGCATTAAATTGGGTCACAGTTTCCTTTCAACTTAATACTTGTAACTCTTCTATTTTGATATCCATTTTACACTTACGATAACTTCGTTTTTACGCCCCAACATTTGATAGGGAGAATTATATCCTAAAAATCTAAAGTAGCCATACCAGTTGAGTGAATTTTCTTTTAACAAAGTCTCTAGCTTTTTCGCCTTGTGGATAATTTCTTTATCCGTAGCAAAACCGCCAAACTGAACAACGGCCACATATTCATCCAATGAGTTACTGATCACCACCTCTCGGTTAAGAGGCTTGGGAATATTTGTTTTGTTATATTCGGAAGGCATTACAAAACTCATTGAAGAAACTTCATCGCTGATGTGCATGTGTACAGGTGAGGTCATTGCAATTTGCTGTTTGGATTCGTTCTTGCCAAAAATAAAACCAGACAGTTTTTTAAATCCGTTATTGCTTAATTCTTTGTATGATTTAGCCGCTGAAGTAATGGTTGCAATCGCAACGGAAGGGTAAAACCGGATTTCAAAATCCTTTTCCGTTTGGATGATTTTATACTGCTGGGACTGCGTTTGATTGGTTGCCATAACAATAAAAAAATTAAATTAGAAAATTGTTTAAATGAAAATGGCAAGCAATGTTGAAGCACCCGATTATTGAAGCACTGAGCGTTTCAAATACACTTTGATTATTTTTAAAGTGCAATCAGGCACAAGCGATACAGTTCATTCTTCACTGTCTATATTTGTTCTGTCACCCTCAATTTTGATAAATCAAACCCTTTGTCTTTAAGGCGGGTGATTATCTGTAGGTAAACATCCTCCTTCATTTTTGGCGTACGGGCTAGTATCCATAAAAATTTTTTATTGGGATGACTCACCACAGCATTACAATAATCGTCGGCCAAATCGATGATCCAATATTTGCCTCGGAATGGCCATAAAAACTGAATTTTTAATTTTGCATTGCCTAAATTTTTTTGAACAAAAGCTTTGCCCTTAACTGATGATAGCTTTCCGTTAACGCTGTCTTTGTTGCACCGGTTTTCTACGATCATATACCCCTTATCTGTTACGGTGTACTCTGCTGTGGTGCAATGGCAATTTTTTTGAAACCGTTGAGGGAAAGCTGCTATTTCATACCATTTTCCGGCGTACTTATTTAAATTTACCGCCGGTACCGCTTCCAGAGTTTGAGCTTTTGCATTTGAGGTCATTAGAATAAGCAACGTAAATAAATGAAAAATTGTTAACCGGTTTCGTTTCTGATTCATATAACCTTATAATACTTGTCGATGTCAACCTGTTGCATCGGATAGAATCGCCAGATTCTTTCAAATAAAAAACAGGAGAGTTTACTTTCCTGTTTCTATTATTTTTACTTCAATGGTATTCTATCATTAGCTCGTTGCTTACTGTCCAAACGCCGGGTGCATTTCGGGTAATTCTTTCTGCCTCATCCTTTTCGTAAAATGAATTTACGATACCAGTCAGCGTAACATGATTGCCTGAAACCTTCACAATAACGTCCCGCTTATCAATACACCAGTTTCGGTTCAACGCATGTTCAATGTCGGGCTTTTTAATTTCAGTATTGCTTGCAGATTTAATATGAATATTATTGGTAACGCCCATAACGCCCAACTGTATATTAGCTGCATTTTTTGCTGCATTTTTTTGGTGATTCCATTCCAGTTCACCCTCCAATGTAACCCATCCTGCCACTACTGTTACAGTTACTTTATTATTGGGTACCTCCCAACTCAAGAGTAATCCGTTTAAAACTTGCTTTAAAATTTCTGCATCGTTCTTTACATCTGTTTTTACAGCAAATTTAATTTCGATGTTTTCATACACAGCCTTAACACCTGTTACGTTCTTGGTAGCATTCTCGGCAAGTGATTTTTTTTCAAAATGGTCAACTGTACCACTCAAAGACACATTACCTTCGTCTACGATAACATCAATTTTTGCTTGCTTAAGGGCAGGTTCCCAGCTAATGGCATCCTGAACATTTGTCAGTAGATTTTGATACTTTTTCAAAATGCAATTTATTTATAAGGTGAATAAAATTATTACATTATAAAGATCAGACTGTAAATGCTGAAAACATTACATAATTTCCATTAAGAGTTATATCATTCACACTTTTTGAAAATTTGAAAAATTGAATATTAATAGCCTTATAAAAAATATCGACAACAAACAGCATTTTACCGACGGCTTTAAGAACCATTTATTTACATTACTCCTGCTTTTTCGTTGGTATAATAAATAGAGGCGTAATAACATCGTGCAACACCTTTTCAGTAACGTTTCGCATCATAATTGACTCAAGCTATTGCCGGCTACGTGTGCCCATAACAATGGATTCTACCTGAAGTGTATTGGCTGTTTCTGATACGGCCAATGCTGCATCGCCCTCTATCACCAACATTTGTATGGTATCGTCACCCAAATGCGCTTTTGTTTTATTCAAAAAATCCTGCGATGCCTTTTTTATGCCTTCCATAATATCGGGTTGATAAGTACCAATGCCCATATATCCGTCAAAGCCCATAATGGGCGAATAAGCTGTAGAAGAATAAAACAACGGATATGAAATTACATGCAACAGCGTAACCTGTGCGTTTAAAGTTTTTGCAAAATTAAACACTGCCTCCGCTACCTTTTGGCAGTTGGACCACAATCCAATGCGATCAATACTTTTTTCATGCTATTTATTTTATTTACGTTGGAGGATAAAAAATACTCCCGCCGATTGAAGTGTTGTGCAATGGCTGCTCAACGGATATAGTAAGCAGACCGCAATTCTTTCAAAAATTTGCGTCTGGTTTACTAAATATATTTTTTAAAGAGAAAATCTGCGTTGTCCAATTTTTGGACTACCACCACAGCCTCTTCCCGCCATGTATGATGGATCGCTTCTTAATCAAACTGGTCGATGAATAAAATACTGTCTGTTAAATATTTTAGGTCGTCGGTGTATGCAAAAATGAAAAAAAATCCCCGGCTGGTTTAATTTACCCACCTTTATCCTCGTCCAAATCAGCATGGTCATCACCTCCAATACTATAATAATTATTTTCTTCGTCTTCACTTCCGATTACTTCTTCCTGGTCATCCAGTTCAGCGCCTGGAACGTCTAAATCTCCACCTGTTTTAACCGTTTCAAAGTATTTTTCATTTCCTTCTTCACTTTCATACACTTCATTGGGTGTTTTCAACACCGCTGGATTCGCCGGATCAATATCAGCTTCCTTGATAGCATTGTTATAGATATCTTCACTTTTGGGATACAACATACTATCCTGGAACTGAATTTTTTCTCTTTCTCCGACATTTTTTGGGTCGTTATGGTTGCTCATGATGTTTCATTAAATGTGTTATGAATGAACGTTTAAAAAAAAATATTTCTTTACAAAAGCATGCTCCTGTTTCTCCATTATTGTTTTGTATTGACCAGATTTTAATTTATATGATCCAACCGCTGCCCCACTTTTACGGAATTGAGCAGCTTCGCCTTTGCATGGTTACCTACTAATAAAAGTTCATGCTCAAAACCTTTAATAACAAAAGTAAACGCATTATTATATTTTTCCTGATCTGATTATTTGCATTGCTGATGCTGGATTTCAGCCTTATCCGAACTTGGGAGCTTTACATCTTTTGTAAAAACTCATTGAATGGTGATTTATTCCTGAGTGCATCCCGAAAATAAAATCAGGTGTATACTGGGATGATCCATTTGAATACAGGTTTTTTTAAACTTTCATCATCGTTGAGGTCCTAACATTATGAAATATCGCAAATATTTACTAAGCAAATACCACATTGCCGTACCAACTAGTTTGATATTAATACAACGATAAAATACCAACTGTTTAGCAATTGCATCATTCCTTAATTGTTCTTACCAAACTAATACCTGCAATAAAAAAAATAAGTCCCAAAATTAAAAAGATGATCAGCGATTTGTAATCATTGGTATTGCTAAAACGGTTTGCAAACAGAACGGCCGCATAAATCAGTCCTCCAATACCAAGCATCGTTAGTAATGTGCCAAGAATTGTTTTTGTATTCATTTTAGAAGTATGTTGATGATGGGAATTTGATGAATACTTTAAACATTGATACTGGTTAAAGAAGAGAATAGACCAAATGCTTTTAGCAACCAAATAACTACTAAAATAACAACCACAACATTCAGGATACTTTTTATTTTCCGATCCATCGGAATGTATGTATTCACAAGCCAAAGTAAAACTCCAACAACGATCAGTACAATAAAAATATTTAGTAACGGCATAAAAATGAATTTAATTATTTACTCAAAGTTGAGCTATTTCAATAAACCCAGTATTACACAATTCACAGTTTAACTTGCAAAATCCCTACATTAAAAAAGCGATATGATTGGTGAAAAGTACGGTTCAAATGCGCTAACTATCAGATTTTTGTATACCCCAGGTCACCTGTGCAGAGCTAATAGCAGCCAGCCAATAAGTAGGGATGATGTCTACTGTCGGTATCAATAATTGGGAAAATAATAAACCAGCGGATTGATTTATTCCTGCAAAATTGTTTTAGACATATACCAAAAGAGCCTTAATACATCTGAAGGCTTTTGAACAAGATCGGACAGTTGTGAAAAATTATTGATAAAGAGCTTTTTATCCAAAGCGTTGAAATCGGTGACTGTTAATTCATGATAAGCCATATTCCATCCGCTAAAATAACGCTCCTCTTTTACCCCCTCGTTCATTAACATCACATCGGTATGTCTTTGATCCTTCTCTATTTTCGCAAACAATGCTTTTACTATTTGCTCGTCACCCTCTAAAATTTGCAGGAACTGGTTGCTGTGAAACAAAAGGCACCCGGTTATATTATTTTTTTCATTAAATTCTCTTGAATCACTTAGAATTTTAGCGATGGTGACTTCGTCGGTATTTTCCGGAGCAATGGAATAATAGATCAGTTCATACATAATTTATACGGCTTGGTAAATGAAGGACCCGCCCTTTACATCTCTTGTAAAGGATAGTAAATCTAAACAAAAATGTAACAGCACATCGAAATAATAAATTTTTCAACAACTATATTCTATCAATATACCAATTCAAATCACTTCCCTTTTTTTTAACCTAAACATATTCGCTATTGCTTTTTGGATTTGAAGAAAAGCCGTTTCATTTTTAATTACATAATGGGTTGCTTTATAATGCATGCAGTTGATGGCTACTTCAATTTTTTCCTGTGCATAAAGCATAATGACCGGAATAATTGAGTTGTAACTTTTTATTTTATCCAGTGTTTAAATGCCATTCCTGGCATTTTTATTAGCTTCATCAGGTTAAAATCCAGTATTACCGGTTCTGGATTATGCGATAAATTCTGAACACACTGTTCGCCGCTGGAAAATGTCTTTATCTCAAAATCAGCATAGTTCAAAAACTCAATTTATAGCATTTCAAAAATAAATCATCACAATCTACCGGCGTAATTTTTATTGTCTGATTGTTTTTCATCAGCTTGCTTTTTTTAATGATTTTAATTCTTCTTCCAATTCGTTGCAGGCCCTTGTGCAAACATGCTCAATCTTCATAACCATTGTTTCTATACCATCCGTTTGTAAACGTGTTTTTGCAAAGTCTTTTACTTTTTTTGCCATATCCTCAAAATCTGCACTAATGCCCATAATAGAAAACGATGGTATCAATTTATGAACCGAAGACTGCAAAATTTCCCAGTCTGCCTCTTCCCAACTTTTCCGCATGGCATAAATCAATGGCGGCGTTTGTTCAAGATAAAGTGAAATCATTTGCATCATCAGTTTACCGTTTGATTTTGTACGACTACTCAGGTAATTTAAATTTGTATATTTATCTTGTATGTCATTTTCAACTTCCCTTCCACCATTAACAGTCGCTGTTTTTTTCTTTCTATATAGATTTGCAATTTTACTGTAAAGCAACAACTCATCTACTGGCTTCGAAATGTAGTCATCCATACCAACCGCCTTACATTTCTTTAGATCTGCTGTAGTTACATCCGCAGTTATGGCGATAATGCCTGTGTTGCATTTCATAGTTTGCCGTATATATTTGGTTGCTTCAAAACCATCCATTACCGGCATTTGTAAATCCATCAGAATTACGTCGTATTCGCTGTTCCGTAATTTTTCGATGGCAATTTGTCCATTTTCGACAATATCACATTTAAATTCAAAATCATCAAGCAATGTTTTCATCAATAGTTGATTGAGCGCCATATCTTCCACTACCAAAACCCGGATGTTTTTAATCCCATGGTTAGTATTATCTGGCACAGTTGCTATTACAAAATTTGCTGTTGTCTTTTTAAAGTTAAGCGTAAAGCTAAAGGTTGAGCCTTCATCCAATTTACTTTCTACTTCAATTCTTCCGTCTTGTTGCGTGATCAATTGTTTTGCAATGGATAATCCCAACCCTGTTCCACCATATAACCTTGCAGTGCTGGTGGAGGCCTGTTGAAAATCTTCAAAAATATCCGCAATTTTATTTTCTGCTATCCCAATTCCCGTATCGGCAACTGAAAATTTAATAGTAGCGTTGTTTTTATTCTCTTTTAAAATCCGAATCGTTACAGAAATTTTACCAATGTTTGTAAATTTAACAGCATTACTCACCAGGTTTAGCATTATTTGGTGCAACCTAAGCGGATCGCCCATTAGAATATCAGGAATATTGTTGTCATAATCTACAACCAACTTCAGACTCTTCCCGTGAATTTCCGTTTCAAATAATTGCATTAGAGAAGTGATCGATTCAACAATGCTAAAGGGCATTTGCTCAAATGTCATCTTACCGGCATCCACCTTTGCCAAATCGAGTATATCATTGATTAATACCGTTAGCGTATCGCCGCTCAATTTAATAGCTGCCAGGTATTGGTTTTGTTTTTCGGATAATTTTGTTTTCAACAGCACGTTGGTAAATCCAACTACTGCATTTAAAGGCGTTCGAATTTCATGACTCATATTTGATAAAAAACGTTGTTTTGATTTCATAGCATCCTCAGCCAGGATTACTGCTGTTTCTGCTTTTATTTTAGCTTTTTCTGCTTTCACGGTGGCATTTTCCGCATAATTTTTTGCTTCGGTTAATTCTTTTTCAAAACGTTTTTGTTCGGTAATAATTCTTGCAACCACCACGGCACCGAGTACCTTTCCCTTTGCGTCTTTATAAACAGATCCGTTAAATAAAACATCCGTGAGTTTACCATCAATGATTACCAGCGGATAATTGGTTACAAACCCTTTTGAAAAAACCTCCTGGTAAATTTCACGTGCTTTCTGCGGATCCGTAAAATAAACAGCAAAGTCGCTGCCAATTAATTCCGCCCGTGTTTTGCAGGTAATGGTTGTCATTGCTTCATTCATATCAGTTATTTTACCCTCCGCGCTAATGGTAATAAGCGGATCTAAACTGGCTTCAATCAGGCTACGTGCATATTCATTATTCAATTTTTCTTTCGTTAGATGTAGTTCGGGATTATTATTTTTCATCACAATTATTTTTTCGACCTTACCAATGTTGTCCTTTGCAAACAGCCTTCAGATTTTAAATGGTTAATCTTAATTTTCTGGCTGGTTATCAATTCTTTGAAACTTACGGAAAGCATGGCCATTTTAGCAATTCCGTCGCTACTTACTTTCAGCAGCGGAAATTCAATGTTAATTATGTAGGCGATTTAAATGTCTTTAATACCAGGATATGCAAATCTCCTTTCATTTAAAAGATTTCTGTTACATAACCTTGTGAATATTTTACATAATTCACGTGTAAAGGGAGAATTGTGAAGGGTGACGGGCGAATTTCTGCCGCTGTTGGTGGCCAATCTAAATAATTTAAAAATTATTGTATTCACCAAAGGCTGTTAAAAATGCAGTTGCTGGTGTTATCATCAACTGGAGTTGGAATCTATCAGGTATTTAAATTTTTTAAGAAATCCTGTTTTATTAACGCTGGTTAATGAAATTTTTGCAGACGATTATTGATACGTTTCATGGCTATCCCCTTTCCTTTCAGGGATCCAGTGAATGTGCTGTAGCTTTTGAAAACCACTTTTTTGCTGTTTGTTGGAGTTATGATGGCGGCGTGCCGGGAAAGCTGATTTTTATAAAGACATACAAAAAAGGGAAAAAAATTTCTATTATTAAAGTACTGAAATTGCAGCGCCTGGCAATAAATTTGCGGAAAATCCAACATTCGGCACTCCACCTGGCAATGATATTTATAAAATACGCATTACCATGCTTCCAAAAACGAAGGAAAGTCAGGCGGGACAAGGGTGATCGGTTTCGTTAAAATTGTTGATGTAAAACATATTCCCACTCTCCATTCATAACAAAGGCGATAGGGAAAGTATTACAGACAATGAAATTAAAGAACTGCTTACAAATTATTTGTAAAGAAGAATCCGTCATGCAGGTGGCTTTACATTTGTTTCAGGGCATTGTGGATTTTTCTGAGGTCTTCGGTTGGTTCGGTGCATCGCTTTATTTGTATTA
>Ga0105045_10005639_pt1 | contig 11019 bp, 5 predicted proteins | sample MAT02_FD_78089 | JGI IMG/M metagenome (GOLD analysis project Ga0105045, IMG submission 78089) | Freshwater microbial communities from Lake Fryxell liftoff mats and glacier meltwater in Antarctica - MAT-02 (megahit assembly) | ecosystem: Environmental > Aquatic > Freshwater > Ice > Liftoff... | reverse complement strand
TGGTCAAGGTAAGGGTTACCGTGCCGGCTGTAATTTCTGCTGCGCTTGGGGTGTAGCTCGCTCCAAGACTGGTATTATTAGGATTGAAGGTGCCACTGCCACCGCTCCATGTACCTCCGCTGGCCAAGGTAACGGAGCCATTAAGATTTACGAGTGAATTATTGGCGCATACCGTTTGATCCAGGCCCGCATTAGCTGTTGGCGAAGGAGTAAATGCAATATTTACGAAATCCTGAACCGCATTACAGGTTCCATTTCCAGTGGTAGTAAGGGTAAGTATCAATGAACCCGAAGCGATTTCTGCCACTGTTGGATTATAAAGCGCGTTGAGCGTATTGGCATTTGGTAAAAAGGTGCCTGCTCCACCGCTCCAAGTTGCTCCGCCTGCTATGGTAAAGCTGCCATTCAAACTAACTTGCGCATTGTTGGAACAAACCGAAATGTTGGCACCAGCTTCAACTGTAGGAGATGGGGTGAAGGTAATTGCCACCTGGTCGGTAACCGCTGTACAGGTGCTGTTTCCAGTGGTGGTAAGGGTAAGAGTAAGAGTTCCAGATGCAATTTCACTGGCAGTTGGGGTGTACACGGCGTTTAACGTGTTCGGGTTCGGAGTAAACGTCCCTAGCCCTCCGGTCCAGGTTCCACCTGTAGCAACCGTTACACTTCCAGCTAGCGTGATATTTGCATTATTCGCGCATCTTATCTGGTTGGGCCCCGCATTGGTTGTCGGACCAATGGTGTAGGTTATTAACACTTGATCGGCTACGGAATTGCAAGTGCCATTGGCAGTGGTCGTTAGCGTCAATGTTACTGAACCATTGGCTACTTCAGCGGCCGTTGGTGTGTATATCGCACTCAGGGTAGTATTGTCTGGGCTAAAGCTTCCGCCTCCACCCGACCAAACTCCGCCACCTGCGATGGCAACACTGCCGTTGAGCGAAAGGGCTGGATTGTTAGCACAAGCAAATCGATTTAAACCTGCATTGGCTGTAGGCGAAGGCGTAAATGCATAGGTCACAAGATCGGCCACCGGGTTGCAGTTTCCATTATCGAGCGATGTAAAACTCAGGGTTACAGAACCACTAGTGATTTCTGCCGCCGTTGGAATATAGGTAGCATTAAGTGATGTGGTGTTGGGCAAAAAACTTCCTGCCCCGCCCGACCATATTCCGAAGCTCGGACCTATTAATGTTCCGCTCAAGGCGATGGCTGAATTGTTAGAACAAACCAGTCCATCAGGACCGGCATTGACTATAGGCGGATCAGTGTAATTGACCACTAAAATATCCGCAACGGGATTGCAATTGCCATTCCCAGTCGATGTTAAAGTGAGCGTGACAATGCCCGTTAGATTTTCTGAAACTGTAGGGGTGTAAGTAGCATTGAGCGTAGTATTATTTGGAGAGAAAGTACCCGCACCACCACTCCATATACCGCCAGTGGCATTGGTGACCGATCCGCCAAGGGTTGCGACATTGTTATTCTTACAAAGGGTTTGATCGCTACCTGCGTTTACAATGGGGGAAGGCGTATAGGTAATAATGATTTGATCGTTCACGGCGGTGCAACCTCCATTTCCCGTGCTGGTAAATGTAAGCGTAACCGACCCGTTTATTAATTCGGTATTGCTTGGGGTGTAGGTCGGGCTTAGGGCTATACTCGACGGATTGAAAGAGCCACCGCCTCCAGACCATTGTCCTCCGGTAGCTACCGTCACAGACCCATTGAGTTGTGTTACTAAATTATTGGCGCAAAGCGTTTGATCGGGACCTGCATTTGCCGTAGGAGGCGGGCCAAAGGTTATAAGCACTTCGTCAAACTCCAAATTGCAAATACCATTGCCTGTAGAAGTCAGTGTGAGCAACAGAGTTCCAGACGTCACCTCAGCGGCTGTAGGAATATAAGTGGCGTTTAAATTCCCTGGGCCTGGTGTAAAGGTACCCGCACCACCGCTCCATAACCCTCCAGAGGCAATATCTACAAACCCATTCAAATTTACGGTGGTGTTATTGCTACAAGCCAATATATCTGCTCCGGCGTTTACAATGGGCGCAGGGGTGTAAGTAATCACCACTTGGTCTTCGACTGGAAAACAGTTGCTAATAGACGTTAGTGTAAGCGTTACTCCTGAAGCGCTCAAATCGGCTGGGCTAGGCTCGTAAATCGCGTCGATTGTGTTGGCATTCGGATTAAATGACCCCGTACCATTTGAAGACCAGATGCCTTGGGTGGCTCCACCCGAAATGCTTGCATCTAACTGGGTAATGGTATTGGCACATACAATTTGATTAGGACCTGCATCCACAATAATCTCTGCCGAGAATTCGGAGAAATATCCATATCGACAACCGGAGCTTGACCCCCCATTAATGAGCCCTAGCGAAAAAGGCTCTTCGGAATTGGTGAGGAGATTGGCCTGACCTTGGGGTATTTCTGTGGTCAAAAATGCAATACGAGCGCCCAGCCAGACACCGCCTGTTCCTGGCACCGCAGCAAAGGCGGAAGCAGGCACCAAGGTGTTGCTCCCATTCAAAATAAAAGCGTCTTCTGCTCCCGCTGGCACCAAAACATTTAAAAAGAAACTTTCTGAAGTAGAACGCACAAAGCTCACTTGTTCCGATCCCGCACAATTCAAGGGCGGCAAAAGTGCCATACCAACCTCACAGCCAAAACCAGTGACGTGAATACAGTAAAAAGGCTTCGTACCTGTTATATAGGTAAGGCTATTCGGAATATTGATTCGATAGGTTTGGCCTGCAAACAAGGTGGCTACCACCACACCGCCAACGGATATTATCGTATTGTTTCGAGTGGCAACCACGTAGGCGTTGTCGCCATCAACAACAGTAAGGCCCCCCCTATTTACGATATATTCGGTGCCTACTATATCTACGGGAACCAATTGATCGCCCATCAAATCGCGGCAGCCTGCTCCCGTTGGGTTTACGGAGTCATCTTTTACCGAAACTGCAATAGGCTTATTGGATAGGATAGCCGTTCCAGTGGGATTTAAAGCTGCTGCGAAAGCCTCATTTGCGCCCTTTGAACCCGAATAGGTTTGACCTTTATTGAGGGTAATTGTAAAGGACTGGAACGCGGGTTGGCCGCCGTCCAAAGCGGTAGTTGGATAAATCAAAACCGTAGTATTGTCTTCCGTTGCTACTATGTCGAAACTGGAATAAGCCCTCGGCGTGTAAATGCCATTATTCCAGATATTTTGCATGGGCACATAAAATTCTGTACCCAGCCCGTTTAGACCCTTCAGAGCCCAAATGTCCGGATTGTTGGTAGGGCTTACTTCATATATTGCGGTAATTGGAACGTCCGCCGATATCTTTAAGCCCGTATTGAGAACCATTCCTGTTGGCCTCGTTTCCAGGATATTCACGAAGGCATTCAAGTTCACGGTTTGCGAACTATTCGCCGCGAGATTAACCACAATCGGCACACCTCCATTAAATCCGGCCACATTCGCGGGCATCTCTATGGTAATTACCGCAGGGGCCGCCGTGGTGGCCAACCTAACAAAGATGGGAATGCTAGTGCCATGGCCTTGTGTTACCTCAGGTGGGGCAAGCCAGAACTCGGTGCTCGTCTGCGCTTTTAGCACACCAAAGGCCGAAGCGCCCAATAAGAGCAGCAATGGGAATATAAAAAATCTCTGGAAATAGTGGGAAACAATATGGTCGTTGCGCATTGGTCGGTAAGCATAAAATGTCAGCGACAAAATACCGTCCTAAACAGCCGTTATTATTGGAAAAATGATGAAGTTATATAGAATTACCTGTTAGTAACTCCTTTATTCTTTCTGTCTATTTATTTGCAGAATTGAACGCAATTAAACGTTGGTTCATGAGAATATGATTAGTGCGTTCGCGTAAAATCTTCAGGAACTATTAAGATAATATCGCCCGATCCAGCCCATTCATTGCGAAAAACAAATTCCTTTTCGCTGTAGACCTTTAGAGTCTGAACGTTTAATTTTGGATTCAAGATTTTGATGTATGAATAGATTCCCCCGTAGTTTGCCGAATGAAAATCGCCGTTGATATGTACAAAAAGTTGCTTCTTCGTCCAATTTTGCACTATCGCTTCCGCCATAGCAGCGTCTTTTAACGCCTGGGCTTGCACAAAGTAAGTCGCTTTCCCGCTCATCCCATGTCCGCCCATCATATCAAGCATGTCGCTATATCCTGGCGTTTCTAGACTGAACGCAATGGGTAATTTAGGTAAATAGACCCTTGAAGAAGCAGGCAAACTTTCTAGGGTGTCGAGGCCGTGCTGCGCAACGAAAGCGGCGTATCGCCGCGGCACATTTGTCGCCACAAAATATAATCCCGAATCGCGGGCAAACTGAAGAATAGACTTGTAATCGGTAACGTAATTAGGCCACAGACGCGCTTCTTCTTCAAATCGCTTGTCGTTTACAATGCCCTTTAAATATTCATCGATAATGATTTGATTATCTCGCTCGAAAAACTCGCCTCCCAATACCAATTGCCGCTTGGCATGGAGATCGGCAATAATCCGCTTTTGAATCCAATGCACCATTGCGTGATCATGCAATTCGCCCAATAGGGCAATGTCGCCAATGGCCAATTGATCGACCGCATCGGCATAAGAAAGTTGCTTCCCTTCAGAATTGTAAAATTGATAAACCTTCAGCTCGATTTGGCCATAGATTAGCGATGAGAAAAGCAGGCCGAGCAGGCCGAAAAGTAATTTCAACTTATTCATAGGCCGATTTTACGATTTATTACGATCATTCGAGCCGATTTGGTCAAATAGCTTTTTACTTTTGGCCGTATGAAGCGCATTTTGGTTTTAGGTAAAGAAGGCCAGCTTGCAAAAGCTATAGCTCGTAATTGCGATAAAGCAACTACCCGCTATATTGGTAAGGAACAGCTCGATTTAAAAGAGCACTCCAAAATTACGTCGTGCCTGGCAGCATTTGAATTTGACGTGCTCATTAATTGCATGGCCTACACCGCCGTAGATGCCGCCGAAGAAAATGAAGAAACCGCCCGGGCACTCAATGTGCTCGCTTTACCATTATTGGCCGCAGCCTGCAAAGCACAAAAAGCCGAAATCATACACATTTCTACCGACTACGTTTTTGGAGATGCACCCCCTTCTCCCATTACCGAAAACCAGGCGACTGCACCCACCGGCGTTTATGGCCAATCGAAGCTCGACGGCGAAAATGCATTGCGAAGCTCCATAGACGAGCATTTTATAATTCGCACGGCTTGGCTGTACAGCACCGATGGCCACAATTTTCTAAACACCATGTTACGGCTCGGTAAGGAAAGAACCGAATTGCAAGTGGTTTTTGACCAAATAGGCACTCCCACATGGGCCGATGATTTGGCTAAGGCTATACTCCTCATTGCTAACTCTACCAGGGAAAACGGGGATTACGGCACCTACCATTTTAGCAACGAAGGTGTCTGTAGCTGGTATGACTTTGCACAGGCGATATTTGAACTTTCGGATATATCTATTAGGCTACGCCCGATACTATCGAGTCAATACCCTACCCCGGCAAAACGGCCAAAGTACAGCGTACTCGATAAGCAAAAAATAAAGTCCTCCTTTGGCTTAACCATACCGCATTGGCGCGAATCGCTTGTGAAATGTCTGCAATCCATAAACTTAGCACATGTCTAAACTTCTCGTTACCGGCGGTGCCGGATTCATAGGCTCCAATTTTATAGCAACGGCCTTATCCGAAAATTTCGGCTTATCTATTATCAACCTGGATCTGCTTACCTATGCGGGCTGCACCGCAAATACGAAGGCCTTTTCGGGCAGCAATCGCTACCGCTTCGTGAAAGGCGATATTCGCGACCGTGGAGCGGTAAAGCAATTATTTCGTGACCATGCCATAGATGGGATCGTCCACTTTGCCGCCGAATCGCATGTGGACAACAGCATTACTGGACCCGAAAACTTTATCACCACCAATATCAACGGCACTTTTACGCTCCTGGATATCGCCCGCGAAGAATGGCTAGAATCGCCTCATAAAATCAAACCCGGTAAAGCGCATTGCCGTTTCCTCCATGTCTCTACCGACGAAGTGTACGGTTCACTCGGGGCAGAAGGCCTCTTTCGCGAAGACAGCCCTTATGCTCCAAACAGCCCGTACAGCGCGAGCAAGGCTTCGAGCGACATGCTGGGGCGAGCTTATTTTCATACTTACGGGCTCCCCGTGGTTACTACCAATTGTTCGAATAATTACGGCCCACTTCAGCACAACGAAAAGCTAATCCCTACTATCATTCGCAAAGCTCTTTCAGGTCAACCCATTCCTATCTATGGCGATGGCATGAATGTGCGCGATTGGCTCTACGTTACCGATCATTGCAAGGGCATTATGCTTGCTTTCCAGGAGGGAAGACTCGGTGAAACTTACAATATAGGTGGTCGAAATGAGCGCAATAACTTATACATCGCCCAGCGAATTTGCGAGATCCTCGATGATATGGCTCCTTCGACTTCAGGAGCCTACTCCGAACTAATTACCTTCGTGACCGACCGCCCCGGCCACGATCAGCGATACGCTATTGATGCCACTAAAATCGAAACCGAGCTCGGCTGGAAGGCTGCGGAAAACTTCGAAACTGGTATACACAAAACCGTAGCACACTACCTCCAAAAATACCGAAACCATGAATAAGGAAATCGAACAAAAAGCTAAAAAATGGCTGAGTAAGGGCTTCGATGAAGAGACCAAACAAGAAGTAGAAGCGCTCCTGAAAGGAGATCCAAAAATACTGGAAGATGCCTTTTACAAAGATCTGGAATTTGGCACCGGAGGCCTACGTGGCGTGATGGGTGTCGGCACCAATCGGATGAATATATATGTGGTGGGCATGGCCACACAGGGCTTGGCGAATTATATAAATCTCCAAAAGAAAAAAGGAGATAACCCTTCGGTTGCTATCGCTTTTGATTCCCGGATCAACAGCGCCCTTTTTGCCAAAACGGCCGCCGAAGTGCTTTCTGCAAATGGAATCAAGGCTTTCCTTTTTCAAGAATTGCGACCAACACCCCAGCTCTCTTTTGCTGTGCGCCATTTCGGTTGCACATCGGGCATAGTTATCACAGCTTCGCACAATCCGAAAGAATACAATGGCTATAAAGTTTATTGGAAGGATGGTGGCCAGGTGGTGTCTCCACAGGATGCTGGAATTATCGCCGAAGTGCGAAAAGTAGATGGTCCATCGAAAGTGAAATGGGATGCCAATCAAGAACTCATCGAGCTTGTAGACGAAAAGATAGATGCGGCTTACCTGCAAACCATCTTCAATCAATCGCTCAACCCGGCAGCTATCATGAAGCAGGCGCAAATGCCGATCGTTTTCACCTCGCTTCACGGCACGGGTATTACCCAAATGCCTGAAGCCCTGGAAGGTCTCGGATTCAAGAATGTGCACATCGTCCCCGAACAATCGGAGCCCGATGGCGAGTTCCCTACCGTACACTCGCCAAATCCAGAAGAAAAAGCTGCCCTCGACTTGGCGCTTAAATTGGCTGGAAAAATAAAGGCAGGCATTCTATTGGGCACCGACCCCGATTCCGACCGGGTAGGTATAGCCGTACCAGATCAAAAGGGCGAAATGGTTCTCCTCAATGGCAATGAAACAAGTGCCGTGCTCACGTATTACTTGCTTTCAGAGCAAAAACGTCAGGGCATACTTCCCGAAAATCCATTGGTTTGTCGAACCATAGTGACCACCGAATTGATCGATTTAATCGCCGAAGATTTTGGTGCATTTCCAGCTGTTACTCTTACGGGTTTTAAATACATCGCCGAACTTATTGGCCGTTTCGAAGGGCAAAAGAAGTTTGTAGGCGGGGGTGAAGAGAGCTACGGATACCTCATTGGAGATGCCGTGCGCGATAAAGATGCGATCATCACAGGGGCTTTACTCTGCGAATTAGCAGCTTGGGCGGTAAACAAAGGAAGCAGCCTTTACCAGGAACTTATCGATATCTATGTGCGCTACGGCTATTACCGCGAAGCGCTGGTATCGCTCGAGAAGAAAGGCAAGGATGGAGCTGTAGAAATCGAAGCCATAATGGAAGGCTACCGCAATAACCCTCCTACCAAACTGGCTGGCACTGCCGTGAGAGAAGTCCGCGATTATTACACCGGAACCATCAAAAATCTTCAGGATGGTTCAACGCGACTTACAGGTTTGCCCAAATCAGATGTAGTACAATTTGCTCTTGCGGATGGAAGTATCGTAACTGCGAGACCTTCAGGAACCGAGCCAAAAATTAAATTCTATTTCAGCCTGAAGGCCAAATTAAAAAGCGCAGGGGAATTCGAAAAAATCCGAAAAGAACTAGATGAGCGTATCGCTATATTTAAAGAGGCTTTTGTGAACGGGTAAAGCGCGATGTGCTGATGGGTCTGGTGCTTTTGTAATTGCGCCTTGCCTGTTAAAAGTCTTTTCTTGCAAAGCGGAGTGCCGCGGAGAATATCGATATAGACAGCCCGGGATGGCGCCTAGCGAGTGCGTTTTTTCCCGTTGTCTCGGCATGGAATTGACATATTAATTCTGAGTAGAGACGTTGCGCGCAACGGATCCGCTGCGCAACGTATTTATTGATGCGCCTCCCTCAACAAATCAAAGACGGTTTTCACCGGATTGAACGTCTCAATCGGCACTTCCACAAAAATGGTATTCCAATAATGCATCGATCCATTCCATAATCCGGGTAATTCAAGCGCGCGTATCGGCCGCCCCTCGTGGGTTTTGAAAACGCGCATTCCGGTGTCGGGATTTCGATATTTGCGCAAATCGAAAGCCTTTCCTTTATAGTCTCTAATTCCTAATACCAAATCGACCGGGTTGAAATGGGTAGCAGCTTCGAGCAGGGCTTTTTGATTGGGATCATCTAAATCGACTTGTGCTTTTTCTACAATCTGTAACGACCAGCTTCCATCCTTTTCGGAAACGGCGAAAGGGCCGCCACCAGGCTCTCCTTCATTTTTTACCATGCCACATACACGCCAAGGCCTGTTGAGGTGATCGATTATAGCTCGGTCGGTCCAAGTGTCAACATCTATATGAAGCCATTTCCGGCTAAATTCGGTGGCTTTCGCGCGATCGAGACGCTTGGTATCTGCTTCTCGCAAAATCGAAAAAGCTCCAGCTCGCACTTCAATGAGCACCCCACCCAATACTTTCCGCCAATCGACAATAATGTCCTTCCGGCTATCGGGCACCACATTGTCTATGTTTTTTACAAAAACCAGATCTGCATCAAGTTTATTCAAATTGTCAATCAAAGCCCCGTGTCCGGCAGGACGACGCAGGCGATCATTCGAACTTAAGTACACCCACTCTAAGCTATCGTCGTAGCAAGCCGGGGTATCCGTTTCGGGATTCTGTATGCTCTGTTCTACCCGAAATGTCACGCCGTATCTACTTCCCAGCTCATCTGCTTTTCCAGCCAAAAACGTTCTTAACGATTCTTCTTGCTCTGCGGGAACAGTAAAGTGTAGGCGAATCTCTTCGCCTTTCTGGCTGTAGCGCGCCGACTCATGAAAATGTTCTTCAAAAGCAGTGCGCATGCTACCATCGGTATAGCGGTGAAAATGAATCGATCCTTTAGGAATCAGTGCATAACCCAAACCTTCTTCATATAACACAAAGCGCAATACATCCGCATATCGGTTCTCTGGTATCTGCTCTCCCGAAGCCAATCCAAGTTTAGTGTGCACCAATGGGGCAAATGCAAAATGATCCAATTCGTCGAAGAGTGTCTCTACAGCCCGATAATCGCCTGAATCAAGGGCGCTAACTAAATCTTTGAACATACGCGATGCCGCTCCGCTCGCCGGCACAAAATGTACCAACCCGCGTCTATCTCCGTGCTCAAATGCGGAGCGATAATGCGCTTGAACATCCGGGCTGAGCTTTACAATCTCCTTGCCAAGGGCGCAGTTGCGAACGATTTTAACAAAAGGAAATCCTTCGCAGAGCTGCCGGTGCTGTTCTCGAAGCTCCGATTCTAAAAGATTCGTTTCTGAGCCGGTCGCAGCTTGGTGAGCAGAGTTTTGGGCAGGATTCATTGACATTTTCAATTGGGTTTTTTGGTTAAGAAAGGTAGCCAAATAATACTATCCGATCAAAGCCTGCTCCAAATTCAACATTTTTTAGGCTGGCAGAATACTTATATTCGCGCCAATCGGAATGAAGAAGATAATTATCACCGGCGGTGCCGGATACATTGGCGCTCATATAGCGGTAGCCTTGGCCGAACAGGGCTATGACCCAATCATTCTTGACGATTTTCGAAATTCCCAACGATCTGTCATAGATGGTATTGCCAGTCTAATTGGTCGGAAACCTACCTTGCTCGACATAGACTGCTGCGATAAGCCGACTCTGCTCGCAGCTTTTACGAACTTAGGATCCATCGATGGAGTAATTCACCTCGCAGCATTTAAGGCTGTGGGCGAATCGGTGCTAGACCCTTTAAAATATTACCGAAACAATATTGGAGCGCTCGACAGCGTGCTTTCTGCAATGGACACTTTGGGAATTGAAAAATTGGTCTTTTCTTCTTCTTGTACCGTTTACGGCGAGCCCGATACACGAGAAGTAACAGAATCAAATCCCGCTGATCGAGCGATGAGCCCCTACGGTTTTACCAAGCAAATTGGAGAGCGGCTCTTAGTCGATTATCTGAATTCAGGTAAGCCTGGACGATTTATCAGTCTCCGGTATTTCAACCCTATTGGCGCCCATCCTTCGGCCGCTATTGGCGAATTGCCGCTTGGTGTTCCCAATAACCTTGTGCCCTATATTACGCAGGTTGCTATCGGCCAACGACCCGAACTCACCGTTTTCGGTACGGATTACGACACTCCCGACGGCACGTGCATCCGCGATTACATCCACGTAGTGGATCTTGCCAACGCCCACGTAGCAGCGCTCGCAAAACTTGGAGCTGGCAACTGTGGTGTATCACCGGGCTTTATTAATATCGGCTGTG
>Ga0105045_10005638_pt1 | contig 11020 bp, 8 predicted proteins | sample MAT02_FD_78089 | JGI IMG/M metagenome (GOLD analysis project Ga0105045, IMG submission 78089) | Freshwater microbial communities from Lake Fryxell liftoff mats and glacier meltwater in Antarctica - MAT-02 (megahit assembly) | ecosystem: Environmental > Aquatic > Freshwater > Ice > Liftoff... | reverse complement strand
TCACCAAATGTCGCAAAAAAGTTTGGATGTGTTCTTCGTTTAAATCAATAGCGAAGGAACCCGAATTTTCTGAACAATAAGGATAGGTAAAGCTATTCGAGTATCGAGTTTTAGGATGTTCATGTTTTTTAATTTTAAATTGACTGTAAAGGGGGACAAAACTTAAGTGCAGTCATTCTTTCTATGACTGCCAACTTCATGTGTAAATCCCGCAACTTGCTATAAATCAAACTAAACGATATTGTACATATTGCGCTTTCTCGGAACTTTTTTAAAAATTACGCAAAATTTATATGCTTTCAACAAGTAATTCCTCTCGCACTAAACTTGTTTGCGCTGAGCCTGTCGAAGTTTCGAAGTTTCGCATTGCTGTCCCTTGTTCCTTTCGTCTAGACACTTTTTAAAAATACATCCAGCTCCCACCAACTTTATTTCCAGTAATCACCAAAGCAGGAAAAGGAATTTTCAAATAATTCAATTGTTTTACAAGCGCTCTCAACCAAGGTCTTTTTATCGGAAGTTTACTGAAATCGATATCTAACGAGAATAGAAATTGCCGTTGAGCATTAAACTCAATAGGAACACCAACACTCGGAGAGCCATTTGCCGGCTTCGGATAATCAAATCCAACATAAAAATCCTTATTTCCAACAAGTTTTTCATCAACACTATAACCAACAGAAAAACACAACCACTCTGGAAATTTTGAGTTTTTCTTAAAACTTCCTGGACTTGCACTCAACCAATACGTTTGTCCATTGTAATCTTTCAACAAACGTTCGGCAAAAGTACTTCCCATTACCTCAGGGCGATATGCTGCATAATTGGTTGGACGGGCAGAAAACTTCAGCAAAATTCGTTGTTCTTTCCATGCCAGTTGCTGACCTAAATAAAGCGTTGAACCTAATGTGTTTGCTCCCATATCGCTCCAAGAAAAACCCCAGCCAGCGTTGTAAGCATCCAACATTTCGATAGAAAATTGATAACCCATTCCAACACCAAAACCCGCCCAAGCAGCTTGCTTATTATTAAAACCACTCCAAAGATAAAAGTCGCCAGTCAGCAACGAAATTTTATTGGCAGTGTAAATATGCCCCGCTTTATCCATTTGCATCCATTCCCGAGAATCGTCAAAAGTGTGCCATGGTACTTTTGGATATTGACTGTACCAAACATCTGCTAAACCAATGATGCTTCCAGCCCAAACCGCACCAATTCCCGAACTCACACCAAAAACTCGTCCTCGGTGCAAAGAATCAGCATGCTCAAAAAATGAACTTTGCCCAAGAGACATAAAAGGAAGTAAAATCAGGAGTATGCGATAAATCATTGGCTCGAAGTTACGTATTCCACAAAAATAAACCATAAGTTTAAGTGTTTTTAATGGGTCAAATGTTATCAAAAAAAAGAATTATCGAATGTTTAAATAACTTTAGATGAGTCAGTCATATCAATAGTGACGGACTTTTGTCCGACGTAACGATAAAAATAAACCGTTTTTGGCAAGTGGTTTTGATTCAAAAACCGTGACGAAGACAAAAATTTAATTTAGGAATTTAAAGGTGTTCCCCTCAGTCTTTCTACAATTTTTCCTAGTTTTGGACTTCTATAAAATTTAAACACACACAAGGAATTGAAAGAATAATCCATAAATAATAAAATGAATAAAATTGAAAAAGATTGGAATGATATAAAAATCAACGATAGTTGGGCCATTTTCAAAATCATGGCTGAATTCGTTGAAGGTTATGATCGAATGTCGAAAATCGGACCGTGCATTTCGGTTTTTGGTTCCGCAAGGACGAAAGAAGATAATAAATATTACCAAATAGGGGTCGAAATTGCAAAACGACTTGCTGAGGGAGGATACGGTGTGATTACCGGCGGTGGACCTGGAATTATGCAAGCTGGAAATAAAGGCGCCCAAGAAGGAAAGGGAAGATCTGTTGGACTGAACATAAACCTTCCTTTTGAAAAAAATCACAATCCATACATCGATGCCGAACACAATCTTGAATTCGATTATTTTTTCGTTAGAAAGGTTGTTTTCGTAAAATATGCCCAAGGATTCGTAATTCTACCAGGTGGATTTGGCACCTTGGATGAATTATTTGAAGCATTAACCTTGATTCAAACAAAGAAAATTAATAAACTTCCTGTTGTTTTAATCGGTGTTGAATATTGGAGCGGTTTGGTTGATTGGATTAAAAAAAGCATGCTCGAAGCGGAAAATAATATTGCTGAAAAAGATTTAGACATATTTAAGTTAGTAGACACAGCTGAAGAAGCCTTCTATTACATTGAAGATTTCTACAAAACGAATGAATTATCACCAAATTTTTAATCTCGAATTGCAATCTGTACTTAATTTTTATCTTTGTCCGTTGAATCTGAAATCATGAGTGTAGGAAGTAAAATAAAACAACTGGTTTGGAGCAAACGATTTTTGAAAAATTTCGTGATTCTAATTGCCGTGTATGTAATCCTCGTTTTTGGTACAAAGTGGTTTTTAGGGTTCTATACGAATCATGGTGAAAAAATTAACGTTCCTGATTTTATTGGTAAAAACGTAAACTCTGTTGCTAGTCGATTAGAAAACCTGGATTTAGAATACGAAGTATTAGATTCAATTTATGACCCGAAAAAAGTGGCAGGTACAATCATCTCGCAAGATCCAATGCCAACTTCAAAAACAGATATTTATGTCAAAAGTGGCAGAAAGATTCGTTTTCGTGTTTCAAAAAGAACGCATCTTGTAGAAATGCCTCAATGTCTTGATAAATCGCAACGATTCGCCGAAAACATACTCAAAAATCGTGGCTTAAAATTCAAAGTGGAATTCAAAGCTACCTACGAATCTCACGGTGCAGTTATAGAACAACTCTACAAAGGAAAAAGAATCAAAGACAAAACGAAAATTCCAATCGGCTCTACAATTAAAATTATCGTTGGTCAATACATGGAGGCAGAATCGATTTTAATTCCAGATTTATTAGGCCTCACAATATTTGAAGCGAAAGGACGTTTAGTGTCTTTGGCAAACTTCAATGTGATACTAGTGTGCGAAGAATGTAAATCAGCAAGCGATTCAACAGCCGCTTTTGTAATTTCTCAATCACCAGAATACATTGAGGGAATGGTAATGCCAAGTGGCTCAACTGTAACCTTGTTTGGAAGCAAAACGCCACCAGAAAATTTAAGAGAACCTGAGATTCCAGAATAATGAAATTATTTTTTACTTTATTTACTGTTCTTTGCGCCAATTTAGCTTTCGCGCAGTATGAAGGCACAATTCCGTTAACGTACAATCAAGAGCTATTCAAGAACACCGAGAATCAGTTAAAAGCAAATACTGGAACGTTTGATAGTACGTTCGTTTACACAACGGACACAGTTTCAATCCCGTTTTTTGATGAGTTCTCAAGAAATAAAATACAACAATACCAAGCCAATTTTGGTGATCCGAACGTGACTTCTGAGAAAAAATACCGCTTGCTTGACTTGTCAGATTTACCGATAGCAAATGATGTGCTCAGAACGGTGCAAGTCACTTTTCGCCGCACATTTAACAGCATAGATGGTTCTATTGTGGATGATCTCTTTCCGATGGAACAAATCCAAGTTGGTAATCTAGCAAACTATCCTGTGGTGTATGTGCCTACAAATACGTTTCCACCCTATTATATCTATGACACAATTGGTCAGCCTGATGTTTCAGATACGGTTTGGATTGTTGGACCTTCAATTTTTCAAGATTCTGCAACTCAGTTCTTTGCGCACATTCAAGACCCTGCAGCACTCTGGAAAGATGATAATGCTTTTCATAATTATCGTTTTGCCGTTGATCCGTGGTCGCTTGGAGTAATGACTTTTGATGGCTTAAACCGAAAAGGGTATCCTTATCAAATTGGAACGGCACTGAGTGGTGTCGCCGATTATTTAACAACTAAGGCTATTGACCTATCAACCTTTAACGCTGGCGATAGCTTGTACCTCAGTTTTTTGGTTCAACGACAGGGGTTTGGAGATGTGCCAGAGGCAACAGATTCTTTGGTGCTCGAATTTTATGATTCAGCAAGCCAAAACTGGATTCGAAAATGGGGGATTAACGGTGGAACTGTTGGTGAATTTAGGTTGGGACACGTGCCCCTAAAAGAAGCTAATTTCTTTACAAATGCTTTTCAATTTCGCTTTAAAAATTATGGAGCACTATCTGGAATGTTAGATCAGTTTCATCTAGATTACGTTCATCTAAGAAATGCATCTGGATATCAAGATACTTTGGTAGAAGATTTTGCAATGGTGTACCCAGTGCCAACTTTATTGAAAGATTTTACTTCCGTGCCTTGGGATCATTATCAAAATAATGCAACAGGAAAAATGAGCACGAATACCGAAATTGTTGTGCGAAATAGTTATTTGAACGGAGGAAATCCTATTAGTTCAGCCTTGGGCGGACAAGTTAGGGTGAAATATAACGGAGTTCTTGAATCGCCAACAGTGAATTTTAATGGACAAATTCTTGCAGGATTCCCAGGTGCTGGACCAGATTATGCTCCAAGAACGACCATTCATTCATTCCATGATGTGTCAACGTATGCATTCGATACTGGAAAGACAGGAACACAGCAAAAATTTGACATCGAAGCGAGTGCTTCTGTTCCACTTGGATCATTTCAGCCAAATGACACAGCTTATTCGCAACAATTTTTTAGTAATTATTATTCTTACGACGACGGTACAGCCGAGAGGGCTTATTTCGTTACTGGAAATCAATGTAGAATTGCAATACAATATACGCCTTACGAAGCAGATTCAATCATTGGTATGATGGTGCATTTTGTGCCAACAGTCAATGATGTTACCGATAAATTGTTCCGAATGGCGATTTGGGACGATAATGGAGGAGTGCCCGGAAATGAACTTTATGAAGATGATCCCTTTGAGCCAAGACAACCGATTTACTCAAATAGTCAAAATGGTTTTGTAACATATTATACAAATGATACGGTAAAAGTTCCTGTGAATGGAACTTTTTATGTAGGTTGGCGACAAATTGATCCTCAAGGATTAAATGTTGGTCTCGATAAAAACATCGATCAAAGTGCTCATACTTTTTATAATATTGGTACGGTTGGTGCTTGGAATGCAACTTCAATTTCAGGCTCTGTAATGATTCGACCAATTTTTTCAACATCTCTTGATCCAGAATTAGGAATTGAAACGAAAGTTAAAGACGAGCAATCATTACTTATTTATCCAAATCCATCATCTGGTATTTATACCGTGAAGCCTTCATTTGGCGATATAGGAGAACTGTTCATTTATTCCATTCGTGGTGAGTTAATCTTGAAAACGTCAGAAAATGTTTTCGACCTAACGAATCATGCAGATGGAATCTATTTTGTAAAGTCTGCAAATAACTCATTTACCTATAAAGTGATTAAAGGTCAATGATAGACGAATACGAAGAGGATCCTTCCTTTGAGCAGGATGAAGAATTATACGAACACCATAAATTTTTGGCGGAGCCAGGGCTGGTAGTTATTCGAATCGATAAATACTTGATGGATCGCTTGGCAAATACATCCAGAAATAGAATTCAAAATGCTGCAAAAAGCGGAAGTATTTTAGTCAATGGTCAAAAAGTAAAACAGAATTACAAAGTAAAACCTAATGACCAAATCTCAATCGTCCTTCCATTTCCGGTGCGAAATTTGGAACTTCTTCCCGAAGATATTCCCATTGATATTATTTACGAAGACGAACAAGTTGTTGTTGTAAACAAACCCGAAGATATGGTGGTGCATCCAGGTTACGGAAATTATACAGGAACGCTTGTCAATGCTTTGGTTTTTCATTTTGATAATTTACCTGAAAAAATAACAGATTATTTTGGCAGACCAGGCTTGGTTCATCGACTTGATAAACATACGACAGGGGTAATGGTGATTGCCAAAACGGAGCAAGCACTTAGCTTTCTAGCCCAACAATTTTTTGATCGCACAACAGAAAGAAGGTATTGGGCGCTTGTGTGGGGCGATGTTTTGGAAGATGGAACGATAACTGGACATGTGGGCAGATCCCTCAAAAATCGCAAAATGATGACCGTTTTTCCAGAAGGTGATTATGGTAAACATGCTGTGACGCATTATAAAGTGCTTGAACGTTTTGGATTGGTAACACTGGTTGAGTGTAAACTTGAAACGGGGCGAACGCATCAAATTAGAACACATTTTAAGCACATCGGGCATCCATTGTTTCACGATTTAGAATATGGAGGAGATATAATTCTAAAAGGAACAACACATGCAAAATACAAAGCTTTCATCGAAAATTGCTTTAATTTGCTGAAAGGTCAAGCGCTTCACGCAAAAACGTTAGGATTCCAACATCCTGCAACAAAAAAAATGATGCAATTCGACTCTGAACTTCCAGATGGCTTCGCTCAATTACTGCAGAAGTGGCGCATTTATACAAGCGCTGTGATAAATGAATAATTGCTTCTGGAAAAATCAATTTACTGGTCTTTCAGAAATGACTAGTCGATTTTTTAGAACTTTACATGTGTTAATACAAATAAATAATTATTTTTACGGAGAAATTACTGATTATTTAAAACAAAAAGTTGGTTTTTTAAAAAAAAACTGTTTACTTCGCTTAACAATTGCTATGACGAAATTTAATTCTATGACTAATAAAATTATTATCACTTCACTTTTCTTGGGCCTTTCAGCTGCAAGTTATTCTCAAAACAATAAATATGTTGAAAAGGCGAACTTGGCTTATCTGAGTGAGCAATACTGTGAAGCCGCAGAAGCTTGTGCTCTTGCATATACAAAATTAACCCGTAAAGGCAAGTCTGCTCAAAAGATGAAGGCAAACATGTCCTTTAAAACTGCTGAAAGTTATCGACAAACAGAACGATATAGATTAGCAAATGAGTGGTATGATCGTGCAATTTTACTTGATTATCAAAATATAGATCCAATTGTGCATTATTACAATGGTGAAATGTTCAGAATAATGGGCGAAAAAGACAAAGCGATTAAACAATACTCTGCCTTTAAGAAGTTAGCTCCTGGAGATGCTCGTGCAGATATAGGTATCGCATCTTGTAATAAAGTGGAAGATTTCGTCGCAAATAAAACCAAGTATTTAGTTGAACCACAAAAAAATATCAACACTAAACAATTTGATATGGCGCCAATGTTTGGTGATCGTAAAGAATCGATTATGTATTTTGGTTCAAGTAGAGAAAAAAGTACAGGAAAAGATAAAGATCCACGCACATGTGAAAAATACATGGACATCTGGGTTTCTGAAATGGATAAAAAAGGAAATTGGTTAGAGCCAAAACAAGTGCAAGGAGAGGGGATAAATACAGAAGACAATGAAGGAACATGTGCTTTTGACGGTCGTGGAAAAACAATGTTCTTTACAAGATGTCCAAATGTTAAAAAACAAAACCTGGGTTGTGATATTTGGATGTCAGAGCAAAAAAGTAAAACGGAATGGAAAACACCAACTAAATTAAATTTGAAAACTAATGATTCCTTAACTGTTGGTCATCCATGTGTTTCTGAGGATGGTAAATTCTTAATTTTTACTTCTGATTTGCCAGGAGGTTTTGGTGGTCGTGATTTATGGGCTACGTCTTATGATAAAAAATCAGACTCTTGGATAACGCCTGTTAATTTAGGTCCAGAAATTAACACACCTGGAAATGATATGTTTGCTTCTTTTGGAAAAGACGGCGCTTTATACTATGCCACTGATGGTAAGCCTGGAATGGGTGGTTTAGATATTTTTAGAGCTGAAAAAATTGGTGAACAAAATAAATGGCAAAATGCAGTTAATTTAGGTGTTCCAATCAATTCAATCCACAACGATTATGCATTGGTTGAACAAACAGAAATTAATGGATATTTTACTTCAGAAAGAAAAACTGAAAATGGTGAGAGTGTTCCAGATATTTGGTCTTATGAAATGCCACCAAATTTGTTTGACTTGAAAGTTATCGTTGCAAATGCAAGTGATAAAAAATTGAAAATCGAAGACTCTCGTGTTATTGTGAAATCTTCATCAGGTCAAACTTGGGAAGGTTATACAAATGCAGCAGGTTCTGTATTCTGGGATAAACAACCAAATGGAGATCGCTATTTAACACCCGACGCTTCTTACACAATCAATGTGTCGAAAGATGGTTATTACGAAAATAAAACAGGATCTAAATTAACAACGATGGGTCTTTCTCAAGGTCAAAACTTCGTTGTTGAAATGAACTTACTTCCTATTGTGAAGGTAATTCGTTTGCCAGAGGTGAGATATCCATTGGCGAAATGGGAATTATTAATTGACGAAACAATCAATTCTAAAGATTCATTGTTGTTTGTTTATAATTTATTGCAAGAATACCCTGGAATGGTTCTAGAGTTAAGTTCACACACAGATTCACGTGGAGCAACTGCCTCAAATCAAGTTCTTTCAGAAAACAGAGCGCATCAATGTTACGTATTCTTAGTGCAAGAAAAAGGAATTGATCCAAGAAGAATTGTTCCAGTTGGTAAAGGTGAAAATGATGCACGTATCATTTACAAAAAAGGAGATGAGTTTTACGCAAGTGCGCCATTAGATAAAGCAGGAAAACCAACGGATGGATATTCTGAGGTTAAGTTAACTGAATCGTTCATTAATTCCTTCAAAAAATCAAACCCTACATTGTTCGATAGATTACACCAGTACAATCGTCGTACAGAAGGAAGTGTGTTAGGCATGGATTTTGATTCAGCTAAAGCACCAGCAGCTCCAAAAGAATATTTGGAATTTAAAACTGTACCAAAAATGTAATTTTTAGTTTAGAACGCGCACTTAATATAAAAAAAAGGCTCAATGTAAATTGAGCCTTTTTTATTTCAAAACAATTTTGTAACTTTAAGCATAACCTAGTATAATACTTAATAGTGCAATGAACGAAAATTACCTACAGTTCATCTGGAAAGTGAAACGAATTCCTTTTCATTTGATCAAAACAACCACGAATCAAGCCATCACAATCAAAAATGTTGGAATTCATAACACGCACGAGTCTGGCCCAGATTTCACGAACGGGAGAATTTTGCTAAATGGAATCGAATGGGCCGGAAACATAGAAATTCACATAAAAAGCTCCGATTGGAATAAACATAATCATCATCATGATTCTGCTTATGAAAATGTCATTCTTCATGTTGTACTTCACCATGATATGGAAATCTTAGTAAACGGCTCTCCAATTCCGACCATTGAGCTTAAAGACCACATCGACCGTGAGCATTTTGAGAATTGGCAGTATTTCGCAGATTCATCGCAAGAAATCAATTGCAGAAAATCACTATCCTCAGTAGAAAGTGTTTATCTGGAATCAATGATGGAACGAGCTTTATGGGACCGATTAAATCGCAAAACGTTCTTTCTTAAACAAGTCCGTGAGGTTTCTGATCCAAAAGAAATGCTCTATTTTCTTTTTGCCCGAGCTTTTGGTGTGAAAGTTAATCAACTTCCGTTTGAAGAATTAACGCAAAGACTTCCGCTTTCAATTATCAAGTCCGTCGAGAAGAATAAACAAGGTGAATTGATCTTAGCCACAAGTGGGTTTGAACCTGTTTTGGACTTTAAAGAATCATCTCGAATATGGGTAAAATTAAATCGAACGCATGAAATTGGTCGAGTTGCTTGTCTTTCTTGGAAACGAAAAGGTCTTAGACCACAAAGTCATCCGGGAATTCGCCTAAAACAATTTGCAACCTTAATCGAGAACTACGATTTTGAAATTGCGCTAAAACATTTAGAAACTGATTTGTTCATCGATTACACGTTAAAAGTACTTGACGAACATTTGAAAGGGGAATATCAAAAATTGACTATTTCTGAAAGTTTTAAAAACTTAATTATCATCAATGCCATTGTCCCATTTATTTGGTGGTATGCCGAAGAAATGGAAAATGACGAGCTAAAATCGAAAGCAATCAGTGTTCTTGAGTCAACTAAAGCTGAGAGCAATACCATAATTAAAACATGGAAACTGTTAGGGGTGAAAGTCAAAAACGGATACCAAAGTCAAGCTCTCATCGAATTGTACAATGAGCATTGCATGAAAAACAAATGTTTATCCTGCGAAATCGGTGTGCAATTGCTAAAATAAGTTGGTTTTTTTGGTTAGAATAAACTTGAATGTCTAATTTAGTGTTTTAATTGAAAAATAGTAGTTTTTACGATCTATTTTATAGCTAATTATATGAGAATAATACAAAAAATCGCCTTCTTTTTTGAGTTAAAGTCCTTTGGAGTCTGCGGTTGGCTTGCCAAAATTTTCGGTATAGAAAGTTCAAAAGTGAGGTTGGGATTTATTTACGCTTCATTTATTGCACTTGGTTCACCGCTTTTAATTTACTTCGCATTGGCATGGGTTCTCGAATATAAACACTATTTTAAACTTCAACGTCGAAGAAGAACTACAATTTGGGAATTGTAAACTATGAATTTTAAATTTTTTTCCCGTATTTACTATTTTGTGGGTCTTTTAATAATGCTCATCGGACTTGGTACGTCGGGCTACTATTTCATTGAGAGATGGTCCATTATTGACTCGTTTTACATGACTATAATAACAATGTCAACAGTTGGGTTTAAAGAGGTTCATGATTTATCCGTGAGTGGAAAAATATTCACATCCATACTTATAGTAACTAGTTTCGGTACATTTGCATATACTGTTGGAGTGATAACCAAATATTTGGTTGGTGGTGAATACCGAAAATTGAAAATGGCTCAAAAAATAGACAAAAAATTAAAAGCTATGGAAAATCATGTTATTATTTGCGGATATGGTCGCGTTGGAAAGCAAGTTGCGGAAGATTTAAAGTCGCACGGCGATGCATTTGTGATTATTGAAAATGATGAACAGGTGATTAGCGAGTATGAATCTACTTTGAGATTTGATTTTTTGAGAGGAAACTCGGCGGATGATGAAATACTTTTA
>Ga0105045_10005637_pt1 | contig 11023 bp, 7 predicted proteins | sample MAT02_FD_78089 | JGI IMG/M metagenome (GOLD analysis project Ga0105045, IMG submission 78089) | Freshwater microbial communities from Lake Fryxell liftoff mats and glacier meltwater in Antarctica - MAT-02 (megahit assembly) | ecosystem: Environmental > Aquatic > Freshwater > Ice > Liftoff... | reverse complement strand
GCTTTGTTTTATCAAATCTATGCACACGGAGCACATCAACCACGATCCTGCTGTTACTTTTATGCAAACCGGCAACCAGATTGGGGGTCGCCCCAGCATGGGTTCCTGGATTAGCTACGGCTTAGGTTCTGAAAATGAGAACCTTCCAGCATTTGTGGTTTTGCTTTCCAAAGGCCGAAATGGAGACCAGCCTTTATATGCCAAATTGTGGAGCAATTGTTTTATTCCTTCAACACATCAAGGTGTAGTTTTTCGTTCTGGACCAGACCCCATTTTTTACCTCAACAATCCCAATGGAATGGATAAAACTTCCAGAAGGAATATGCTCAATTATCTGGGTAAAATGTCTGAGGATCAATACAAAACAATTTTAGATCCTGAGATCAACCACCGGATGCAGCAATATGAAATGGCGTATCGCATGCAAACTGCTGTGCCCGAAACTTTGGACATTTCCAAAGAGCCCGATTACATTTTCGACATGTATGGCCCTGAAAGCCGTAAGCCAGGAACCTTTGCGGCCAATTGCCTCTTAGCTAGAAAATTAGCCGAAAAAGACGTGAGATTTATCCAACTCTATCACCAGGGTTGGGACCAACACGGCAATCTCCCATCTGAAATTCAAGTGATGGCCAAATCAGTGGACCAGGCATCAGCTGCTTTGATAAAAGACCTAAAGCAAAGGGGCATGATGGATGACACTTTGGTGATTTGGGGTGGAGAATTTGGCCGGACCAACTATTCCCAAGGCAAGCTGACCAGAGAAAATTATGGCCGGGACCACCATCCACGATGTTTTACCATCTGGCTTGCCGGAGGTGGAATAAAAAAGGGATTCAGCTATGGCGAAACGGATGAGTTCAGCTACAACATTGTCAAAAATCCCGTCCATGTGCACGACTTGCAAGCAACCATTTTGCATCTTCTTGGCATTGACCACGAGCGGCTTAACTTTAAATTTCAAGGAAGAAGATACCGTTTGACCGATGTGGCTGGGAAGGTGGTGAAACCGGTGCTGGCCTAGAGGACTGACCCACTTATGTTCATATTGAACTCAGCATCGTCTAGTTTGTCTAAAATTAAATCAGTTTGAGTTAGCCAACCTAAGCCATATCCCATTCCTAAAACAGGTGCAAATTGAGCTTTGCTCTGTGTTAAATAATAAAAGGAACAGATCGTATTTCGGCATTTTTTCTTGCATAAAATTGCTTTTTTGATTCAGATTTTTTTATTTATAATTCCAATGTGTTATGCTAAACTGTACAGAGCATTAAAATAACATTTATCCTATTGCAAAATAATTTAAAATTATGTTAAAGAGCCAGTTTCGACATTACAACCTGCACTTTTTTGAAAAGTGTTTCAAAAATAAAAACTAAAGCCTGCTAATTCAATGGCAAGTATAGTATATTTTTGTTAAAATAGATTTATTAGTTATAGATAAATTCAATGAATTGATGTATAACCGAAGTACTCTGCGCAATATTGGAGATGATAGAGATTGCATTGTTGTGGTTGAGAATTTTATCCAGTTTTTCCAACCCTTTTCATAACCCTATTTAACATCTGATTGCTTGTCAAAGATTTTAGTTTTTATCAATGCCTTTTGATAGTAGTCAAACCAGATTCATCCATAAATTTTAATACCACTGGCTGAGTCCGGTGAATCGGTATTTCAGAATTAAACTCTGGGTTTTCAATACTGGAAATAACTCTACCTTGAAAATCATACAATTGGAGGGTTCCTTTTTTGGCAAATCCCTCCAGAATTAAACCACGGTCTGTAAAAACAAATTTCACATTCACCAAATTTCGATTTCTGTTGTTTCCTGCCGAAACCATAGAAACTGTATCTTTTAGTTTTGCCACTATGCCATTTGACGATCCGCCCATTCCAACTGTAATGGGCCCAAAACTTACCCCGTTGCCAGCATCTCCAGCTATATAAATCGAGTTGTTGTGTATTGAAATTGCTTTTGTACCATCATCGCCACTACTTCCCGCTTTAGTAGCCCAATGTAATTGCCCATCCAGCGAAAACCGACATGTAAAAGAGTCAAAATTTCCTGAATTCGAAAGTAGAGTTTGTGAATCGCTAAAAGCAAGCTGCCCTTTGTAAGTGCCCGTTACATAAATGGAATGGTCTCCAACGGCCAAATGATTTCCTTGTGAATGGTTGGTAGTAGTACCTGCATTGGTTAACCAAACGGGATTCCCAAGAGTATCGCATGAAAGAACAATGGCATCCAACCAATTTACAGATGTGGGGTTAAAAGAAAGGTTTCCAAAGCTGCCACCCATTGAAGAACCTGTCGCAAAAATGTGGCCTTTCTCATTTTCTTCTACACTATACAAAAAGTCTTCTCTTACGCCACCAACTTTCACAAACCATTTTGGATCGCCAGCCAAATCATACGTTGCTAAAAATCCATCTCGTTGGCCAGATGCTGTATTTATTTCATTGCCAAATTGCATAGATCCTGAAAAAAAACCCGCAATGAGTACTCTTTTGGAAGAAACATCGAGATCGAGAATTTCATTGTCAGTTTCTGAAGCAAATGAATGGAACCACCTCAGAGTTCCTTGTGGGTTAAACGAGGCTACAAATAAGTTGTGAAAGCCAGTTCCCTTAATCCATTGACCGCCAATGGAAACCGAATCCTGGAAAAATCCGCCTACGTAGGAATTAAAATCGGAATCGACATCCACACCAAATGCCACATCTTTCTGGAAGCCTCCAATTGTTTGAAGCCATAAAGGATTTCCAACAGAATCTGTTTGAAGAAGAAAGGCATCATTCAGGCCTTTGCTGCTGATATTTAGATTGCCAAAAATCGGGTTTCCTCGCAATTGGCCACAAATCATAATTTGACCATTTGGCATGGCTTTAATTCCAAACGGCTCTTCATATCCAGCCCCGCCATATCTTTTTGTCCATAAATTATTTCCATTGCTGTCGTATTCTGAAATAAAAACATCCCTACTGCCAGCACTTATGAGCGAGCCAGATGGAAATTCTGTTGTATTCTGAAACTGACCCGTTACCAACAATTTTCCATTTGGCGAAATAGAAGAGCTATTTATAGTATTAAAGAGGGGAGATGGTAATCCTTTTGCCCATTTATATTGCTGCGAATGACCTCGAAATGAAGTGAAGTACAAGTTGAAAACCAGAATTAATAAACACTTTAATGCGTTTAAAATAGGTGTGTCTTTGATCTGAATGATTTTTTTCATTGAAAATTTACCTTAATCGAGTTTTTCCGATGGAAACTTTAAAACATTAACTAATTACCTAATAGGGCTTTGTATCGGTTTTCATACCCCACAAAGGTTTTCTTTTGGTTTCAAATATAGAATACAGCTTGCCTGATCCGGTGGCAAGTATAATAGATGCGGACCAAAAGAAAAAGACCGGCTTCTTGCATTCGAGCGCTTTATGAGTTTGGGATTATTTTTCTTTATATTTTAAATAAATTCAAGAAATGAGATATGGAAAATTCTATAAACGATTTAAAATCACCTAAAATGTAAAATACCTGAATTAAATACCTTAAACTGGCTACCAAGTAGTAGTTATCTTGCAAAAATAAAGATAATATGTATCAACAATGCCCCAAAAATTTCTTAAATAATCATTTATTTACTGAATTATCTAAAAAAAATAATAACTTAAAAGGTGATTATTATATTGCCAGGTGCAAGATTCTTTAAAGCTTTAAGATCCATGCCTTCTCTGGAGCCAGGTTTTGAGATTGTAGGTATTTTACATTCTATTTGCCAAAAATCGGCCCCTCCGCTGAAGCTGGTTAGGTTCCTTTTGAACTGACCTCTATGCACGGCATCGCTCCACTAAAGGGAAAAGTCATTATCAAAAAACAACGCTATTTTTATCTAAAACAGTGAATTCAGGTTTTATCTCAAACATCGGCTGACTGTATATAGCCAAGTTAGCCATTGCATTTGAAAGCCTTGTAGAGATTATCCGAATTTGAAGCTATTTCAATATTTCCAACTTTAAAGAGGCTTCTGGAAAAAGGAAAAATAAAAGCTAAATGATGCCAGAATTTAATTACAGGCAATAGATTTGTTTTCGAATTGTTAAATGGATTGTGATAAAATCATTCATTTCTTATAAGCTGTAAAACAAACTCTGTTCAAGATTTAATAGTATAAATTCAGTTAGATTTTTTGTCCTTTTCTCATGTATAAATGCAATATGACCCACACCAATGACGCAATGGCCTTATGGGGGTCCCTGATTCTATGCAATTACAAAAACCCTTTGATCCCATTTTTTGTTAGATCAAAAACATAGGAATGCTAGTATAGTTCATTTCTTTGTTAAGCAAGTACCCCAGTATTTTGGATGGCCTTAGGATTAATACTTAATTTATTCCTTTATAACTTAACCAGTCTAATTCTGCAAAATTATTCGTTTCCTCACCATTTTAACTTGCATATACGCCAACATAAGCCCCAATAAAACCTCCTGCAAATGCGGTTGCAAGCAACTTTGTGTCTATGTAAGGCCAATGATTGAAAGATTATATCGCCATCTGCAAAATAAAAATTCGCCTTGGGTTCTGAATATTGAACTTTTTGCCTCACCTTTTTTACCTTTAATTTTGGCTGATTGAATTAATTCTGATTTTCCTTTTTTAGTTTGATATAATGCCACGACCCTCATTCCATTGCGTTTTTCAACGACCACTTCAAAATTCCAATTGTAATTTTGAATAAGCACCAAACCCGCTGGTTGCTTATCAGATTTGGGTTGAAATTCGAAAGCAGAAGAAGTTTCAAAAGCAATATCTGCTATTCGCTGCCCAACAAAGGAAACAAATTCCTTTCGATGTATTGTTTGGGGCAAACACCTTAATTGCAAATACCCCTTTCGTTTGGTAAAAGAATAAAAAGGTTGGTTAGGGGTTCTGATAAAACTCTATTGAAAACCTAAAGTAGTGCTATAAAAGTTTTCGATTTCTGGTGTTGATTTAAAACGATGTTCTTTTAATGCAGGTGATTTTTCAAACGATTTACCTTTATTGATTTCAAAATGTATTCTGCATTTTTTTTCTTTATCAAACTGTTTTTCTGTTTGTTATCTTCGTTTATTGCTCTAGCACAAAATGAAAATGAACACTCATATCGTTTACATAAAGCATTAAATCGTTTAACCTCGCCTGATTTCATTCCTGCTTTTTCAGATTCTTTTGTGTTGACTGATGTGACTCCCTTAAAAGTAAAATCCCGTTTATTTGCCGATTTTCACGGTGGCTTATCTGGCATGGCAATTTCTGCAATTATCATTCGGTTGACACTATAGATGTTAGAGCAGCCAATGCTTTGTTTGAGAAATGCTTTATTTGTCAACGCTACAGACCAAACAACAACTCTATTTATAACAAAGAGTTGGGCTTAACACTTAAGTACAGCCACAATGGTTTTGAAGGAAAAGACCCATTGAATCTGAAGCCCTTTTCAGATTTAACTTTTCAACAACACACCTGAGAAAAGTTCTTTTTACCTGAGCTTTATCATTTTTATACTTCAGGACTTTATAAGTATGGATCTAAGACAGATTCGTTTGGCCTGCTGCGCTTCCGTAGAAGAATAAAAAAACCTGATCTATTTTTGAAATCTTTACTTTTGAAGCGTAAAAACATTGATCACTCACAAAAAAATTATTTAATGAATAAAAATAAAATTTACCATCCTGTCCTTAAGTCAATTATACATCTTTTAGTTTTTATTTTCATCCATTCCAATTTATTTGCGCAAAAGCAGGAGATTATAAAGCCTGGCGAAATCTGGCCTGACGCAGATGGCAATCACATCCAGGCGCATGGTGGCGGGATAATAAAAATTGAGAATACATATTTTTGGTATGGTGAGCAGCGGGCAGAGGGCTTAGATCCTACGCTTCGCTACGTTAGTTGCTATGCATCACAAGATCTGATTAATTGGAAATTTAGGGGAAATGTAATTAAGATGTTACCACCAGATACGCTAAAATCGGGCTGGGTGCTGGAGCGACCAAAGGTGTTTTATAATGCCAAAACAAAAAAATACGTCATGTACTTTCATATTGATGACAAGCATTATAAGGTGGCTCAGGTTGGAATTGCGGTGTGCAACAAACCCGATGGTGAATTTGAATATGTGAGGAGGTTTCGCCCGCTGGGGCATGAAAGTCGTGATATTGGCCAGTTTATAGACGATGATGGCACGGCATACCTGGTATTTGAAGACCGTCCTTTTGGATTTAGAATTGCCCGGTTGTCAGATGATTATATGGATGTGGAGAAAGAAATGAGCTTAATTTCTGCTCCTCTGGAGGGAGGTGCGATCGTTCATTACAAAGGTTTGTATTACTCCATAGGTTCTGCGCTTACCGGATGGACACCCAATGCGAACAAATATGCTACTGCGACTTCACTTGAAGGGCCATGGACTGAGTTTAAAGACATAGCCCCGCCTGAAACCAATACGTATGGATCACAATCGACTATGTTGATTAAGGTGGTTGGCACTAAAAAGACTACAATTATTTTCATGGCAGATATGTGGAAACCCAAAACTCAATTTGACTCACGTTATCTGTGGATGCCTCTCGAAATTGGTGAAGGTAAATTATGGTTACCAAAACCTCAACCATGGAAGCTTAATGTTAAAACCGGGGAGGTTTCCATCCTTGACAAAAAGTAGAATATTAAAGAATATCTGCACCCAACAAATAAGTTTTTTCTGGAGCGTATTTTTTAAACCACGAAACCCCCACACCTTTGGCTTGGGAGGTCAGTTTCACTACCCGATCCTACCTGGAGTGGAAATCTGTTTATTTTTAAATAATGGATTGAACAAACAACTCACCATTTTTTCAAAAAATCCATGGTTTCTTTCACAGCTTCATCCGGAATGAGGGTATATTGAAAGCCCAATTCGGCAGAAACAAATCCCTGATAATTTAATTCGATAAGGGCTTTTTTCAATCCAGCCCAATCAAAGGTTCCCTTGCCCGGAATTATATGGCTGTCGAAATCGCCGTTGTTGTCATCAATATGGATATGAAATGAATGGTCTTTCAAGCTACTTATGGTTTCATAAACAGGTTCACCATTCACATGCAGATGGCCGGTGTCAGCCAATATTCCAACGCGATCTGACCCAATTTCTTTGATCATCCGTTTGCAGTCTTCGACGGTATAAATCAGCGTTGTTTCGTATTTGTGAGCAGGTTCAACCAGCAACAGAGTTCCCGTAACTTCTGTAAAATCAAGCAGTTCAACAATGCTTTGCTTGAGTGCATTCCAACCTTCTTCTATTTTTTCACCAAAGAGCGTCAAGCCAGGACAAAGGCTCACTTTTTTACAATCCAATAACTCAGCTGTAAAGACGGCATCCTTGATATAATCAACACTATCCTTTCTGATCTTCTCGTTCAAAGAGCACAATTGAGAAGGGTATCGAAATTGAGCGGGAATAAAGTTGGGCACTTCCATTTCGAGGCTATCCAGCAACTTTCGAATTTGGTTGATTTCGCCATCAAGGTCTCTGCGGTAATAATGGGGTCTTCCACCCCAAATTTCGACCCCCTGATACCCGGCAGCATGCAGTCTTTTAATGGCTTCCTGCAAAGGAAAATTCCAGTAAACAAAAGAGGATTGTGCGAATTTCATTTAGAATGTATTCAGTTTGGCCAAACGGGGAACATGAATGCCTTCATCAAAAGGCGCATTTAAAAAAGTCTCTACCATTTTTTTTGCATGAAAAGGCGCTACAAATCGGGCCCCCAAACATATCACATTGGAGTTGTTGTGCTTTCGGGTAATTTCAGCAAGTTCAGAATTCCAAACCAGGGCCGCACGAATTCCTTTGTGGCGGTTGGCCGCTATGGAAATTCCTATTCCGCTTCCGCAAATCAAAACACCAAAATCGTGTTTCCCTTCCTCAATGGCATTGCAAACGGGATGGGCATAATCCGGATAATCGCAAACATCGGTTGAATTCGGGCCATAATCGGTTACTTCATGTCCTTGTTCCTTTAAAAAGACAATGATTTCATTTTTTAAGTCAACGGCAGCATGATCTCCGCCCAGTGCCACTCTCCATTTTGGATTTGTGTTTTCCATCAAATAATCTTTATAGTTTTCTGATTTTTATGGCTGAAACAATGGACAATCCCGTAGCAGCTTTGAATTCTATTTCTATGGGTTCTCCATCCGTTCGAATATTTTTGCTTAAAACCACAGCCTTGTTTACGCCATATTCACCAGCCAAATCTAGTTTTTCTTTCCAGGTTTTGCCATTCAATTTAATGGTATAAATACGTTCCTTCGGTTTTCGTTTTGGGTCTTCATCCGCAGAAACATCATACAAAAGTTTTTTAAATACTTTAGGATCAGGTTCATTTAATAAAAGTGTTATTTCATAATTTCCAGAGGCAACATCAAAATTATATGCATTTACACTGTCTCTTGCCGTTTGAAATAAAGGATCATCTTCGGTTGCGTCAATGTCGGTTTGCGTCCCGTTCCTTTTATTTTTGGGGTTGGGGCGATTAAACTTTCCGCCTACAAATCCCCACGAGCCCTGGGAATACGGTTTATCTTCTACCCAGGTAATGCCTGATGAAGCCTGGTAATACTGAAAATCACTGCCGCAATTCACCGCAAGCACCTTCCATGTGGAGTCTGTTTTTAAATTTTCAGGAGTGGATCTGATTTCTAAAATAAAATGGTCAATAAAGTCAATCCCGGGACTTTTAGCTTCTATCAGATGTTTGCCTGGTTCTAATTTCAAAGAAAATATAGAATTGAAATTCTTTACAGAGCCTGTTTGTGCCAATTTTCCATCCACCCACAACTCAAGCTCTTTAGCGTTGGAATATACCTTTATATCTATAGCTTCTGTGGCAACATTGTTGAGCGTTTTTACATTTCGAATCGGCCAATCTCTGCTAGCAATATGAATGACAGGGTCTTTGCGAAAGGCAGATTTATAATAAAAATACACATCCTTTAAGGTGCGATTAAAGGTTACAATTCCTTTGTTGTTTACATTGGGCATGGTTTCATCTCGGATTTCGGCACCAAAATCAGAAAAGTTCCAAACGGCTCCGCCAATCAGGTATTTCTTGTCTTCTCGCATCATCAAAGGAACATACGCTTCATGATAAAGTTGTTGATATTGTGGGGAAAAATCAAAAATATAGGGCTTATTCGTATTGATTCTCAGATCTGATCCCGCCCCATATTCGCTCACCATGATTGCTTTTTGTGGATATTTGGCATGTTCAGCATCCAAATCAGCTTCTACCATATTGTAAGAGTCGTGATACCAACCAAAATACAGATTCCAGCCGATCATATCGGGAATGGAAGTTAAACCCATTTCATCGTACCATGTTGAGTGGTGGTTGGCCATTCCGGTTAATCTACCAGGATCTTCATCGTGGCAAATTTTCTCCAAATTAATGGCAACCTCCTTTGTTCTTTTTTCAATAAGGGGAAGTAGCTTAGGTGAAATTCCTCTGTATCTGGCTAGAAGCACCTCATTCATATAACCCCACATAATGATGGATGGGGAATTAAAATGCTGCCTTATCATTTCCCGAAGGTTATACGCACAATTGGCTTCAAAAGTGAAGGAAGTATCTACCACATCTGAAATAGAAATCTCTTCCCATAGCATCAAACCCAAACGGTCGCAGGCTTGAACAAAAGCTGGATCTAAGGGATAATGGCCACAACGAACAAAATTGAAACCGGCATCTTTGATAAGAAGGGCATCCTTGTAGTGCAAGTCATCGGGCAAAGCAAAACCCAAACCTTCAAAATCCTGAGTCCGACAAACTCCTTTAATTTTAATTGGATTGCCGTTTAAAATAAATCCATTTTGACCATCACAAGAAAACCAGCGAAAGCCATACGGAATCTGAATTTGATCAAGAACACCCTTTTTGTTTTTTAAGGTGATTTCAAAAGTATATAAGGAAGGAGTTTCCGGAAACCATAACTCTGGATTCATTAAAGCACCTTTCACTTTGCCTTTTGAAACGGACGGATAGTTTTTGTGGAAAACTGCTTTTCTCTTTGAATCAAACAATGTTACATCAACGGAATGGCCTTTTGAAATTTGAAAAGAACTAAACTCAAGGTTAAAATCGGCTTTAGAATCGGAAACAGTAGATGTTATTTTTACGCCATCATCCCCATATTCGCCGAAACCTATGTTTTGAGAGGAAGTTTCAATCAGGTAAACATCCCTGTAAATACCCCCGTTGAAATTCCAATCACCCTGCAATGGCGCAATGGTATTATCAAAAGAATTATCCACCTGAACGAGAATCTCCTGAAATGATTTTTTTTGTAAAAAGGGTGTAATTTCAAAAACAAAACCAGTGTAACCGCCTTTGTGTTGGCCCACTTGTTTGCCGTTAACAAACAAAGTAGCCACCTGATTTGCGGCCTCAAACTTGAGGTAATACCTTCGGGAAGAATCCGGACTTAAGGAAAGGAATTTTTTATACCAGGTATTTCCTTGATAATAACCTGGCTCTGAATCCAAGGCATCCTTATCGTTGAAACAATGCGGTAGATTAACAACGATCCAATCTGACTTCTTTAGCGACTTCAGGTCTGAAAACGGAACCTTACTTTTCGTGAAATTCCAACCTGAATTAATGTTTGTTTCCAAACGTTGCGCATGGAGATCAACAGTAGAAATCCATAAAAATATGAAGCAATGCCAAAAACGCATGATGAATAATCAGAATTACGAAAGTGTTTTTGAAGGGTCCAAAAGAACCGTTTTCTTTCCAAAGTTTATACAAAAAATTCTTTGTTAAAAAATCACAGACTAACGGTAATTTATTTTCTGTTTTTAAATTTGAATATACTTTACTAAATAATTACCTATGTGTGGTTACTATGAGCCTGTTAGCCCTTAGCAATATCGTAACTCTAAAATGCAAAAGTCACCATGAAGATATAATCTAAAAGTTACGTTAATATTTTTG
>Ga0105045_10005636_pt1 | contig 11027 bp, 8 predicted proteins | sample MAT02_FD_78089 | JGI IMG/M metagenome (GOLD analysis project Ga0105045, IMG submission 78089) | Freshwater microbial communities from Lake Fryxell liftoff mats and glacier meltwater in Antarctica - MAT-02 (megahit assembly) | ecosystem: Environmental > Aquatic > Freshwater > Ice > Liftoff... | reverse complement strand
CTGCAATTCATGCAGGCAGGAAGATCGCAGGTAGCTGTGCCCTCAACTGTGCATTGCGACCACCTTATCCAGGCAGAAACCGGAGCAACTACCGACTTGGAAAAAGCGAAAAATAAAAATAAGGAGGTTTACGATTTTTTATCCTCCGTATCCAATAAATATGGGTTGGGTTTTTGGAAACCAGGTGCGGGTATCATCCACCAGGTGGTATTGGAAAATTACTCCTTTCCAGGCGGCATGATGATAGGTACCGATTCACATACCCCCAATGCGGGTGGACTGGGCATGATAGCAATAGGAGTGGGAGGAGCGGATGCCTGCGATGTCATGGCCGGACTTCCTTGGGAGCTTAAATTCCCCAAATTGATTGGTGTGAAATTGACCGGAATGCTTTCCGGTTGGACATCGGCCAAAGATGTAATCCTAAAAGTAGCGGGTATACTTACCGTAAAAGGCGGTACAGGCTGCATCGTGGAGTATTTTGGTGCGGGTGCCCGATCCCTGTCTGCTACCGGAAAAGGCACGATATGTAACATGGGTGCCGAAATTGGGGCTACCACCTCCATCTTTGGCTATGATGAGAAATCAGAGGCATATCTTCGCGGAACAGGTAGGGCGGAAGTAGCCGACCTAGCCAACGGCATCAAAGAACACCTTACAGGTGACAGCGAGGTTTATGACAATCCGGAAAGATATTTTGACCAAGTTTTTGAAATTAATCTTTCCGAGCTGGAACCTCACGTCAACGGACCATTTACGCCAGACTTGGCCTGGCCTTTGTCGAAATTTGCCGAAGCTGTGAGGAGTAACGGATGGCCGCAGAAGTTGGAAGTGGGTCTGATAGGATCTTGCACCAACTCCTCCTATGAGGATATTTCACGTGCGGCCTCCCTTGCCCGGCAGGCCGTAGACAAGAAATTGAAAGCCAAATCTGAATATACCATAACCCCTGGTTCGGAGCAGGTTCGCTTCACAGTCGAAAGGGACGGGTTTCTTGGTACCTTTGAGGAGATGGGTGGAGTCGTGCTCGCCAATGCTTGTGGACCTTGTATCGGACAATGGGCGCGTCACGGTGCTGAAAAGCAGGAAAAAAACTCCATCATCACCTCTTTTAACAGGAACTTTGCCAAGCGTGCTGACGGCAATCCAAACACCCATTCCTTCGTTGCTTCTCCGGAGGTGGTCACCGCGATGGCAATTGCGGGAGACCTTACTTTTAATCCCATGACAGATACCTTAATCAATGAAGAGGGTCAGGCAGTAAAGCTCGATGAGCCAATGGGGCTGGAACTTCCAATCTTGGGCTTTGATGTGGAGGATGCGGGATATCAAGCACCTGCAGCTGATGGGACCAATGTGGAAGTGGTCGTAGATCCTGCTTCTGAGCGCCTGGAGTTATTGGATCCGTTCCCGGCGTGGGAAGGGATAGATTTGAAAGGCTTAAAATTGCTTATAAAGGCACAGGGAAAATGTACAACCGATCATATATCTATGGCTGGTCCCTGGTTGAGGTTCCGGGGGCACTTGGACAATATATCCAACAACATGCTTATTGGCGCGGTTAATTCCTTCAACGGAGAAACCAACAAGGTGAAAAACCAACTCACCGGAGAATACGGCGCAGTGCCCGCAGTACAACGTCAGTATAAGCAGCACCAGGTTGGTTCCATAGTCGTGGGAGATGAAAACTATGGGGAAGGTTCGTCTCGGGAACACGCCGCCATGGAACCGAGATTTTTGGGGGTAAGGGCCATCTTGGTGAAATCTTTTGCCAGAATCCACGAGACAAACCTGAAAAAACAGGGAATGCTCGCGCTTACCTTTGACGATGCCGCAGATTACGATAAGATTCAGGAAGACGACAGCATAGACATCATCGGACTGGAAAGTTTCAAACCGGGCAGGTCATTGACAGTAGTCCTCAATCATTCCGATGGAAGCGTGTACGAGATCAAAGTCAACCACACTTACAATGAAGGACAGATAGGTTGGTTCAGGGCAGGTTCCGCTCTGAACCTACTAAAAACAGAAGTAGTATAAGCAGATTATCTTTTGATAAATAAAAAAAACAGGCCGGAAATTCCAGCCTGTTTTTTTTATTCCCGAAACTTCCCCGTCTTTTCCTCCATGGTAACATCAGCGCCTTTTCTGACCTGAAGGCGGTAATATACCAATACCTCATCGGCACCTGCGGCAAGCACTGCTTCCTGAGCTTCTTGGGCAATGGCCATAAGTTTGTCCTGGGGTCCTTCCATGACCGTCTCGAAAGGAGTCACCGTATAGGTTACCCCCGATTTTTGAATTACGCGGATGGCTTCATCGACCAGGGAATAGGTATCGGTGGTTTTGCTTTTGGGGACTATCTGCAGTCCCAAATTGATGCTATACATGGTTTACTGATTAAATTGACTCATGGTTTGATTGATGCCCACGGTACAAAATGCTTCAATCATGTCAATGGCACGGTCCATGGACTCGGGAAGTTCATCAAGTTCTTGATTTCCCAGACGGCCAAGAACATATTCAACCTGTCGCCCTTTGGGAAAATCGTCACCGATACCGAAGCGGAGGCGGGAATAGTCACTTCCACCTAGGGTTTCTTCGATATTTTTTAAACCATTGTGTCCAGCGGCTGATCCCTTGGGCCGCATACGAAGCTTGCCAAAAGGCAAGGCCAAGTCATCCACTATGACAAGTAGGTTTGATTTTTCTATTTTCAGTTCCTTTAACCAATAATTCACTGCCCGGCCACTTAGATTCATGTAGGTGGTGGGTTTGATCAGGAAAAGGTGCCTTCCTTTCATCCTATATGAGGTGGTGAAAGCGAGGCGGTTGCTTTCCCAGGCCAGTCCTTTCACATCTGCGAGGCGGTCGAGGGTAAGAAATCCCACGTTGTGTCGGGTAAGTTCATACTCGGCACCTATATTTCCCAATCCAGCAATCAGATATTTCATAAACAGAGAAGATGTCGTCGGAATAAAAAATCCTGCCTCTACTGAAAGAGGCAGGATGTTGCAGTCATCATCTAGCAGGATATCAAACTTCGTCTTCGCCTGCTTTTTTACCTCTAAGGGCCCTGGGGATACCGACAGTTGCTATCGTCACATTGGGGTTGCTTAGGATTTCAAAGTTTTGTGCTTTCAGGTCAGAAACCTTGGCAGACTTGCCCAAGTCTAGTTTGGAAATATCCACAGTAATACTGTCAGGTAGCTCCCTGGCCAACCCTTTTACAGAAAGTGTTCTGGCTTTCACTTCCAATTTTCCACCTTTCAAAATACCTGGAGATGATCCTTTGAAATTGACGGGGATTTCCATCTTGATTGGCATATCATCACTGAAAGCCAGGAAGTCAGCGTGCAGAATCATTTCACTTACCGGATGGTACTGGGCTTCTCTTAAGATTGCCCTGATAATGGTACCTTCGATGTTCAAATCTACCATGTGTACTTCAGGTGTATAGATCAAATCCCTGAAGAGAATGATGGGTGAATAGAAGTGGATTTGTTCCTTGAGGCCTGGACCGTAGACCACGCACGGGACGTTGCCTTCATCCCTAATCCGGGTAAGTTCTCTGCTATCGAGATTTGCTCTTTTAAACCCTATAATCTCTATTGATTTCATAAATAATTGGTATAAAATAGATTAATTAAAATTCAGTTAAATAAACAGGGCACTAATGGAATCATTCCCTGTGACGGCATGAATTGCTTTACCAAAAAGATCGGCCACGGAAAGCACCTTGATTTTGGAAGATTCATGTTTGAGCGGTATGGTATCTGTGATAACCAGTTCGGACAAGACGGAATTTTCTATATTCTCATAAGCGTTGCCTGAAAGCACTCCATGGGTAGCGATGGCTCGGACAGAAGTTGCTCCTTTGTCCAAGATGATCTGAGCAGCTTTGCAGATAGTACCCGCCGTATCGACCAAGTCATCCACAAGCACCACGTCCATTCCTTCCACGTCACCTATTACTTGCATGGAAGCCACTTCATTGGCTCTTTTTCTGTGCTTGTCACAGACCACTAATTCTACTTTAAATTGTTTGGCGTAAGCCCTGGCTCTCCCTACACCACCCACATCGGGCGAGGCAAAAAGAAGGTCTCCCAATTCCAGACTTTTCAAATAGGGTACAAAAATAGCTGATCCATTCAAATGATCCAAAGGAATATCGAAAAATCCTTGAATTTGTCCGGCATGCAGGTCGCAAGTCATGATGCGGTCCGCACCTGCGGATGTCAACATGTTTGCGATCAATTTTGCCGCAATAGAAACTCTGGGTCGATCTTTTCGATCCTGACGGGCATACCCATAATAGGGGATGACTGCGCAAACTTTGTATGCGCTGGCCCTCTTGGCAGCATCTATCATCAGGCACAATTCCATCAGATTGTCTGCCGAAGGATTGGTTGACTGAATCAAAAAAACATTACAGCCACGGATAGACTCGTTATAGCTTGGGGATAATTCTCCATCGCTAAACTTTCTAAGCGTCAATTCCCCCAATTCCTGACCATAAGCTTTTGCGATTCTTGCTGCTAATTCAGCCGTGTTGGTTCCTGAGAAAATTTTTACCTCGGGCATGTTCTAAAAGGATTTTTGGTAGATGGATTCCTTGATATCATCCGACAAAGATAATAAAAATTGTACACGCATGTGAGGGAAGGTGTATTATTCGTTGTAAGTTAGATCGAATGGATGGGTTGCTTGTCTCAAATGAAATTCTGAGGACCAACCAACAGGTTTCATCCGGCTATTGATAGTGTCTGTCTCAACGGAATCCGAAAATATTTTCTAAAAAAACCATTTTTATGACGGAATTGTGCCAAATAAAAATGAAGATAATGCCATTACAGCGAATGGTTTTTTGGTTCATCTACCAACTCGGAGATTTCCTCCAATACCTGCTTTCCTACCTGTGGGATTTCATCCCCGTCATTGGGATAATTCAGGTTTTCAATCAGATCTGTCAATGGAAGCAACACAAAAAATCCAGAAGTGGCAGCGGAACCTTTATGTTTGTGGCAAACCGATTTCATTTCAGCGTAATTTCTTTGCCAAAGATACTGCTACAATGAATCATAACACTCAAGCAAGGGCCCGTATGCGATTTTTAACATTTCCTGACTCGTAGTTTTATCACCACCTAAGAGGTTGTATAAATGCACTTTGTCAAAACGCATCTGCTTTTAGAGTTTCTGGGATGAAATAACTTAAGACACGTCTTCCAATTCGGCACGCAACCATTTCACCATCATTTTGGTAAGGGTTTCCTGAATGATAGGCTTACTGACATAATCATTCATTCCAGCCTCAATGCAACGTTCTTTTTCCCCCATGACGGTACCTGCCGTGAGGGCGATGATCGGTACTTCCCTGCCAGTCTTAAGGGTTCGAATAGCTTTGGCTGTTTCATAACCGTTCATGATAGGCATCTGCACATCCATTAAGATCATGTCTGGAGTTTCCTTTATCATCCATTCATAAGCTTCAAGTCCATTGTATTTTTCGATGATTTCTATCTTGGGGCTAATTTTTGACAAGATAATTTTTGTCAATTTCATGTTTACAGGATTGTCTTCTGCGACAAGGACCCTATAGGACCTATTTAGAAAAAGCTTCTCGCAAAGGTTTTTCGCCATTTCCCCAACCTGATGCGCTTCCTGAGAGAGGATCCTGCGGAAGGCCTCAAAGATCTGATCGCCTTTGATGGGTTTGGAAAGTTTTTGGCTGATATTAAGCCGAGCCATGACGTCAGGGTCTTGTCGGTCATCACCCGAACTTGAGAGTAAGATAATGGGGACATCCGATGCAAACGGGGCATCCAACTTGCGTATTTTTTCTGCCGTTTCCAGTCCACTGAGGTAAGGCATGCGTAAATCCATCAGTATGGCGTCAACTTTGCCCTCACGTTCCAAGAATTGAATAGCGTCAAATCCATTTTCAGCTTCACTGACCCGAATACCCTTGCCCGTCAGCATTTCTTGTAGCAGGTGCCTGTTGGTGTCATTGTCATCTACAACCAGAACATGGGAAATACTGCCGATACTATTCCACGCCTGCCTTTCCCCATCCTCTGTCAGCACCTCCAAATCGAAGAAGAAGGTGCTGCCGACACCGAGTTTACTCTCTATTTGCAGGCGACTTCCCATCAATCCCAGGAGTTTGTTCGAAATCGTCAGCCCAAGTCCAGTACCTCCAAATTTGCGCGTGGTACTGGCATCTTCCTGAGAAAAGGCATCAAATATTTTTTCTTGCTTGTCTTTGGCAATGCCGATACCGGTATCTTTCACCGAAAAGCGGTAAACCCTTCTCCCTTCACCCAAATCTTCATTTTCGTAAATTTGAAGCAGTACCTCGCCCCTTGACGTGAATTTGATGGCATTGGTGAGTAGGTTGACCAGAATTTGCCGGAGCCTAACGTCATCCACGTAGAGGTACCTGGGAAGAGAAGCCGAAACATTTACCAGCAGCTCCAACTGTTTGGAATGGGCTTGATATTTGGTGATATCCGCAACTTGTTCCCCCAACAGGAACAAATCTGACCGTTCAATGGATAGATCCATTTTCCCTGCCTCAATTTTAGAAAAGTCCAATATGTCATTAATCAAGTCTAGCAGCGAATGGCCCGACTGGTGCACCGTTTTCATATATTGAAGCTGTGTGTCCGAAAGCGGTGTTTGCATCAGAAGATCCGTAAAGCCAATCACACCATTGAGCGGGGTGCGGATCTCGTGACTCATGTTGGCCAAAAATTCCGATTTGGCCAAATTAGCCCTCTCTGCGGATTCCTTGGCCTCATGAAGTTGGGCTTCATGTTGCTTTTGTTCGGATATATCCTGAATGACCGAGAGGGTGACCCATTGCTGGGCTTCATTCAAAAACCGTATGCCGCGGACCAAAGCCGGAAACTTGGAGCCGTCTTTGCGTATAAAATTCTTTTCAAAAGGTCCAAACTTATTTTCGGCAGCTAGAGCGGCTAGGTAGGTTTCTTCCTTTTGCACTTGATCGGCTGGGGTAATGTCTCCAACATACAAAGATACGAGCTCTTCTTTGCTAAACCCCGTAGGCACAGCAAAGGCTGAATTGACTTCCAGAAATTTTCCGGAATCAAAATCAGAAAGGGCAATGCCAACCGGGGATAACTCAAATAGCTGTTTAAATTTTTCCAAGTTAGCCTTGAGCTCATTTTCCAAGTTCTTTCTGTAAGAAATATCCTGATAGGTACCATACATCCGAAGTGGCTTGCCGTCACCGGACCAGGAAGCAACTTTGCCGCGGTCCATTACCCATATCCAATGCCCATTTTTGTGTTTTAACCGTAACTCGGACTTATAAAAATCCGTTTTGCCCGCAAAATGCTGTGAAAGTAGAAGTCGGGAAGAGGCCATATCTTCAGGATGACAGAATTTTTCCCACATCTCCCGGCCTATTCCCCTAATTTCGTCTAAGGCATACCCCATGATTTCTGCCATACGGATATTAAAATGGCATTCTCCTGTCTGAATATTCCACTCCCAGGTACCGGCATTGGTTCCTTTGATAATGGCGTTAAGCCGTTTGGTTTTGTCAGATAGCGCAATCTCTGCCTCCTTTCTTAAGGTGATATCATTGCTGATTCCGACCATGCCCTCCACTTCCCCGAGTTCATTGGTAAGCGGAAGTTTGGAAATCAGACAATACCGCTTTGTTCCATCTTTCTTGAACTGAACGACCTCTTTATTGATGATTATTTTGCCTTTTTCAAGAATAAGCCGGTCTTCTTCCCTGGTCAGATCGGCGGTACTTTCCTGATATAAGTCAAAATCCGTCTTTCCCAAGGCCAAATCCTCATCCTGTATACCCAAGTAATCAAGTTCTGCCTTATTAACAAGCGTCTTCTGGAAGGCTGGATTTTTGGTGTAGATATTGATGGGGATATTGTCAATGATCGTCCGAAGCAACATGCGTTCTTTCACTAGGGATTCGGAGGTTATTTTTGCTTCGTTAATGTCCTGAATAGACCCGAAAAGCCTTTCGCAACTCCCATTATTCATTTCCGTCTGACCGTTGATGTTGACCCATATTTCCCTGTTTTGAGAAGTGACCAACATCAGTTCCAACTGAAATTCGTCCCCGTGCGTGAGTGCGCTGTCTATTGCATCTTGAAATTGCCGCCGGTGAGTTCCTTCTTTGAAAAACGCAACAGTGTGTTTTAAGGTAGGCACAAATTCGGGGCCCACTTCAAAGATATCCCTGGTAAGGTCCGACCATACGGCCCTTCCGTTTTCCAGATTGATTTCCCAAGCCCCCAATTTTGCAAGCTTACCGGTGTCTTCCAACAGTTTCTTCGTTTGGATCAATTCCTCTTGGGTAGCCAAAATATCAGTAACGTCCACGCCGTTTACCAACACATAAGGGATATTATCCGCAGGCTGCGAAAGGGACAGATAAAGCTGATAGTCCCTGCACTCCCCGGATTTATGAAAGAGCTTAAGGATGCCGGTAAACTTTCCCCGCACCAAAAGTTCTTCCTGAAACCCAGCAATTTTATCCGGATCACAGGCAATAAATTCCACAAAATTCTTCCCAATAATCTCTTCCTTTGTATATCCCAGTAGCTGTGCGCCTGGTTTATTAATGCTAATGATCTGCCCGTCTGGCTGATAGGTGCATAGCAGACCTCTTCCGTTTTCAAAAAAATGGCTGAATTCCTTTTTGCGATTTTGTATGCGTATTTCTTTCTTTTTACGGGAATGAATATCTTTTGTAACACAGAGAATGGTGTCCGTGCCGTTACTTATGCGTTCAAAACTGATCTCATACCAGCGGCAATGTGGCCCAATTTCCAGACAATATTCTTTCGTGATCCTGCCGGGATTTTGACAGGCCTGGTCAATCTGTTGGTTGATTAGAAGAATTGACGTTTTAAGAAAAGGGAAATCATCAGGTCCCAGTCCCAGGAATTTTTCGGGGTCAATCAAAAGTAATTTATTTTTTGCCCCGTAGAATTCCTTTACCTTCCCGCTTTCATCGAGAATAAACACAACGTCTCCAGCATGATCCAGTAGTCTTTGGTTGTAATTGTTTATTTCCTGGTTTTTTAGGGTCAACTGTTCCAGCTGCTGTTTTTCCTGATGCAGGGTCAGTAAGTTTTCTGCTTCCTTACATAAGATGTCCAATGCCCTGAGCTGAGAAGGAGTAAGCGAACGCGGTTGATAGTCAACTACGCAGATGGTACCCAATGCATGCCCTTCTTTATCGAAAAGAGATTTGCCCGCATAAAAACGAAGGCTGGGATTATCGGTTACTATGGGGAGATTACTAAAGCGGGGATCTAGTGCCGCATCATTTACTTCCAATAACTCATCACTGAGGATGGTATATTGACAAAATGTGACATTACGGGGAGCTTGCTTCACTTCTAGGCCAAAACGTGCCTTGAACCACTGCCGGTCTTTATCCATCAGACTGATAAATGCAATCGGAACCCCGCAGATAGTTGCTGCCAACTCCGCGAGATTATCAAAAGACTCTTCCGCCGGGGTGTCTAGGATCTTATAGGTCTCAAGGGCTATTAATCGCTGGACTTCATTGGGTGGAAGAGGGACACGAGAAGGGTGAGTCATGGGACTAAAAATGGAAAAGCAACTGATCTAAATTTAGACCAAAAGTTAAAATATTTCCCAAGATAATCAATGATTTCATTTATTTATTTCAAAAAATACGCTAAATTTGATTTAAAAGACAATTAAATAAATTCAAACGTCAAAATAAAGTATATATAATTTCCGGTGTAAAGACGGTGCATTAATCTATTTTGGCCACACAAATTTGATTGATCATGGAAATAATTCCTTACCTGTCCGGAGGTTATAAATGGCAAATAAATCGATGATCTATGCGGCAAATAGGCAACAGGGAGTTTTCGGGAAACTCAGAAAAAGGACTACCTTTGCCGACCAAACATACATGGAATTTGATGAGTAAGATATTGTTTGATAATTCGTGGGTACTGTTTTTATTTTTGACAATATACGGGAATTCGTCCCAAGAGCGACTGAGGTCTTCGGGGACAGGATCTGCAATCACCCAGGGAGTAGGGGATACACTACGCGTACTTTCCTATAATATACACCATGCCAATCCTCCATCAGAAGCGGGAAAAATAGATATGAAGGCTATTGCCAGGGTGATTACCGAAAGTGAGGCCGATTTGATAGCGCTGCAGGAGGTAGATGTGTATACCGAAAGATCGGGGAAAAAACTGCATCAGGCGGAGGAACTGGGCCGCCTTACCGGCATGCACGCCTATTTTTACAAATCCATCGATCACCAGGGCGGAGAATATGGCAACGCCATCCTATCCAGGTATCCTTTGTTGGAAAAGAACGGCTTTGAACTGCCGTATGAAGAAGGAACGGAACCCAGGACAGTGCTGTATGTTACCGTGGTGACGCCACAAGGCCGGCAGGTGACTTTTGCCGGAACGCACCTGGACTTCAAGTCGGAAGCCAACACCTACCAACAGGCCAAATACCTGACAGAATACTTCCTGTCTAAAGATATCTCACCGCTGATATTGGCTGGAGACCTGAACACGGTTTCCGGAGAATCACCCATTCAATACTTGGATCTTCATTTTCAACGGAGCTGTTTGGAAGATTGTCCGCCAACGAGCCCTCAGATTAATCCAAAAAAAGAAATTGACTTCGTCATGTTTAGACCGGGTGCTTCGCTAAAACTCATCTCCCATGAAGTGATCGATGAACCGTTTGCCTCTGACCACCTTCCCGTATTGGTGACCCTGGAAGTGGCGCCCATGAAATAACATCAAATCCTTCGTGTCGGGATAAAGCATTGAATAGAATACCTATAATTACCATGACATCAGTAAAAAAAGAAAATAACTTAGCCGAAATTTGAATAATATAAAGGGTATATTTTTATTTTGCCCTAACTTTGTCTCTAATTTTCAATTTTAAACAGCTAAACAGATATGCTCATTGATCTTATTGCGGGAGCCCGTCCAAATTTTATGAAAATTT
>Ga0105045_10005635_pt1 | contig 11029 bp, 9 predicted proteins | sample MAT02_FD_78089 | JGI IMG/M metagenome (GOLD analysis project Ga0105045, IMG submission 78089) | Freshwater microbial communities from Lake Fryxell liftoff mats and glacier meltwater in Antarctica - MAT-02 (megahit assembly) | ecosystem: Environmental > Aquatic > Freshwater > Ice > Liftoff... | reverse complement strand
TAATTTGATTTTCTTTTAGATAATTTTCTACAGAAGAAATTCTGCGTTCAGCTAATTTTAGATTGTAATTTTTACTGTCAACCGTATCACAATAACCTTCTAATTTATAAATTTCTGAAGTTGGATTTTCTTTTATCCATTGTTTTAACACGTTTTCCGAATTGAAATTTAGCTGGTTTTGATTAAAATCAAAAAACAATTCAACTTTTTCTTGTGCAAAAAGTGACGTAAAAACTAAAAGGAAATAAATGGTTATTTTCAATTTTTAAGTATTTCAATTTCCACTCGTCTATTTGCAGCTCGTTCTTCTTCATTTTTTTCAGGAAGTGGATAAATCGGTTTGCTGCTTCCAAAACCTTGATAAGTTACTCTTGTGTTTTCTATTCCATTCATCCGAAGGAAATTACTAATCGCTTTGGCTCGTTGTCCAGATAAATTGATCCGGTCGGTTGGCATACAACACAAATGACCTTGAATGTCAATGGATAATTCGGGATTTTGTTGCATTACAATAAGCAATTCATATAATTTTCCGCGACTTTCGTTGACAATAGCAAACGTATTTATATGAAAATTTAAGTTTTCGAGTTTGAGTTTTTCACCTGGTTTTGCGGCATCAATTTGTTGCATGAATTCTACATTTAATTCAAAAGTAGATTCAGTTCCGTTTGGGTTTTGAATTACGATGGCTTCGGGAAACTGCTTTTTAGGTTTAGCTTTTGGTTCAACTTCCTCCTTTTTTATTCCTAAAATTTCGTCTTCGCGAGCAAAATCGTGTGGTAAGATGTAATAAACGGTTACTTTTCTATTTTCAGCTTTATTAGCTTTATGCTGATGTCGCTCACCAAAACTTCGGGATTTATAATCTTCACGGATTTTGATTTTTCCTTCAACCAATCGATAGATATTTTCCACTCTTTTCTGGGCTAAGGAATCATTAAATCTGGTTGTTCCATCTTCATCCGTAAATCCATTAATGGCGACAATTTTAACCGAAGGAAATGTAGTCATCCATTCGCTGAGTTTTTCTAATTCACCTTTTTTGAGTTCATATTTATTGGAATCAAAATAAAAAGTGGCTTCCTCCTGAGCCAAAATTGGTTGGAAAATTAAAAAGAAAAAAAATATTTTTAGAACTGATTGCATGAACTCGTTTTTAATACTAACGAAAATACGACTAAATAATTTTATTCGTATAAAAACAAAGTGGGATAACTTTCGCTATCCCACTCGCTTTAGTGTTAATTTGTTGGAAATCTAGTTTTTTTGTGATCAAAATCAAAAAGATTTTGATGTAGTATTTTTGAACACAGAAAACTCACTGTTAACTACCACTATACTTCCACGGTTTTATATTTTAGATTCTTTAGTGCGGGGGTATTATTTTCTTTAAATCCATAAATTAGGACTAAAAGTTGCACGAAAATAGGGAAATAAATTTTGAAAGCAAATTTTTGTACTTTTTATTTTAAATTAAAAAAGCCACGAATTGATTCGTGGCTTTAAAATTTTATGCTAAAAAATTATCGTGTAAACAACAATTCTCTGTATTTAGTCATCGTCCAAACCTCATCATCAACTAATAATTCTAGTTTATCGCAGTGGTCTCTAATAACTTCAAAGTAAGGCTTAACTTCATCACAATACATTTCTGCCATTTTTTGAGCATCGGTTAAAGCGTTTGCTTTTTTACGCATTTCAATCATAGCCAAAACATTGGTGTTAATTCCTTCAATGTGCGAAGAAATTTCTTTGATTAATACAATTTGCTCTTTGGCAATTTTTTCAAAGTCTTTTCCAAAGATTTCTTTTAATCCACGTACATTTTCAATTAAGGTATTTTGGTACCGAATGGCAGTTGGAATAATATGATTACGGGCAATGTCGCCCAAAACGCGCCCTTCAATTTGAATTTTTTTGGTATATTCTTCCAATTCAATTTCATAACGAGCTTCCACCTCAATATGGTTCATGACCTTTAAGCTTTCGAATAAGTCGAACGCTTTTTTAGAAACTTTTGCTTTTAAAGCAGTTGGCGTTGTTTTGTGGTTGCTCAACCCTCTCTTTTTCGCTTCAATTTCCCAAGCTTCGCTGTATCCATCTCCTTCAAAAAGAATATTTTTGGTCTCTTTGATATATTCTCTTAACACATTGAAAATGGCCTCATCTTTTTTCAATCCTTTAGAATCAATTAAAGTATCGACTTCTTTTTTGAAGTCTTTTAATTGTTTTGCCACAATAGAATTTAAGGTGGTCATTGCGTTTGCACAATTAGCAGAAGAACCAACAGCTCTAAATTCAAATTTATTTCCAGTAAAAGCAAATGGTGATGTTCTATTTCTATCGGTATTATCTAACAGTACATCGGGAAGTTTGCCAACCACATTTAATTTTAAATCGGTTTTTTCTTCAGGAGAAAGTTTTCCTTTAGAAACGCCTTCTAATTCTGCTAAAACTTTGGTTAATTGTGCTCCAATAAATACCGAAATAATAGCGGGTGGTGCTTCATTTGCACCTAAACGATGGTCATTACTGGCTGTTGCGATTGCTGCTCGAATTAGCTCTTCGTATTCTTGAACTGCTTTTATCGTATTAATAAAAAACGATAAAAATTGTAAATTGCTCATTGGTGTTTTTCCTGGACTCAACAAATTTACACCTGTATCTGTAGCCAATGACCAGTTGTTATGTTTACCCGAACCGTTAACGCCTTTAAATGGTTTTTCATGAAAAAGCACCGTTAAATTATGTCGCTCTCCCACTTTTGACATCACATCCATTAGTAAGGAATTGTGATCAACCGCTAAATTAGTCTCCTCGAAAATTGGTGCTAATTCAAACTGGTTTGGTGCTACTTCGTTATGACGCGTTTTTACAGGAATTCCTAATAACATACATTCTTCCTCTAATTCTCGCATATAATTTAACGCACGGGTCGGAATTGAACCAAAATAATGATCGTCTAACTGTTGTCCTTTGGCAGAAGTGTGTCCTAATAAGGTTCGCCCTGTCAACATTAAATCTGGTCTGGAATTTGCTAACGACGTATCAATTAAAAAGTATTCTTGTTCCCAGCCCAAGGTGGCGGTTACTTTTTTTACATTTTTATCAAAATATTTACAGACATCTGTTGCCGCATCATCCACTGCATTTAAAGCTTTTAACAGCGGTGTTTTATAATCTAAGGCTTCACCTGTATAGGATATAAAAACGGTAGGAATACATAATGTTGTTCCAAAAATAAAGGCTGGCGACGTTGGATCCCAAGCTGTATAACCGCGAGCTTCAAACGTGTTTCGAATGCCTCCATTTGGAAAAGAAGATGCGTCAGGTTCTTGTTGAACTAATTGGCCACCACCAAATTTTTCAACAGGATCTGAACCGTCATACGACGTTTCAAAAAAAGCATCATGTTTTTCAGCAGTAGAACCAGTTAATGGTTGAAACCAATGCGTGTAATGCGTCACTTTCTTTGACAAGGCCCATTCTTTCATACCCATAGCGATGTAATCCGCTAGTTTCCGATCGATTTTCGTTCCATGTTGCACAGCATCTTTTACACCTTGATATGCATCAGGTGTTAAAAATTGCTTCATGGCTTTGTCATTAAAAACGTTAGTCCCAAAAAGAGCCGACTTTTTTCCAGACTCTTCAAATTTTGATGGTTTTCGGTTAGCGGCATCTCTTAATGCTTGGAATCGTAAAGTTGACATATTCTAAATTAATTTAAGATTTATACATTTTTCAGTGCAAATATATGTAAATTTTGAAATAAAAAATAATTACCCCTATTTTTTTAGGGGTATAATCTATGAAAATCAATTTTTATCGATGAAAGCCCGCTTTAAATTGTTATATAAATAAAATAGTGAGTAAATTACTTAAATGTAAGAAAAACAAAAAGAATATAACTACCAACTAAAAGAATACCCGCTTTACGATCAAGGTATCCCTTTTTTGGAATCAAAACTAGTGGAATAAGCACTAGTGTAAATCCTAACATCCAAATCATATCGAAAGATAATAACCTAGAATCCATAAATTTGATTGGGTGAATAATGGCTGAAAGTCCGATGACCGAAAGGACGTTAAAAATGTTTGAACCCAATACATTCCCAATAGAAATGGAACTTTCCTTTTTAATAGCAGCAATAAGAGAAGCCGATAATTCTGGAATACTTGTTCCAATAGCTACAACAGTAACCGCGATTACACGGTCTGAAACGCCAAAAGTAGTTGCCACATTCACTGCACCTTTGATTAATAATTCAGAACCAGCATATAACGCAATACCGCCAATTGCTAAATACCCAATCACTTTAGACATTTTCATGGTATCTTCTAGTGGAATTTCAATTTCAGCTTCGTTCCCTTTTTGTGTCTTTATCAAATAAATAATAAAAAAAATCAATAACGAGAATAAGATGATTCCGTCAATTCGGCTAATTTCTCCATCGTATAAGAGCATTCCATATAATATAAGTGAAGAGACAAGAACAGCTGGCCAATCGGTTTTAAAGAAGGAGATGTCAACTCGCATACTGCTAATAATCATCACCACTCCTAAAATCAATCCAATATTTGCAATATTTGAACCGACTACATTTCCGATAGCAATATCTGGAAATCCGGCCATCGCTGATTTTACACTTACAATCAATTCTGGAGCGGAAGTAGCAAACGAAACAACCGTCATCCCAATAATGACCTTAGAAATATTTAACCGCAAAGACATTCCGACGGCAGATTTTAACAACCAACCACCTCCAAATACCAATAAGACCAAACCGATAACGATGAAAAGAAAATCCATACTGCTTTTTAAATGAATTGCGAAAATAGAAATAAGTAAGCACAAAAAAAGGTCTTTTAACAGACCTTCCTAAACTTTTTACTAAATTGCTTAATCATTTTGACTTCTTCATCTTTCAAACCTCCTATTTTATTTTCTAATTTTAATTTTTACAAATCAATTTTGAAGTAAAAGCGTTGGAGAATTATGACTTTAAACGTTCCTATTTTACTCAGAAAAAATACTTATCAAATTTTTTATCTATTAGTTAAAAGTAAGGTAGACAAATAAAACATAACTTGCTACCAACACGATTCCTGCTTTTCGGTCTAAATATCCTTTTTTAGGCATCAAAACAAATGGAAGAAGAACAAGGGCAAACCCCAACATCCAAAGAATATCAAAGGTTAAAAGTTTTTCATCCATAAATTTGATGGGATGAATAATGGCAGAAAGTCCGATTACACAAAGAATGTTAAAAATATTTGAACCTATTATATTTCCGATGGAGATGGAACTTTCCTTTTTAATGGCAGCAATAAGAGAAGCCGATAGCTCAGGAATACTTGTGCCGACGGCCACAACAGTTACGGCGATTACTCGGTCTGAAACGCCAAAAGTAGTTGCTACATTCACCGCTCCTTTTATCAATAATTCAGAACCGGCATACAAGGCAATTCCGCCTATCGCTAAATATCCGACTACTTGGTACATTTGCATCGTTTTTTCCAATGGAACTTCGGTTTCATTTTCGTTCCCTTTTTGCGTTTTAATCAAATAGACAATAAAAGCGATTAATATTGTAAATAATATAATTCCATCTATTCGGCTGATTTCACCATCATATAAAAGCATTCCGTATAAAAGAAAAGAGGAAACTATCATAGCTGGCCAATCGGTTTTAAAGAAGGAGATGTCAACTCGCATACTGCTAATAATCATCACCACTCCTAAAATCAATCCAATATTTGCAATATTTGAACCGACTACATTTCCAATAGCAATATCTGGAAATCCAGCCATCGCTGACTTAACACTTACAATCAATTCTGGAGCGGAAGTCGCAAACGAAACAACCGTCATACCGATAATAATTTTCGAAATATTTAACCGCAAAGACATTCCGACGGCAGATTTTAAAAGCCAGTCACCACCAAAAACCAACAATACCAAACCGATAACGATGTAGAGAAAATCCATAAAAAATTATATTAATTTAAGTGCGAAAGTATAAACAAAAAAGCATAAAAAAAAGGCCTTATAAAAGACCTTTTCAAACTTTATCAATTGTAATTTATTTAATTTATCATTTTGATTTCTTTGTCTTTTAAACCTAACATTTGAATCACATTGTCATAATTAGCGTAATTCATTTTCGCACCAAAAGCGGCAGGAACAATTACAATTCGAAACGTTTGATTTTGAGTCCATTCTGGACCAAGTATGATTAAAGGAAAATCAAGAGAACTTAGAAACATATTCACATCAAATCGTGTAAAGTCATAATTATATTGCAAATCGCCTTCAAGCAATTGAACCGTTTGTGGCATTAAACGCCAAACAGGTGATCCATCATTTTGAACATCCCATAAAACATAAACCAAAACAACATCTGAGGCGAAAATTGGTTGATTAAAGGTCACTAAAGCACTAAAATCATTTTGTGGAGCAAAACTTCTTGTCACTTCAAATACTTGAGCAATGGTATCATTATCAAACTGATTACTGTTATCTTCAACTGTACATCCTTGTAGCGTTATCATCCCGATAAACACCAAAATTAAGGTAATTCTTTTCATAATTTTATTTTTAATTGATTCGTATTATATAGTTCTTTTCAATACTTGTGCCAAAGTTATCTTTTTTGCTTCATTTGCCCTAATTTATTTTTATTACTTTTGAGCATGGAAGAAACAAATTATTTATTTATAGTCATGTTGGGATGCAGACCAAAAGGGCGAATGACCGAACAACACGATATTTTCTTTGGAATTGCCCCGAATTTAAAACAACTAATGCCGAGTATGAAAGCGTTTTGGCCAGAGGCAAAAGGACAAATTCATATTGATGCTTGGCGGAAAATAACTCAAGTTGATGATTTTTCGATTGAAATTTGTTCTCGTGAAGAAAATGTAGCAAATGAAAACAACCTATTTTTCATCAATCTTGGCGGATATAAAGAAAATGAATTTGAAGAATACCATTATAAAGTTCTAACAGTTGCCAAAAGTAAAGCCGAAGCTATTAAAAAAAGCAAAAAAACAACTTTTTTTAAGCATTGTGGTTTTGGAGTTGCAGGAGCATCACACATTGATGACAAATTTGGAGTAGCTATTGATGATATTTTTAGAATTAAAGATATTTTAGCCCCAGCATTTAAAGAAAAATATAGTTTAAAAATTACAGAATGTAACACGCCTATTGATGATAAATTGGAAATTGGTTATTTAAAAATTGACAAAATTCTATCGTAATAATTCAAAATAAAAAAATAATATGGGAAGAAATACGCCAAAAAACATCAAAATTCACAACGATAAGTTGCATAAAGAGCAAGCCAAAAAGAAAGTAAAGGAATTGACTCGAAAAGAAAAATTAAAAGAAATTGTTCGAAAGTTTAACGACGGTAAAAATTAATTTCCTTTGAGTCGAGTCCAGAGTTTCGCTAACAACTTTTGAGCTTCCGCCCTATTTTTATTAGGCAATTCCATCGCTTTTAATTGCTTTCCTTCTTGGTGAAATTTATAACTAAACGCAAAAATCAAATTATCCGGATCATTATTCATCAATCCGAAACGCAAATCGTTAAACAAGAGTTCTCCATTTTTTTCGGTTAAACAATACCAACCTTCCGACATTCGTTTTAATTGACAAACAACCGGTGCATTTTTTTTATCTTCAATCAATTCATTTTGTGTTGGAATAAATTGAAATTGAATCGGTTTTGTATCCAAAAAAGAATAATCGCCAATCCAGTAGCCGTTTTCCACTTTGACGTTTGTTGTCCACAAAATGATGTTAAAAGGCGAAGGTTTTACGACAATTTCTTTATATGATATTTGATTTTCTGCTAATTGCTTTTCAAATTTTTGTAATGCCAGTGATTGTACAAAAAGCGTAAAAAACAAATAGGATGTACTGATTACTAATCCCGTTCTGTTCCAGAATTTTCTTTTTTCAAAGGTGTTTTTCTTTCGCATCGAAAGCAGTAAAAAAGTCAAAAATGGCAATGTATACAATGGATCTACCACAAAAATGGACTGTAAAGAAAATCGAGTTTCAAGAGGCCACAGCAGTTGTGTTCCCCATGTCGTGAAGAAGTCTAAAAGTGCATGGGTTAGCAAACCCAAAAACCAAAATAAGGTAGCTTCTTTAAAAGTAATTCCTTTTTTCTTTTCTAATTTGGTTAACAGAAAAGCTAGCAACGGGGAAAGCAATAGAAAAAAGACCACGGAATGACTAAAACCCCGGTGGATATCAACAGCTGAAATAGGGTCTAAAAACTCACCATAAAGCACATCTAAGTCAGGAATTGTTCCAGCAATAGCTCCGTATAAAACAGCTTTGTTTCCTAACTTTTTACCTAAAATTTCATTTCCAACGGCAGCTCCAAGAACGATTTGAGTGAGTGAATCCATATTTAAAAATAATAGTACAAAATTAATCATTATCATGGTGTAAATTGTGTAATTATCACATTTAATCTTATAATGGGAACGTTAAAAATTAATCGACATTTATCATATTAATCTTAAACTAATTTGTAATGGAAAAGTATGATTCAAATTTCAAAGCCGTACTCGAAGTAAATAACATCAAAATATCGTACAATGATGTTGGAATTGGAAAAATTCCAGTTGTATTTTTACACGGGTTCCCTTTTAATAAATCAATGTGGGATAATCAATTAGAAACTTTTAAAGAAACACACCGTTTTATTTCGCTAGATTTTAGGAGTTTTGGCCAATCTACCAATGATGATTCGCTTTTGAGCGTGGATTTATTAGCTGATGATTTAATTCAGTTTTTAAATGCTTTAAATTTCAAAAGAGTAATTATTTGCGGACTTTCAATGGGCGGATTTGTTGCGTTGAATGCTATTAAACGGTTTCCTGAACGCTTTGCCGCTTTGATTTTATGTGATACAAATTGCGTTGCCGATACTTCAAAACAAAAAGAGAAAAGAGCTGAAACTATCAAAGTGATTGAGAAAAACGGAATATCAAAATTTGCGGCCATGTTTTTAGATTCGCTCTTTCATGATGATACGTACTCTTCTAAAAAAGAAGTTGTCAAAAAAATAAATGGTGATATAGTAGCGAATACACCAGAAGTAATCATTGATGGTCTAAAAGCACTAGCAAAACGAGAGGAAATGTGTTCAGTTTTAGATAAAATTAATGTTCCAACACTTATTATTTGTGGTCGAGAAGATGAAGTGACGCCATTAGTTCAATCTGAATTTATGAATAATCACATCAAAAATTCTTCGTTGAAAGTAATTGAAAATGCCGGACATTTATCTAATCTAGAACAATCCGAAGCTTTTAATGCTGAACTTTTAGAGTTTTTATCATCAGAACCAATTATTTCGATGGTTAATTCGATGAAAGAACCGAATTCGAATTTGTTTGTTTAAAAAGTAAGGAGCTGTCCGAAAAGTCTAATACCTGTCATTCTGTCCCGAAGTTTCGGGATAGATTAACAAAAGTTTACTTTTCGGACAACCAACTTTTTTGATTTATTTTTTTGATTTTACATATTCCTTCTATATTGCCCACCAACTTGAAACAAACCATTTGTAATTTGACCTAATGAACACACTTTTGTGGCTTCCATTAATAATTCAAACATATTTTCGTTTTTGATGGCTGCATCCTGCAATTTGGTCAATTGCTCTTGGACTTTATCTTCATACGTTGTATGCAATTGGTTTAGCATATCTATTTGATATTGTTTTTCTTCTTCCGTGGCACGAATAACTTCTGCTGGAATAACTGTTGGAGAACCTTTTGAACTCAAAAACGTATTTACACCAATAATTGGGAATTCTCCTGTGTGTTTGAGCATTTCATAATACATTGATTCTTCTTGAATTTTACTTCGTTGGTACATCGTTTCCATTGCACCTAAAACGCCACCTCTTTCGGTGATTCTATCAAATTCTAATAAAACAGCATCTTCTACTAAATCGGTTAATTCTTCAATAATGAATGAACCTTGAATTGGATTTTCATTTTTAGCTAAACCTAATTCCTTATTAATAATCAACTGAATTGCCATTGCTCTACGCACCGATTCTTCTGTTGGCGTTGTAATGGCCTCGTCATAAGCATTGGTATGTAAAGAATTACAGTTATCGTAAATCGCATACAACGCTTGTAAAGTGGTACGAATGTCATTAAAATCAATTTCTTGTGCGTGCAAGGAACGTCCTGAAGTTTGAATGTGATATTTCAACATTTGGGCTCTTTCGTTGGCACCGTATTTACTTTTAAGTGCTTTTGCCCAAATTTTACGAGCTACACGTCCAATCACTGCATATTCTGGATCAATTCCGTTAGAAAAGAAGAACGATAAATTAGGTCCAAAATCGTTAATATTCATACCGCGACTCAAATAATATTCCACATAAGTGAAACCATTTGAAAGCGTGAATGCTAATTGCGTGATAGGATTTGCTCCAGCTTCAGCAATATGATAACCCGAAATTGAAACCGAATAAAAATTACGCACGTTTTGTTTGATGAAATATTCTTGCACATCGCCCATTAAACGCAAAGCAAATTCAGTGGAGAAAATACACGTGTTTTGTGCTTGATCTTCTTTTAAAATATCAGCTTGAACGGTTCCACGAACTTGCGTCAATGTTTTTATTTTTATATCATTATAAATAGCTGATGGTAAAACTTGATCACCAGTTACACCCAAAAGCAGTAGACCTAAACCGTTATTGCTTTCTGGTAAATTGCCTTGATATTTTGGTCGTTGCGTTCCTTTTTCTTTATAAATAGCTACAATTTTAGCTTCTGTTTCTTTTTCTAATCCATTTTCAACGATGTATTTTTCACAGTTTTGATCGATAGCAGCGTTCATAAAGAAACCTAACAACATTGGTGCTGGCCCGTTAATTGTCATGGAAACTGATGTTAAAGCATGACTCAAATCAAAACCTGAATATAGTTTTTTAGCATCATCTAAACAACAAATTGAAACGCCTGCATTTCCAATTTTTCC
>Ga0105045_10005634_pt1 | contig 11031 bp, 9 predicted proteins | sample MAT02_FD_78089 | JGI IMG/M metagenome (GOLD analysis project Ga0105045, IMG submission 78089) | Freshwater microbial communities from Lake Fryxell liftoff mats and glacier meltwater in Antarctica - MAT-02 (megahit assembly) | ecosystem: Environmental > Aquatic > Freshwater > Ice > Liftoff... | reverse complement strand
CGGCCGGGCCCGAGGTCTGGCCGACGGGGCCAGCGCCTTCTGCACGACGGCGGCCTCGGCGCCGGGACCGTCGCGGGCCGAGGCCCGCAGCGCGGCCGCCAGCCGGTGCCAGCCGTTGAAAGAACGCACAAATTCAAGGCCACGACGGACAGGAACCAAACGTTCAAGATCGCACCGAACTTGCTGGAGAAAAACTTTATCGCCGAGAAACCCAACCAGAAAAGGGCCGGTGATATCAGTTACATCCGAACCCGTGAGGGGTGGCTGTAACTGGCGGTGATTCTCGGCCTGCATTCCCGGCGGGTCCAGGGCATTGAAGATGGCCATCCGTTGCCCGGCAGGCGATGCCATGCATCGCCGAGAGGGGCCTTACGGTCGCCGCCTCGCGGCTGCATGTTCCACAGCGCAGAGGCTTTCGAGCGACTGTTGCAGACCAACCTCGCGTCGGTCTTCCATGTCGGGCAGGCCGTGGCCCGCCACATGATTACGCGGGGGAGGGGCTGGATCATTAATCTCGCCTCGGTGGACGCGGAAGCGGCCAGTTTTGTCAACGGTCACATCCTGTACGTCGACGGTGGGATTTCGGTGTCGTTATGATACTCCCGACTTGATGATACTCCCGACTTGCGTCTGGTGATCATGGGGGTGTCGGGATGCGGCAAATCCTCGGTTTGAGGGGCTTTGGCGAACCGGCTTGGTATCGCCTGTTGCGACGGCGACGACCTGCATCCGGTCCAAAACGTGGAAATTGCCTTCCGCGCGAAAACCCTTTGCCTCGCCTCTGGCGCGTTGTGCGCCAACCGGCCTGGGTGATGCGCGCTCCTCGCAGAGATATTTGGGCAAAGGGGGATGCGAGGAAGGCGGCTTTGCAGGGCGTGCCGCCAAGGGGTCGCAACGCGTCGCTTTCGGCCTTGATCCGGCCTGCGTTCCGTCGCACTGCTAGAACACGATGGTTCCCGGCCAAACCACGCGCGGCCGGGTGAAAAGGGAATACGGTGTGGTGTAGGCATCAGCCGCCAAATCCGTGACTGCCCCCGCAACTGTAAGCGGCGAGCGACCCCCGACACCACTGGCCTTCATTGGCCGGGAAGGTGGGGCAAGCACAGACCCGCGAGTCAGGAGACCTGCCATCGAAGCCAGCAACCACCGGGCGGGGTGCCCCGGAAAGAGGATTCTATGGATGATGTCAAGCCGGGGCCCAAAGCCTCGCCCCCTTTTCCCGTGGCGCGCTTCGCGCCGCTGCGGTCTTTGGCCACGACTGCCCGGAAGCCCGGTGCCAGAAAGTGCCACATGATCCTTGCGACACCTTGCAAAGGGCCATCGCAATGACCGCGACCGTGGAACTTTCCGGCGTCTTCTGGGGCCCAAGACGTCAGCCCGACATCCTGCACGACCTCAGCTTTGCCGTGGCAAAGGGCGAGGTGCTGGCAATCTGCGGCGCGAACGGGGCGGGGAAATCTTCGCTCCTCCGGCTGCTTTACCGTCATCAGGCGCCGCGAAAGGGCAACGTCCGGCTGATCGGGCGTGACCTTTGGCTGATGAAGGCACCCGAGGCCGCGCGGATCGTTGCCGCTGTCCTGCAGGAGCAACCCACCGACTTTGCCCTGACTGCCCGGCAGATCGTGGCCCTTGGCCGCCTGCCGCACCGCAAGGGATTTGGCCCCGGTGAACAGGACACCGCCGTGGTCGAAGCGTCGATCTGCCGGATGGACCTGACCGCCTTCGCCGACCGCGCATTTGGCACCCTGTCAGGCGGCGAACGCCAGCGGGTCATGGTTGCCCGTGCCTTGGCACAGGAACCGCAGGTCATCGTGCTGGACGAGCCGACCAACCATCTGGACATCCGGCACCAGCTTGAACTCCTTGCGCTGCTGCGCGGGCTGGGCCTGACGGTCATCACCACGCTGCACGACCTGACGCTGGCGGCAGAGTTCGCCGACCGTGTCCTGATTCTGCGGCAGGGACGCATCATCGCCGATGCGCCTCCGGGTCAGGCCCTGTCTGAAGCCTGCATCGCACAGGCCTTCGACGTCTCTGCCCGGGTTGACCGCACCGGGCCCACCCCGCGCTTTTCCTTTCAGCTTCATGGAACCTAGATGAAATACGCCCTTCTTGCCGTTGTCATTTCTTCCACCCCGGCGCTGGCCTTCCCGGTGACGGTGCAAAGCTGCAACCGTCAGGTCACCTTTGACGAAGCCCCCGCTCGCGCGATCTCGAACGATGTGAACCTCACGGAAATGATGCTGGTCCTTGGTTTGCGTGACAGCATGGTCGGCTACACCGGCATTTCCGGCTGGAAGACGCTTGACGAGGAAATGCGCGCTGGTGTCGCCGAACTGCCGGAACTGTCGGCCAAGTACCCGACCAGAGAAGTGCTGGCCGGGGCCGAGCCGGACTTCTTCTTCGCCGGCTGGAACTATGGAATGAACGTCGGCGGCGAGGTCACGCCCGAAACGCTGGAACCGCTTGGGATCAAGACCTATGAGCTGACCGAAAGCTGCATCTTCATCGGGCCGAAAGACAAGATCTCGATGGATGACATGTACAACGACATGCTGAACCTTGGCCGCATCTTCGGGGTCGAAGCCAGGGCGGAAGAGCTGGTCGCAGGCTACAAGGCGCGGCTGGAGGAAGTGACCTCCACGGTTGACCGCCAGTTTCCCGTCCGCGTCTTCGTCTATGACAGTGGCGAAGAAACCCCCTTCACCGCAGGCCGCTACGCGATGCCCACCGCAATGATCGAGGCGGCGGGTGGCGTCAACATCATGGATGATGTCGAGAAAAGCTGGGCCACCGTGGCGTGGGAGCCCGTCGTGGAACGGAACCCCGAAGTGATCGTGATCGTCAACTACGGCGACGTGACCGCCGACCAGAAGATTGCTTTCCTGGAAGCCAACCCCGCCTTCGCCAATGTGGACGCTGTGAAAAACGACCGCTATGTCGTGCTCGAATATGTCGAGTCGACCCCTGGTCCGCGAAACGTTCGCGCAGTCGAGAAGCTTGTCGCAGGCTTCAAGGCGAAGTGAGGCGTGATGGACCCGAAGTCTGAGCTGAACCGTCCCGCTCATCGTGTGGTTTCGCCGCTCTTCAAGCATGCGAGCAGTGCATATTGCGCACCTGCGCGCGGGCCTGCTTGCCCGGCAAGCGCCAAATGCGCGCAGGCAAAGTGACATGACCGCGCCCCACCTCGCCACGTCCCTTCGCCCCAGCCTGCGCCTGACCCGCGCTGCCGGGTTTGCCTTGGGTGGCGGGGGGGCGCTTCTTGCCGCCGTGCTTCTGGCAGTGTCCATCGGCGCTGTCGCTGTGCCCCTTTCCACCGTCTGGGGAGTGCTGGCAAACCACCTGATCCCGGGTCTTGTTACCCCCGACTGGACCGAGGGGCGAGAGGCGATCGTCTGGGAAATCCGCTTTCCCCGCGCGATCCTTGCCGCCCTTGTCGGCGCGGGGCTCGGTATCACCGGGGCCGCGCTGCAATCGGTCACGAGGAACCCCCTCGCCGACCCCCACCTTCTGGGTATCTCCTCGGGCGGGGCATTCGGGGCCATCGCCGCCCTTCTCCACACCGGCCTCTTCCTCGGCCTTCTGACCGTCCCGCTGATGGCCTTCGGCGGGGCGCTCGCGGCCACGCTTATGGTCCTCGCTGCCGCCCGCCTGACCGGGGCGACATCCGCCGACCGGCTGGTGCTGGCAGGTGTCGCCATCAGCTTCATCATCATGGCCGGAGCGAACATCCTGATCTTTCTCGGCGATCCCAAGGCCACCCACACTGTGGTTTTCTGGATGCTTGGCGGCCTTGGCCTTGCACAGTGGAGCCACCTCCTTTTCCCCCTCGCCGTCCTCTTGCCCGCCGGCCTCTGGCTTTGGTCGCAATCCGCCGCCCTCAACGCCATGAGCCTTGGCGACGAAACCGCCGCTTCCCTGGGCATCCCCGTTGCCCGCTTCCGTCTTGCGGTTTTCGTGGCAGGGGCGCTGATCACCGGCGTCATGGTCGCCTTCTCTGGAATCATCGGCTTTGTCGGCCTGATGATGCCCCATCTCGTCCGCCTGATCGCTGGCGGGGACAATGCCCGCGTCCTTCCGCTCTCCGCTCTGTTCGGCGCGATCTTCCTTGTCCTCGCCGACACTCTGGCCCGCATCGTCATGGCGCCCGAGGATATGCCGATCGGCGTCGTCACTGGCCTGATCGGCGGGGTGTTCTTCCTCTGGCTGATGGGCCGCAGGGCGTGATAGAGGGGCGCATGGCTGCCCGCATCATGATCCAGGGCGCAGGCTCGAACGTCGGGAAATCCCTGCTGGTGGCAGGTCTTTGCCGCCTGTTCACAAGCCAAGGCCTGACCGTCCGCCCCTTCAAGCCGCAGAACATGTCCAACAACGCCGCCGTGGCCCAAGGCGGAGAGATCGGCCGCGCCCAGGCCCTGCAGGCCCGCGCCTGTGGGGTGCCGCCCACTGTCCACATGAACCCCGTCCTGCTGAAACCAGAATCCGAGACCGGCGCGCAGGTCATCGTCCAGGGCACCCGCCTGACCACCGTCCGCGCCCGCGACTATGCCGCGCTGAAGCCACAACTGATGGCCCCGGTGCTGGACAGCTTCCACCGCCTGATGGCCGAAGCTGACCTTGTGATCGTAGAAGGCGCCGGCAGCCCGGCCGAGGTGAACCTGCGCGCAGGCGACATCGCCAACATGGGCTTTGCCCAAGCCGCCGATGTGCCGGTGATCCTGACAGGCGACATCGACCGGGGTGGCGTGATCGCGCAACTGGTTGGGACGCAGGCGGTGCTTGACCCCGCCGATGCCGCGATGATCAAGGGCTTTCTCATCAACAAGTTCCGCGGCGACACCAGCCTGTTCGACGACGGCTACCGTCTGATCGAACAACGTACCTGCTGGCCGGGCCTTGGCGTCATCCCCTGGTTCCCGCACGCCCACCGCCTGCCCGCCGAAGACGCGGCCGATCTTGGCGGCACGCGCGGCAGCGGTGGCTTTCTCATTGCCGTCCCCCATCTGTCCCGCATCGCCAACTTCGACGATCTCGACCCGCTGGCCCAGGATCCGGGCGTTACGCTGAAGATCATCCCCCCCGGCCAACCCCTGCCGGTCGAGGCTGACCTGATCATTCTTCCCGGCAGCAAGGCCACCATCGCTGACCTGACTTATTTCCGCGCCCAGGGCTGGGACATCGACCTTTTCGCTGCGATCCGCAGGGGCGCGAAGGTTCTCGGCCTCTGCGGCGGCTACCAGATGCTGGGGCGCGAGATTTCAGATCCCGATGGCATCGAGGGCAAACCCGGCTCCGTCCCCGGCCTTGGCCTTCTGGACGTCACCACCGTGATGACCCCCGACAAGCGCGTGACCGAGACGACCGCCCTCCACCCCGCCTCCGGCACGCGGGTGAAAGGTTACGAAATCCACCTTGGCCAAACCTCCGGCCCGGACCGCACCCGTCCGCTCTTCAGCGTAATCGACAGCCCGGAAGGCGCCCAGCGCGCTGATGGCCGGGTGATGGGCAGCTATCTTCACGGCATGTTCACCGAAGACGCCTTCCGCCGTGCGTTTCTGGCAAGCCTTGGGGCGACCCCGGGGAACGTCAGCTATGACGTGACGGTCGAGACCACGCTGGATGCACTGGCCGACCACCTTGAGCGCCACATCAACTGCGGACGCCTGCTGGCTCTCGCAAGGGATGCCTAGACTGGAAAGATCGCCACATGTAGTGAATTTGCAATGTCCGGTCTGTCTGCCGGCATCGTCTGGAAAGGTGCAGGCACCGGCCTGCCGGACCGGGGTCGATGTTACCTAAGACTCAGTGATCCGGAACGACGCCCGCTGGTGTGACCGCTCGCTCGATGCCCCCGAGGACGGCACCCCATTCAGGAAAGGCTCATCCGGTTCGAACAGAAGCGCGCAAGGCTGAAGCGTGCGCCCCGGTCAAAGGGCGTCAGAACAGCCCGTCACCGCCCTGATCCTGTTCGACCGCCTCGTCGGCGACTACAGCAGCCGCGCCACCCACAAGCAGGGGCGCACACCCTGCCACCCCAAACGCCGCCACCATCATCGCCCACAATACTGATTTGCGCATCTTCCTGCTCTCCTTTGGTTTCTGATAGCGGTCAACATTTTGCCTCTGGTCTGTGCTACACCGGTTACCTCCAGTGCCCAGACCTTTTCCAGTGTCAGAACTCCACCCCGATCTGCGCCTTTATGCCAGACCGGAACGGATGCTTCACCAGCGTCATTTCCGTCACCAGATCCGCCGCCTCGATCAACGCCTCACCCGCATTCCGGCCAGTCAGCACCACATGCGTCAAGGGCGGCTTCTCGGTCGCGAGGAAATCCAGCACCTCGGCCAAGTCCAGGTAGTCATAGCGCAGCGCGATGTTGATCTCATCGAGCAGAACCATGCGGATGCCGGGGTCTCGGATCAGCTCCTTCGCCTTCTCCCAACCCGCCTTCGCCGCCGCTATATCGCGGGCCTTGTCCTGCGTCTCCCAGGTAAAGCCTTCGCCCATCGCGTGGAACTGGCAGATGTCGGCGAAATGGGTGGTCAGCAGCCGCCGCTCTCCGGTCTCCCAGGCGCCCTTGATGAACTGCACCACCGCACAGGGCATCCCATGCGCCACACAGCGCAGAATCATCCCGAATCCGCTGGAGGATTTTCCCTTCCCGGCCCCGGTATGGACGATGATGAGCCCCTTCTCGCCTTCCTTGCCCGCCATGATCTTGTCCCGCGCGGCCTTCTTCTTGGCCATCTTCGACGCATGCCGGGTGAGCTCGTCGATTTCGGGTGTCGCAATGGTGTCGGTCATGGTCGGTCGCGTCCTTGACAACGTAGGGGTGCTTGCCTCAGGTGGGCTGGCGCTGGTTCCTGTTTATGACAGGCGAAGAGGGAATGCGACAGGGGCCTAAATTCCCCGAAGCGCAGCCGCCCCCGCGACCGTGACCGGAGAGGTCCCCATAGCCACTGGCCGCAAGGCCGGGAAGGCGGGGGGCCGTGGGGGCCCGCGCCCCCGGATCCGCAAGCCGGGAGACCTGCCAGCGCAAAAGGAAACCGGCGGACGGGGTGTTCCGCGACCGGGTGATGACGGGTAACCGTCCTCTCTGGCCAATGCCCCTTTCGCAATGAGGACAGGCCGCAATGGGCGCTACACTTTACGTCTGCACTACCTGCAAGGCTGGCGAACCAGTGGCCGAAGGGGCGCTTCCCGCCGGCGCGCAGTTGCACGCTGCCCTTGCCACCCAAGGCGCGCCCAAGGGGGTGCGGGTCGTAGGTGTCGAGTGCCTTTCGGCCTGCAACACCGGGTGCGCCGTGTCTCTTTCGATGCCTGGCGGCTGGTCCTACGTCTATGGCCGTCTTACCCTTGATGACATTCCGGCAATCCTGGAAGGCGCTGCGAAGTACGCCGCCACCACCGACGGTATCGTCCCGTGGCGCGACCGGCCCACCGTCTTCCGCAAGCAAAGCATCGCCCGTATTCCGCCGCAGGAGGCCACTCCATGACCGATCTGACCAAAATCCCCGTGACCGTGATCACCGGTTTCCTTGGCGCCGGGAAAACCACGCTGATCCGCCACCTGATGCAGAACCCGCAGGGCAAGCGTCTTGCGATCCTGGTGAACGAGTTCGGTACGGTAGGCGTCGATGGCGACATCCTGAAATCCTGTGCCGACGAGATGTGCCCTGTGGAAAACATCGTGGAACTTGCCAACGGCTGCATCTGCTGCACAGTCGCCGACGACTTCATCCCGACGATCGAGGCTTTGATGGCGATGCCCACGCGGCCCGATCACATCATCATCGAAACCTCGGGCCTGGCCCTGCCGAAGCCGCTTCTCAAGGCGTTCGACTGGCCCGCGATCCGCAGCCGCATCACCGTGGACGGGGTGATTGCGCTGGCGGATGCCGAGGCGGTCGCCGCAGGCCGTTTTGCCCCCGATGTGGCTGCCGTTGATGCCCAGCGGGCGGCCGACCCCGCGCTTGACCATGAAACCCCGCTGTCAGAGGTCTTCGAGGACCAGATCCTTTGCGCCGATCTTATCCTTCTGTCCAAGGCCGATCTGGCCGGTGAAGCCGGACTCGCAACCGCTCGGCAGGTTATCTCGGCCGAGATGACCCGCACTGTCCCGATGCTGGCGATGACCGAAGGCGTGATCGACCCGCGCGTGATCCTGGGCCTTGGCGCAGCAGCCGAGGATGATCTTGCTGCCCGTCCCTCGCATCATGACGGGCATGACGACCATGAGCATGAAGATTTCGGCTCGGTCGTGATCGACCTGCCTGAAGTGGCGGATACCGAGGCGCTGGGCGCAGCAATCATGCGTCTGGCGCATGAGCAGAAGATCCTGCGCGTAAAGGGCCATGTCGCGGTGGCGGGCAAGCCGATGCGGCTGCTGGTCCAGGCGGTGGGCGCGCGGGTGCGGATGCAATTCGACAAACCTTGGGGTGCTTTGCCACGCAGGTCGCAACTGGTGGTGATTGCGGAACGTGACCACATCAACCCGGACGCTATCCGCACGGTTCTGGGGGGCCTGACACGGTGATCCGTCTCAGCGCGCCCATTGGCCGTCTGGTGCCTCTCTCCCCCCTCGTGGGGGAGGGTTGGGGTGGGGGGCGCTGCCTCAGACCCCCAGTCACGCTTGCGGGCCGGGGCTAAGCGATGCACGTCGTCTTTCGCGAAAGCCACGGGCTGGAGGAAACGGAAACCCCGTTCGATCCGGGGCAGGACCCGGCCGATCTGGTGGTGTTGTCCTTTTCCGACAGCGACCTTGGCGCTTTCACAGCGGGTTATGAGCGGGCGAGTAAGGTCGGCAGCAGTGCCCACCCCACCTTGCGTCTGGCCAACATCATCGCGTTGAAGCATCCCGTGTCGGTCGACACCTATGTCGAGCGGACGCTGTCGCAGGCCAAGGCCATCCTTGTCCGCCTGATCGGGGGCGAGGCTTATTGGCCCTACGGCCTTGCCACCTTGCAGGACCTTGCGCGCCGCAGGGGCATAGCCCTTGCGATCCTGCCCGCCGACGGTCGCCCCGATCCGCGTCTGGATGAGCTGTCCACGCTGCCCGTCTCCACCCTTCGCCGCCTTCAGGCGCTGTGCGATGAGGGGGGCGCGGTCGCAGCGCAAGCCGCCCTGGCGCAGCTTGCCCTTGCGGCAGGGCTTTATGCCGGGCCTGTCCCGGGCGACAAGACCGTGCCGCAGATGGGGTTCTACGATCCCGCCAAGGGCGTGACCGCAGCACCGCAGGGCGACCGGCCGGTGTTGGTGACCTTCTACCGCAGCTATCTGACCGCAGGCGACACCGCGCCCGTCGATGCCCTGATCGCGGCGTTGCGCGCGGCAGGCTTCACCGCATATGGCGCCTTTGCCCCCAGCCTGAAGGCCCCCGGCGTGAGCGACTGGCTGCGCGCGCATCTGGCCGCGCAGCCCCCCGTCGCGATTCTGAACGCTACTGCCTTTTCGGCGCAAGGCGCGGATGGATCCACCCCCTTCGACGGGGTCGATTGCCCGGCGTTCCAGGTTGCGCTGTCCACTGCCAGGCGGCGGGAATGGGTCGCCTCGGACCGGGGGCTTTCACCGGCTGACCTTGCGATGCATGTGGTCCTGCCCGAGGTCGACGGGCGGCTCTTCGCGGGCCTTGTCAGCCACAAGAGCCCCGGCAAGCGGCATCTCGACTTGCAATTCTCACGCTTCGCCCACCGGGTGGACCTGGCCCGCATCACCGCCGTGGTGAACCGAGTCGCAGCCTGGACCCGTCTGGCCGACACCCCCGCCGCCCAGCGTCAGCTGGCCGTGGTCCTGTCCACCTATCCCGGTCGGGCGCATCAGATGGCCCATGCCGTGGGCCTTGATGCCCTGGCATCGGTCGAAACCCTGCTGACCGACCTTGCCGCCTCGGGGCACCCTGTCCCCGCAGGCGCGCCCCTGACCCAGGCGCTGACCGAGGTCATCTCCTGGCCCGTTCCGGCCTATCGTGCTGCGCTTGCCACCCTGCCCGAGGCGCTTCGGGACGACCTGGCGGCCGCCTGGGGTACGCCTCAGGATGACCCTTTGGTCAAGGACGGCGCATTTCATTTCCCCGCTGCCCGGCGCGGCACCGCCCTTGTCGCGCTTCAGCCCGAGCGGGGCGAGGTTCAGGGCCGGGATGCTGCGTACCACGACCTTTCCCGCACCCCGCGCCACGGATATGTTGCCTTCTACCTCTGGCTCCGCGCGCAAGGCTTTCACGCGCTGGTCCACATGGGCGCGCATGGCACGCTGGAATGGCTGCCGGGCAAATCCGTCGCCCTGTCCGACAGCTGCTGGCCCGAGGTTTTGATCGGCCCGTTGCCGGTTATCTATCCCTTCATCGTCAATGACCCGGGCGAGGCCGCCCAGGCCAAACGGCGGATCGGGGCCGTGACCCTTGGACACCTGCCGCCGCCGATGGTCGCAAGCGCCCTGCCTGCCAGCCTTGGTACGCTGGAGCGGCTTCTGGACGAATACTCCACCGCCGACGGGCTCGACCCGTCGCGCCGCACCCGCCTTATCACCAGCATCCGGGATGAGGCGCAGGCTTCGGGCGTGGCGGCGGATCTTGGCTTGCCCCCCGATGCAACCCCCGCCGAGGTGGTCACCCGGATCGATCGTTTCGTCTGCGACATCAAGGAAAGTCAATTCGGCCACGGCCTGCATATCTTCGGCCAGGGCGACGGGGAACGCCAAGGCCTGCTGGCGGCGCTTGCGGGCCGCCGCGTGGCACCGGGCCCCGCAGGGTCCCCCAACCGGGGGCGCGGCGATGTGCTGCCGACGGGGCGGAACCTCTATTCCGTCGATCCCCGCGCGGTGCCGTCGCGCAACGCCCATGCCCAGGGCGTGAAGCTGGCCGAGGAATTGATTCGCCGCCACCTCCAGGACCATGGTGATTATCCGCGCGGGCTGGTGGTAGACCTCTGGGGATCGGCCACCATGCGCACGGCGGGTGAGGAATTCGCGATGGCGCTGCATCTCGCGGGCCTTGGGCCCCGTTGGGACGAAGGCTCTGCCCGCGTCTCCGGCTT
>Ga0105045_10005633_pt1 | contig 11031 bp, 11 predicted proteins | sample MAT02_FD_78089 | JGI IMG/M metagenome (GOLD analysis project Ga0105045, IMG submission 78089) | Freshwater microbial communities from Lake Fryxell liftoff mats and glacier meltwater in Antarctica - MAT-02 (megahit assembly) | ecosystem: Environmental > Aquatic > Freshwater > Ice > Liftoff... | reverse complement strand
CCCTGGCTCCTCGCTCAAGTCTGCTAAAGCAGCCGCCGTAGGGTGGGCACTGCCCACCATTGAGAAACTATTTTCCAGAAGTCGCCCTGGCCCAGATGTTTTTTAGATGGAATGCTCTGTCCAAAACATCTGTCCAAACCAAAAGAGGGGATGCCAGCTTTGGCATCCCCTCTTTTGGTTTTAGGTGACGATAGCAACCGCCACAGTTGTTACTGATCGCTGGCTTGCGTTTTGGAGTGGCCCTCAGCGCTTGAACCCTGTTCAGCGCTGAGGGCTGGCAGATCGCCGGGTGCGGGCTTTACAGGAACTGTTTCACTGGCCTGAGGTGCTCGGGTCAAATCCTGGAGATCTGCCCGGTCAAACCCCAAGGGGGCGTCTGCCTGATCCTCCTCAAGGGTTGCCTCAGGGGCGGGTACCTCAGCGGGGGAAGCTGAAGGCTCCACAGCAGCGCCTTCAGCGGCGGCGAGTGCGGGGTGGGGGGCAACGGTCGGTTCTTCCTGGGCAGCGATCGCCGGTAGTTGCTCCGGTGTCACCTCAGGCTTTGAGTCGCTTTGGGGCACTTCGCCAAAGGTTTCGGCAGGCTCGGTCTGCTCCGAAAATTCTGCTGGAGGTGCGATCGCTGATTCAGAGCTTTTCTCTGGTTCTGTTCCTGGATCTGTCTCTGGGGCTGTCCTTAGGACTTTCTCTGGAACTGTCTTTGAGGCTGAAAGCTCAGGCTGTAGGACTAGTTCCTCAGCAAATTCCGGGTTAGCATCGGGCGCGGCAGTGGGTACATACACGGCGCTGTGGGGCACGGCCCCAGGGATAGGCTGGGGGGTAGCGATCTGGGGCGCTGGAGTTGCTGGGGTGTTCTGCTCAGCCTCGCGCGTTTCGGCCCAGGTGGGGATGGCGATCGGGGCTAGGGCCGCTGAGGCATCGCTGGGTTGTGCCCCATTGGCCTCAGCTCCACTGGCCTCAGCCATATTGGCCTCAGCATCAACGACAGAGCCTACCGCAGTGGGGCTATCCCCTCCGGGTGCGCGGCTAAATAGCCCTATGGCTAAGGAGGCGACTTGAGGGTCACCCACGCTCTCGTTATCTCCACCGATGGGGGCAAATCGGTCAACGGTGATCTGCCACAGGGCTGCCAGACGGTCGTCGATAGGAGCCGCAGAAATGTCTGTAGATGTGGCAGATGTGGCAGGTTCAGCAGCGACGGCTTCCTCTAGCTCTGGGGCGCTCTGGGCCACGGGGTCGCTGGGCGAAGTCCACATTTGCAGCATGTCGTCGATGGCTTCGGCGGGAGGCTCGCCCAGAGCCACCAGGGTTTCGGGCTGGGTGCTGGGGATCAGCGTCCAGGTCTGGGGTTGTAGGTCTGGGGCTTTGGCCTCGTAGGCGGCGATCGCCTTGGCCACTGCGTCGGCCCGGCGCTTTTGGTCGCGGCGAATGCTAGGCTCGGTGTTGCCCAGGCCGGGGGCATTCCAGCGGCCGGTGTTGGGGTTGATGTAGGAGCGAGTGCGGGCCACCAAGATCGCCTCGCCCCCCTCGTAGCCATTGGCCTTGGCCTCGGCCAGCCGCTCTATGTAGCCCACCCGGCCAATGGAGGCCAGGGGCGACTGGTTGGCCAAGTCGAGGCCGTTTAGGGTCTCTTCGAGGGTGAGGTTGAGGCCGTGCTTGAGCGCCCGCTGGCGCAGCACATCCCCCTGATTTTTGAGACGGGCCAGCTGCTTTTGGTCAGCTTCTGTGGGGGTACTGGCCCCGTGCTGGTACGAGAAGGTGCCCATGTTCCACACTCGGTTGCCGGGGTCGGTGTGGCCAAAGTAGGCCGGGTTAATGGCGCCGTTGGGGGTGCGGGTGCCCTCGGCGCTGCCGACGGCCCAGGCCACCAGCGAGTCAGAGTCGCCGTCAAACAGACTCAGCAGCGGATTGGCGGGCTGTTTGGGCTTGGCCAGTTCGGCTCGGGCTGTGAGCACCGCAGGAGAAGGCTCCATACCAAAATCTAGGGCGAGAATCGCAGGCGGTTCTTGGGGCTCAGCCTTTGGCTCGGGTTGTGGTTCCGGTTGTGTTTCGGGGGGTGCCGCCGCCACCAAAACCATATCTGGGGCCGGGGGGGCCGGCGGCAGCAGCGCCGTGGCCGAGGTGGACTCGTTGAGAGCCACCGCCACACCGCGCCGATAGACCCCGGCGGGCAGCTGCTGGGGCGAGTGATAGCGCATGGGCGGGTTGACCGCCTGCGCCGGGATGGGCAGGGGCTGGTTAGCGAGGTCGGGGGCTGGGGCAGCGGCCAAGGCTTCGGCCTCGGCTTTAGCTACCAGGGCTTCGTTAGCCCACTGCGGCTCTGCCAGCTCAAAGCTGAGCACGCCATCGTCGGCCCGCGCCGGGAAAGAACTTAAAAGGGCCAGCAGGGCGCTGACGGCCAGCAGAGTGGGGTGAAGCTTCATGGGGCAAAGGGGGTAGGGGCAAAAAATAAAGGATCAACTGGGGGAGGTCAAGCAGGTGATCTCAGGCGGTTGGGGCTAGAAGCGAAAGCCCGAGGAGGGCTGGTTGAGCGATCGCTCTAGCACTCGGTCAGAGGGTTCAACAATGGCCCAAGCGCCGTCGGGCTGGCGGCGCAGGGTGGCAAAGTGAATGTTGCCGCTGCGGCCGATCGCCTCCCCCGCCTGCACCGGCCCCAGCTGGGGCTGTCTCACGCCGCAGTAGCGGAACAGGTAGGCGGGCACCTCAGGGGTAGAAAAATAAATGCAGTGAAACCCCTTAGACGCCAGCTCTACCTGGCCGGAGAACGGTGCTCGCAGACGGATGCCCTCCAGCCGCACCGAGATATCGCCCAGGCTGCCGGTCACTAGCTGCCCGGCCACGCGATCGCCTGACTCAATTTCCCAAGACTGCTTCAGCACAATCTGCCTGGGCACCGCCGGAGTCGTGCCCCCGCAGCTAGTCAAACCAATAAGCAGCAGGCCCAGGCTGAAATTGCGGCTCAGCCACCGCAGACGAATAGGGATTCGGCTATAGAAGGCCATGCCCTCTCCCATTGCTGCAAACCCTGCCTGACCACAGCGCCGCACCACCGCCAAAACGCTATTGAAACCTGAAGCGATAGCCAGCGTATTCGTCATTTTCGTACAAAATTACCAGCTGAACGGTGGGATCCCAGGCCATGGGGTAGGCCTCCCGCTCCGACACCACCCCCGATCGCACCTGTAGCTGAGGCAGACTGCAATAGGGTTCGGCGACAATTTTCCGCACATTTTCCTTAGGGTCGCGCTCGGGCACCACCAGCAGCTTAGCCAGCTGCTCCCGGCTGAGCTGGGCGTTGCTCTGCACAATCTTTTCGCACCCTGGGGCGGTCTGGGGGCGGGCCGACGACAGCCAGCGGCGAATGCCCTGACCGTCGATGGCCATCAGCCCAATCGCCAGCACTAGCCCTCCGGCGATAAAGGGCTTGGCAGTAGCCAGAGCCACCCCGCCCCCCGACTGATGGGTTGAAACCATAATCTGCCTCCTTAAAAATCCACAGCAAAAAGCAAAAACTTGCCGGACATCGAGCGATTTAGCCTAGAAGTGTTCCATCTAAACAAGCCTCCCCTTTGAGGTCGCAACTTTGGCCCGCTGGGCCTGCTGCCCTAAACCTCTGGATAAGTGCTGGATTCAGTGTTTAGCCGGAACAGGCTAAAGCTGGCCGCCAATGACCAGCCCCACGACCAGCAAAAACACTCGAATGGCAGGGCCAAAGACCAACCTGGGAGCCAGGGTAGCCCGGTAGAGGGCGTAGGCCGTGATCGCGGTAATGGCTGCCACCGCCACCGACCACAGGGCCGGAAATGCCGCCAGCAGCAGATTTAGCGCCAGGCGGCCAATCACCCCGCCGCCAAGCCACAGCACGCTATCCACCAGCGACAGTTCCCCGCCCCGGCCAGGAGGACGCCCGGCAGCAACTCCCGATTGGCCCCCAGATTGGCGGCGGGCCGACCACTGGGTCAGCCCTAAGACCAGACTCCAGGCGGTGCGCCCCAGGTCAGACAAGAGCTGCATGGGTTCTTTACCCAGGGCCAGCACATCGGTGGCCAGATTTCCCCACCCCGACGGCCCATCTGGTGGCCCATAGGTGGCCCTCAGATGGGTAGCGAGCTGCTCGGCATCCCTGGGGCTGTGCTCTGCGGAGGCGTTGATCGCCGCTCCTACAGCCATGCCAGCGGCAGGGATAAGGGTAGTAGGGGTAGGGGTGCGGTAGCTGAGCAACATGTTGCCGTAGCGATCAACCTCTGCGGAGGCCAGGGCGGCGCGGCTGAGGTCGACCGCTGGGGGAGAAACGGGCTGCCCTTGGGGAGTGAACTGCACCGGCAGGTGAGCCAGGCGAGTGTGAATGCTCTGGATTTCGGCGATCGCCCGCTCTTGCTCAGCCGACAGATAGTTGATCTTGTTGGCCATGGCGCTGAGGCGCTTGAGACAGGCCTGGGATGACACCGCTGCTGCCGGGCCAGGGGAGCCGTTGGCAGCGGCCTGGGGGGCGAAACCGCCGATACTTTCGGCTCGCCACTGCAAGGCGTCTACGGCGACAGAGAAATCTGCCCTAGGCCGCTTGGCATCTGGCCCAGGGGGCGTCAACGGCAACTGCGGCCCACCGGCCCAATCGACTTGCACGCTGGCATCACCTTGGTTAAGGGTATTGATCTTCTGAATGAGCTTGGTTTGCATGCTTTGCTGATCCATCGTGCGGTAGTCCTTAGCGGAGGGCGAAGGTGAACCCAGAGGCGTTTCTCTAGCCCGACAAAACCCGAGCATTGGAGCTGTTGTCTGTTGCACAGCAGGGGAATGGAGTCTTTGATGACAGCATTAGTACAAGTGTATCATAACTATTATGTTTTTGTACTGTTTTTGTACTATTTGGGCGTGATCTTTGCCGGTAGGACGTTTCAGGCACCCCTTGAAGCTCTGAGCAGCTCACCCGACGCTGAATCTATGGCGCTAGGCCACAAGGCACAGATAATTGGGCTATTGGCTGAGTGGCTTGAGGTGCTCTTGGGCAGGCTGGTGCTGCCGCTCCAGTTGGCAATCTGAAAACTATCCGCAGAAAATCTTTAATCTCGACAAAACTCTGTAGATTATTGACATCTAAGGAGTTACTGACCTCGGTCGTTCCCTAGAACAGTTCCCGATTAGAACAAGTCTTCTTACGGCTGCGTCTGTCTAGCTAGAGATCGACCTTACTCTGGGTTAGGGCACACTGAACATGGTGACTTGCCTCGCCCGACTTACCCTACGAGCTGTTGCTATGGTTAAGACCTACGACAAAGCCCCACGGCTTTCCTTTCGTCTTTCGGAGACAGCCCATTCAGACTGTCGGCCTTTGCCTGAGCTGAAAACAGCCCCAGCGGCGAGGCCTAAGTCTTGCGCCTACCACATCGTGATGGCCTGTTTTTTGGGCGGTCAGGTATTGATGCGGATTTTGCGGGGCAAGGTCAATCGCCAGCGCACCATAGAGCAGATGGTGGCGGCAGGGCCGTTTACCCTGACTCCGGTGCTGCTGACCAACGTGTTTGCGGGCATGATTTTTACCATTCAAACCGCCCGAGAGCTGGAGCGGTTTGGGGCCATACACGCCCTGGGTGGGGCCTTTGCTATGGCTTTTTGCCGCGAGCTGGCTCCCATTCTCACGGCGGCGATTATGGCGGGGCAGGTGGGCACCGCCTACGCCGCCGAGATTGGCTGCATGAAGGTAACTGATCAGATCGATGCGCTCAAGGTGCTGCGCACCTGCCCCATCGACTATCTGGTGGTGCCTCGGGTGGTGGCCTGCTGCATCATGCTGCCGGTGCTGACGGTGCTGGGGCTAGTGCTGGGGCTGGCGGGTGGAGCCGGGATAGCGTTTTTCTTGTACGAGATGCCGGTTGGGCAATTTTTAGATTCGGTGCGATCGCTCATGGTGCTCAACGACCTGATTGCGGTGCTGCTCAAGTCGGTCTTATTTGGGGTGATCGTGGCTCTGGCGGGCTGTACCTGGGGGCTAACTACCACCTGTAGCCGGTCGGTCGGTCAAGCCGCCACCTCGGCGGTGGTCACGACCTGGGTGGGGCTGTTTGTCGTAGATTTTTTCCTGTCGCTGGTGCTGTTTGGCGGCTCTGGTGTAGCACCACACTAGCCGGGGTTAAAGTAACCGCCCCAACCCTATTCGGCACTCGCTGGGGCGGGCAAAAGAGCTAGGGCGTAGTCTATATATGTATGGTCGGGCATCAGCGCCCCCAGTAGGTCGGCCCCGTCGAGGTTGGCCCTGGCGAGGTCGGCGTCGCGTAGGTCAGCCCCCTGCAGGTTGGCGTGGCTGAGGTTGGCCCCCTGAAGATTGGCCCGCTTGAGGTTGGCCCCTCGCAGGTCACTGCCGCTGAGCACCGCCTCTTTGAGGCTAGCGTGGTACAGGTTGACTCCCATCAGGGCTGCGCCAGACAGTAGCGCGCGGTTGAGCTGGGCTGATGACAGATCGGCTCTAAAGAAGTCAGAGCCGATCAGATTGGCCCAGTTCATTTTGCTGTGGCGAAAGTTGCTGCGGGTAAACACACCCCCAGGCATAAAAACCCCTGACAGGTTAAGACCCTGCAAATTGCAGTCGATGAATTCTACAAACGGCAGCCTGACGCCCTCTAGAGATAGGTTGCGCAGATCAAGACCGTTGAACTTCAGCTGCCCCCGGCTGTAGCTCTGGTTTAGCAGCTCAAGGGAGTAACGGGATTGGGAAACCATGGGTAAGCCTGGTAGAAGCGAGATGCAGGCGTTGTGGTCAGCCTGGTTTGCGATCGCACGGTAGATAGCATTGATGCGCTGGCCCCCTGGACTGGAGATGTCTGCCAGCCTGGGTTAGCCCATTACCCTTCACAATCATCCTAGAAGGTTTATCGAAGCTTAACCCCAGCCGTCACTTTAATAATTGTTTCTGACAGAGGGTTGTCATCGGGCAAATCGCCGTTGGCAGGCAAGCAGACGAACCTGCCCTCGCGGAAAAATACCGAGAACGCTGTCATTATTTGAAAGCAGATCAGTAGCACCTTCTACCTGTTAAGCGCAATCTAACTTGACACTTTGTTACATTTTGCGTTACATTTATTTACATAGACGAAATGCGTTGGCGCAGTTGCCCGCTAGAACCCTGACAGCGACGTATTTTGCAGACGTAACTTATTTGCAGACGTATCTTGCATCTGTCACCAACTCAACCTAGAGGTTCACCTCATGATTGCTCTACTCATTTCTCTTTTTGTTGTCGGCTGGGTCGCCGTAGCGCTGATTGGTAGCCAGGCCTATTTCCGCGGTGAGCAAACCAAGCCCATCCACGAGCGCAACTGGCGCTCTGACTCCTTTGACCAGCTGGCTCAGTCTGTGACCGGTCAATCTACCGACTATGGCGATCGCGTCCCGGCCTACAGCGGCGACGCCTTCACCAGCAGCGCCATCTCTGGCCAATAGTCTTCGGCTTTAATTTTTCTCCTGAAAAGGATCTCTCCAAAACCGCTGCCCTCAGTTAGAGGGCAGCGGTTTTTCTTTACAGAATTAGCCCAAAAGACCCCAAAAGCATTTCTAGAGTTAGCAGACTATGGCGATAGCTATAACCCAACCCTAGCCCTCGGCAAATCGACTGGCTGACAGCACAAAGCCAGGGAGCACAGAGTCTCCAGAAAGCTGGGTAGGCAGTGGCCGCACCGCCGCCGCTGCTCCCTGGCGGTAAATCTCCACCTGCTGATCCTTCGGGTTAAACAGCCAGCCCAGGCGTACTCCGCTGGCCATGTACTCCTGCATTTTGCTGCGCAACGTCTCTAGGCTGTCGGTGCTGGAGCGCACCTCGATGACAAAATCTGGAGCAATCGGTGGAAACCTGCGCCGCTGCTCTGGGGTCAGCGCCTCCCAGCGAGACAGCTCTACCCAAGCGGCATCGGGCGATCGCTTGCTGCCAATCGGCAGCTGAAAAATTGTGGATGAGCTAAAGACCTTGCCCAGCTGAGTTTGGCGATTCCAAATGGCCAAGTCTGTACCCAGCTCCAGCTCCTGATTACCGCTTTCACCGCCAATGGGGGGCATAACAATCAACAACCCTTTGGCGTTTTGCTCGATCGCCATCTCCGGGTTGTGAATACAGAGCTGATAGAACTGCTCATCGGTCAGATGCACAGCCTCAAGGTTAAATTCAAGGGGCAAATCCAGGGTGGTCATGGGGTACTCCTCTGGGCACAGACAGACGATGGCGATCCTAGTGGTGGAGATCTCTATGGTAGCGACTCTAAATCGGTCAGCGATCGCTAAAAACCGTTGCAGACGAACAACTCTGCTGGAGGAACTAGCTAAACTATTGGCTACCTTGCTTCACTCATTACCACCATGAGCTATAGCTTTGACATCATTGGCATTGCCCCGGTGCTGCAATTTTTTAACCACCAGCAGCGGGTAGAGGCAAAGCGCGATCGCGCTCAGGCCTTCCTCGGCAGCTACTGCTGCACCCTCGACGCCTTCATTGCCGCCACCGAAGCCATCCACCACAGACCCGACTGGGACTGGGATGCGATCGCCGGCACCATCATTGCCTTCTGGCTAAACCAAGAAAACGACATTCGCCACTGGAAGCAGCAGTTTGCCGACGCCGAGGGCAGCCAAAACCTAATTGTGGCCCGCGTCGTCAACTACAACAGCCTGCGCCACGAGTTCGAAACCCTGTTCGACGGCTAGGCAAAAAACGAAGATGCGGAGAACATGCCAGAATAAAGGCTAGATGCCCGCCACTTAAACATTCTTTTGATTAGGCTCCTGGCTAAAATTCGCGACATCTTCCTGCGCTGGTGGGGCGACTTCACCCTTCAAACTCGGCTCATGGCTGGGGCGACCCTGGTGGTGTCGCTAATTACTAGCGCCTTGACCTTCTGGTCCGTCAACACCATCCAAATGGATGCCCGCCTCAACGACACCCGCTTTGCCCGCGACCTGGGGCTGCTGCTGGCGGCCAACGTCGCGCCCCTGGTCAACGAAGCCGATCGCACTGAGCTAGCCCGTTTTTCCTACAGCTTTTACCAGAGCACCTCTAGCGTGCGCTACATGCTCTACGCCGACGAAAACGGCGACATTTTCTTTGGCATTCCCTTCTCTGAGGCGTCGGTACAAAACTCCCTCACCCTGCGGCGGCGTATGCAGCTGCCCGAGGGCTACGCCCAAAACACCGACCGCCCCCTGGTGCGCCAGCACCTCACCCCCGCTGGCGAAGTCACCGACGTGTTTGTGCCTCTCAACTACAACGGCACCCACCTGGGGGTGCTGGCCCTGGGCATTAACCCCAACCCCACTGTAGTTGCCTCATCGCACCTCACCCGCGATGTCACCATTGCGGTGTTTGTGTCGATCTGGGTGATGGTGATCTTGGGCGCGGTGTTCAATGCCCTGACGATCACCCAGCCGATTAAAGAGCTTTCCCTGGGGGTCAAAAACATTGCCGACGGCAACTTTAGGCAGCGCATCGACCTGCCCCTGGGCGGCGAACTGGGGGAGCTGATCTACAGCTTTAACGACATGGCCGAGCGCCTAGAGAGCTACGAAGAGCAAAACATCGAAGAGCTAACCGCCGAAAAAGCCAAGCTCGAAACCCTGGTCTCAACCATTGCCGACGGCGCTATTTTGCTTGACAGCGACATGCACGCCGTGCTGGTCAACCCCACCGCCCGCCGCATCTTCGGCTGGGATGACAAGATCCTCGACGGGCGCAATATCCTAGAGCACTTCCCCACGCCGGTGCGGGTGCAGCTCACTCGGCCTCTATTTCAAGCCGTTAAGGGTGAGGCTGAAGCGATGGAGTTTCGGGTGCCGATCACCGAACCTAGCAGCCGCACCCTGCGGATTTTGCTCAACACCGTACTCGACCAGGCTAAAGAAAACGTCAAAGGGCTGGCCATTACCGTTCAGGATATTACCCGCGAGGTGGCCCTCAACGAGGCCAAGGCCCAGTTCATCAGCAATGTCTCCCACGAGCTGCGCACGCCGCTGTTTAACATCAAGTCGTTTATTGAAACCCTGCACGAGTACGGCGAAGACCTCAGCGACAGCGAGCGCAAAGAATTTCTCGAAACCGCCAACCACGAGACCGATCGCCTCACCCGCCTGGTCAACGACGTGCTCGACCTATCGCGCCTAGAGTCGAGCCGCCAGTACCAGATCGAAGCAGTGGAGATTATTCAGCCCATTGAGCAGACCCTGCGCACCCACCGCCTCAACGCCCGCGACAAGCAAATTGAGCTGCGGCAAGATGTCGAGCCAAACCTGCCCCCGGCCATGGGCAACTACGACCTGCTACTGCAAGTATTTACCAATCTGGTGGGCAACGCGCTGAAGTTTAGCGAACCCGGAGGCCAGGTGATGATGCGGGCGCACCAGATTGTGCCCGCAGGGGATAGCCCAGGGCACGGGGGCTATATTCGCATCGAGATCTCTGACACGGGCATTGGTATTGCCCCCGAAGACCAGCAGGCGATTTTTGACCGCTTCTTTCGAGTTGAGAACCGGGTACACACCCTGGAAGGCACAGGCCTGGGCCTCTCGATTGTAAAAAACATCATCGAGAAGCACAGTAGCCAGGTGCACCTGGTCAGCGAAGTAGGCATTGGCACTACATTCTGGTTTGATGTGGCGGCCTATCAACCCGATGCGATTGAGGTTACGGCAGAAAGCAGCAGCCACAGCACGGCAGGAAAAGGCCTGGTTGCCGTCATCAGCTTGTCTCCTGGAGATACCGCAGCAGTAAACTCCATCGCTGAGCCAGGCTAGTTGCCGCGACCACAGCGATCGCGACATCAATTACCGCAACAGTTAGGGGCGTGCGTCTAAATAAGGTACCAGAAGCATTGATCGCTGTAGGGTGCATTCGCGAAGCAATGCACCAATGGAAAAGATGGCAATTTGTACGTTATTTTCTTGCGCGTCCCTTACCGCAAAACTAATCGCCGCCGACGTTGATGGGGGTGCCCACAATGTCAGCCTGGGTGAGGTCGGTGTTGAGCAGCGAAGCCCCGGTGACCTCGGCAAAGTAGATGTGGG
>Ga0105045_10005631_pt1 | contig 11032 bp, 11 predicted proteins | sample MAT02_FD_78089 | JGI IMG/M metagenome (GOLD analysis project Ga0105045, IMG submission 78089) | Freshwater microbial communities from Lake Fryxell liftoff mats and glacier meltwater in Antarctica - MAT-02 (megahit assembly) | ecosystem: Environmental > Aquatic > Freshwater > Ice > Liftoff... | reverse complement strand
GGATGTGGCCGACCGCATTGAAGGCGAAGATGCGGGTCAGGACGCGCATGACGCGATCAACTATCAGGGCCACTATGTGAAAGAGCTGATTGCGGAAACCGACTATCCGTCGTTCGACGTGGACGGCGCCTGCGAGGCTTTCTTCAAGCGGAAGGAGCACAAGAAAGCCGGCATCATAGATTTCCGAAACAACGCCTACAAATCCATCATCACCGGCACCATGGCGCCGGTTCATCATACGCCGTGGAAGGACGCGCTGGAGGACTCGATGAAAAGCTACCTGCACAACTGATCTTGCGCCTTTCGGTTATCGGCACGGCCCCGGTTCACCCGGGGCCGTTTTGCCGTGCCGATGTTCCGGACAAGACACGTTTGCGCCCGTTTCCAGGAAACAAATTTTCGCAAAGATGAATATTTTCTCGCCTTGAGCGGCGGACCGTGCTTTGTTTTGCGACATCGGGTCACAGGGGTTGCGTTGCAGCCGGGCCCGGTGGGACGCGGAAAAGTAAGAAGCAACCGTGGGCGGTCGCGGCAGCCAGACTTGGCTCGTTTCGTCCGCAAGACATCAATGGAAGCGCGGAAGGACGGCATTCTGCATGGCACGGCTGAACCATCCGTCTAGCTCAACAGGAGTATCGCAATGACGACGCAATCAGGCTCGGGCCAGATGGTCCGGGCGCTTAGCTGGAAGGGGGCCTTCTGGGTAGCGGCAGGTGTGCCGCCGCTGGTCCTTTTCTCGATCGGCGGTATCGCAGGAACCGTGGGGCAATATGCCTTCGTGGTCTGGATGCTTTCGATGATCATGGGATTTTCACAAAGCTTCACCTATGCCGAAATGGCCGGGATGTTCGGCAACAAGTCGGGCGGAACAAGCGTTTACGGCGCGACCGCTTGGCTGCGATACAGCAAGCTGATCGCTCCGCTGTCGGTCTGGTGCAACTGGTTCGCCTGGTCGCCGGTGCTGTCGCTTGGTTGCGCCATTGCGGCGGGATACATTCTGAATGCGCTGTTTCCGATCCCGCTGGCGGACAGCCAGCCGGTCGTGGACTGGATGACGGCTAACCTGGCGGGTTACACTGCCGAAACCGCGTCGGTCGTGCAGTACATGACCGAAAACGCAGGTACGACAGCAGATGTTGCAATTCAGGCGGTGGCTTCGGCCGATGCCGTCTCGGCGCTGACGCCGTGGTTCCGGGTCTATGAGGCCTTCGCCATCGCAATCCCAGGCCTCGGCACGCTGCACTTCAACTCGACCTTCCTGATCGGTGTCGTGTTGATGCTGATCATCGTTGCAATCCAGGAGCGCGGAATCGCATCGACCGCGTCGGCGCAAAAGTGGCTTGCCATCATCGTGCTGGTGCCATTGCTGCTGGTGGGCCTTGTGCCGATCGTGACCGGGTCGATCAACTGGATGAACGTCACCAGTTTGATGCCCCCGAACGCCGGAGAGGGCGGTGAGTGGAACGTCGGCGGCTGGACGCTGTTCCTGGGCGGCATGTACATCGCGGCCTGGTCGACCTACGGCTTCGAAACGGCGGTCTGCTATACCCGCGAGTTGAAGGACCCCAAGCGTGATACGTTCCGGGCGATCTTCTACTCAGGCTTGCTGTGCGTGGTGTTCTTCTTCCTGATTCCCTTCTCTTTTCAGGGCTATCTGGGCCAGGATGGGATGACCCAGCCGGGCATCGTCGACGGTACCGGCGTCGGCGAGGCGCTGGGCAAAATGATCGGTGGCGGCCCGGTGGTCACCCAGATCTTCGTGATCCTGATGATTATCGCCCTGTTCCTGGCGATCATGACCGCGATGGCCGGATCGTCGCGCACGCTTTACCAAGGTTCGCGCGATGGATGGCTGCCGAAGTATCTGGGCACGGTCAACGAACACGGCGCTCCGCGGCGGGCGATGTGGACGGACGTGGCCTTTAACGTGTTCCTGCTGGCGCTGGCGTCGGACGCGGGGGGGTATTTCTACGTTCTGGCGATCTCGAACGTCGGCTACATCCTGTTCAACTTCCTCAACCTCAACGCCGGATGGATCCACCGTATCGATTCTGCGCATATTGAACGCCCCTGGAAGGCGCCCACGTGGTTGCTCGGGCTGAACACGGTTCTGGCCTTCGTCAACGCCCTGTTTCTGGGCGCGGGCGCCAAGGTCTGGGGGTATGAGAATGCGTTGTGGTCTGGTCTGGCCTTCGCGGCCCTGATCATTCCCGTGTTCTGGTTTCGCCACTATTTTCAGGACGGCGGCAAGTTCCCGAAAGAGGCCTATGACGATCTTGGGTTGAAGGAAGGCGAAACGGGCGAGCGTAAAGCAGGCATGCTGCCTTACCTGACACTGATCCTTGGCGCAGGTGTGGTTCTTTGGGCCAACTGGTTCTTCGTGCTGCCCACCTGAGCCGGACCGCCTGAGGCAGACAGATCGAAACCACACAAAGGGGCTGCTTTGGCGGCCCCTTTCCCTTGGTGAACATCGTTTTCTGTTGGGAAATATTGTTGCACTTCAATATTGCCTTCTGGCGGGAATCACCTAACACTGGGGGCAAAACAACAACCTTTCAGGGAGTCCGAAGATGACCAATTCCTGGCGTTTCTCGACGCTGACAGACCGCCACCGCGCCCTCGGCTCGGACCTTGAAGACTGGAGCGGGATGGGCACGGCCTGGTCCTATTCGACGGGCGATCCTGACGCCGAATATACGGCGATCCGCACCAAGGCCGGCCTGATGGACGTATCCGGTCTGAAAAAGGTCCACATTACCGGTCCGGCTGCCAGCCACGTCATCGAACGCGCAACCACGCGGAACATCGAAAAGCTGATGCCGGGCCGGTCGGTATATGCGACCATGCTGAACGATCAGGGCAAATTCATCGACGATTGCGTGATCTACCGTCTGGCGCCGAATGCCTTCATGGTGGTCCACGGCTCGGGTCAGGCGCATGAACAGCTGACCATGGCCGCCACGGGGCGCGATGTGTCCATCCGCTTTGACGACAACCTTCATAATCTGTCGCTGCAAGGCCCGCTGGCGGTAGAGTATCTGGAAAAGTACGTCCCCGGCATTCGCGCGCTTGCCTACTTCAACCACATGCAGACCAGCCTGTTCGGCAAGCCCGCAATGATCTCGCGCACCGGATATACGGGCGAGCGGGGGTATGAACTATTCGTGCGCGGCCAGGATGCGGGCATGATCTGGGACCGTATTCTGGAGGAAGGCAAAAGCATGGGTATCATCCCGTGCCGCTTTACCACGCTGGATATGCTGCGGACCGAAAGCTATCTGCTGTTCTTCCCCTTCGATAATTCGGAAATGTATCCGTTTGAAAACGAAGGCCCCGGTGACACGTTGTGGGAACTGGGGCTCGACTTTACGGTCAGCACCGGCAAGGTGGGCTTTCGCGGTGCGGAGGAGCATTACCGGCTGCAAGGCAAGGAGCGTTTCAAGATCTGGGGCTTGAAGCTGGAGGGCAGGAATGTGCCCGGTAACGGCGCCCCCGTATTCAAGGGCGACAGGCAAGTCGGTCTGGTGACCCAGGCCATGCATTCGCCCGTGAACGACTGGACCATCGCCATCGCCCGCCTGCCGGTCGATTGCGCCGATAATGGCACGGTGCTGGAGGTCCGGTGTGGCACGCACGGGCCGATTGCAGCGACCACGCACTCGATGCCGTTCTACGACACCGAGAAGAGACGCCGTACCGCCAAGGACTGATCAAGAGCCTGTGCTCGGGGGCCCGCCGGCGCGGACAGGGGCCCCCGCGATGCAGCACCTTTACGGATAGGACAAGATGACCCTGACCCCCGTTTCCCCAACCATGAAAAGCCGACCCGTGTACACGACGCTGATCCCGCGCCCCGCCAGCCTTCATCTGATCGTGGCCGATGGCGAAGGGGCCGATGCCGTCACCGACATGCTGGCCAAGTCGCCCGACGCCGGAAATCTGCTGGCAGATGCCCACATCATGTATTGCCCCGGCCCTGACGGCATCGACCTGTCTGCCAGGCTCGAAGCGCTCGGTGCCCCGCAATTCTTCCGCGCCCCCACCATTCCGGCCCTGCTGCCCCGCCTTGCCCGCGTATTGTCCGACGCCCGCATGGGCATCCAGTTCTATCTTGCAGGCACTGAAGGCCTGATCGGCCAGGCAGAACGCGCGATCATGCAGACCGGCTTTCCCTTCGCGGCGATCCAGAAGGAACACCGCGGATCGACGGTGCGCCGCGTCCAATGCGTCCATTGCAAGGGCATCACCGAAAACGTCGTGACCGACCCGTTCAAGTGCAGCCATTGCGGGCTGCACCTGTTCGTGCGCGATCACTATTCGCGCCGCATGGCCGCCTTTCAGGGCGTCTGCATCGACGCCGAAGACCCCGGTCAGGTGCCTCAAGCAGTGGTGAGGTTCAAATGAGTGGTGGCGCAAAACTTCAGGTTCGCGTGGCGGAGGTGGTCAAGGTCAACGACCTGATCACCCGGTTCCGCTTTGTCACCCGCGACGGGTCGCCGCTTCCGGCGTTTTCAGGCGGCGCACATACCGTGGTGGAAATGGACGATCACGGCACCCGCCGTCTGAACCCCTATTCCCTGATGTCTGACCCCGAAAACTCCACGGGCTACGATATCAGCGTTCGGCGCGATGATGCCGGGCGGGGTGGCTCGCTTTTTATGCACACCCATGTGAAACCGGGGATGGAAATGACGCTCTCTTACCCCGTCAACCTCTTCGCGCTGGACAGCCGGGCGAAGAAGCACCTGATGATTGCAGGCGGTATCGGCATCACACCGTTCCTGGCACAGATTGCGCAGCTGACGCATTTCGGCGGGCGATTCGAGCTGCACTATGCCGCCCGCAATCGCGCGCTGGGGGCTTACATGGACAGCCTTACCGCTGCCCACCCCGACCGCGTGCATTGCTATTTCGACGACGAAAAGCAGACCATCGACCTGTCCCGCATCATGTCGATGCAACCGATCGGCACGCATCTTTACGTTTGCGGGCCGAAGGGAATGATCAACTGGGTGCTGACCACCGCTGAAGGCATGGGCTGGCCCGAACCGGCGCTGCACTACGAGGAATTTCTTGCCCCCGGCACCGGCCTGCCCTTCAAGGTGGAACTGGCCGCATCGAAGAAGACCGTCACCGTGGGCACCACCCAGTCCCTTCTGGAAGCGATGGAGGCGGCAGGCGTAGATGCGCCCTACCTTTGCCGCGGCGGGGCCTGCGGGCAGTGCGAAACCACCGTTGTGAAATGCGACGGCACCATCCTGCACCGCGACCATTGGCTGACGCCCGCAGAACACGCCACCAACACCAAGATCATGCCGTGCGTGTCGCGCTTTGAAGGCACGGCCCTGACCATCGACCGATAGGAGAAGATCATGAGCCTCGATTTCAAACCGGGTGCGTTCAACGACTTCTTCCGGGACGAGACGTTCCGCGACGATTTCACCTACCGGAACTCGCCGCAGAACATCCTGCGCTTTCCGTTCCCCTTCGACCGCGACGACTACATGTATTCGGTCAACATGGAGCCGCATGTGCCGGGCCGCAAAGGCACGGCCTTCGAGCATATCTTCGACGTCGATGAACACTACGTGTCCGAAATGATCGACCGCGCCAAGGTGCTGGCCGACGACCCGCTGCGCTGCCAGTCGTTGCCGCACATGGCGCTGGCAGGCTGGGACCTGTTGGAACTGCTCATGGAGTCCAAGGCCCGCGATTACCCACAGTGGTTCTCGGTGACCAAGGACGGCAACCGCTGGCACTGGATCAACCGGCCACTGGGCATAGACCATCGCTTTACCTTTCTTGACGAGTCGACACTGCCATATGGGCCGTTCGAATACATTACCCGCCAGACCCAGGGCGATTTCAGCCTGCAGGATGAACGCGACAACGACCTGTGGATGGATGCCGGAATGGTCACCAGCCAGGCCGACTGGTCGCTAGATTTCGATGTGGGCATGAGCTTCATGGAATGGCATGCACCGGTGCCGCTTGCGCATGAAAAAGGAGTTTTTGACCGGGCTCTGAAATTTCTTCTAAAGCTGCAGCACGGCGCGCCGGTGCGTCGGTTCAACTGGACCATGACTGTGAATCCGCTTTTGGACACCGCACCCGAGACCTATCCGATATGGGGGCCATCGAAGACCACGCTGACGCCCGAAAACCTCGGGGCGAAGCAACACCTGCGGGTCGAACTTCAGTCGCTTTATCGCCTGCCGCGTTCCAACGCGATCGCCTTCGACATCCGCTGCTATCTGAGCCGGTTTGACGATTTGGTGACGGTGCCGAAGTGGGGCCGCCGCCTGCACCGCGTACTGCGCGATCTGCCGGAGGAACTTGCCACCTACAAGGGATTCATCCGCAACCGCGATGCCATGGTGCAGTGGCTGTCGAAACATGACGACGGTTCGCCCACATCGCCGGGCTGGTGGCCTGAAGACTGATGGGCCCGCCCGCCCCCCTTCGCCTTGGGTTCCTGATGTTCCCGGGCTTTCCGATGGCCTGTCTCAGCTCGGCTATCGAGCCCCTGCGTGCCGCGAACGAGATCACCGGGCGGCATGAATTCGTCTGGCGGCTGTTGGCCGAAACCCGCGCGCGCGTGCGCTCCTCGGCCGAAATCGGTTTTGACCCGGACGAAACGCTGCTGGAAGTCGGCGGGCTCGACCACCTCTATCTCCTTGCTCCGCCCACCGCCGAATTCGCCGACCCCCGCCGCAGTCCGGCCCGCTTGCGTTGGCTGGAGCGCACCGGGGTGACAATTGGTGCATTTTCCGGCGGCATTTTTCCGCTTGCACGTGCCGGTCTGATGGAGGGGCGAATTTGTTCGGTTCACTGGTGTTACGAGGCTGCGTTCAAGGCCGAGTTCCCCGATGTCGGGGCCTCGAAATCCTCGATCCTGTGCGCGCGGCGCCGTAATACGGTCTCTGGAGCGGGAGCTGTCTTTGACCTGATGCTGCAGCTGATTGAAGAGCGACTTGGACATGATTGCAGGACCGAGGTCGCCTGCTGGTTCCAGCATCCCTTCGTCCGTGACAATGACGCCCGCCAAAAGGTTCCCGTTGCCGGTGCGGGCAGCACGGCAGACGACCTTCCGCCGCCAATCCGCGCGGCGATCGGGCTGTTTGAGTCCCATATCGAAGACCCTTTGCGCATCGCCGATGTGGCCGCTGCCGTGGGTGTGTCCGGCCGCCATTTCGAACGGCTGTTCAAGCGCGAAACCGGACATAGCCCCCTGCGCTACTACCAACGTCTGCGGCTGGCTAAGGCCCGGCAGCGCGTGCTCTACTCGAATGTCAGCTTCCGCGAAATTGCCGCTTCGGTTGGCTACCTGACGTCGAGTCCGATGATCCGCCACTATACGGAACTTTTCGGCGTCAATCCCAAAGAGGAACGCCGCCTGACTCTGGCGGTCCGCCAGTCCCGCATGGATTCGCCAAGGGTCTAGGCGGCGGAGTAGGAAGGGATGGACCCCGCGACTTCACCCATGTAACGACAAGACGGCAATCCCTGCAAAAACCGTTGCAAGCCCCACCCGTTGCAATGCGGCAACCCGTTTCCCAAGCACCTTCCGGGCCAGAAGGATAGTCAGCACCCCGACCAGCGCCCAAGCGACCGCCGCACACTCTGGATTCGGCAGCCCGGCCGAGGCGGTGACCAGCCCGAACGCCATTTCGTCCAGCACCCCCATCCCCAGCAAAACCGGCCCTATGCCGGGAACCGGGCGAATGGATCGGAATATCGCGCGCAAAAGGAGGACCTCCGCCAACGCCGTGACGCGGGTAACCACCATCGCCGGGACTTCGGCCCCCTGTCGCGCGGCCTCCTGGCCCAGTGTAACGGTCGCCGCAAACCCGGCAGCACCAACGGCGGCCCAACCCAACGCCGCGCCGAGACTGCCCCGCGTCGGCGTGCCCCTCTCGCGGCCCGTCAGGGTGAGCATCGCAATCCCGAACACGATGGCCAGAACGGCCAGCCACTCCACCGTTGTTACCGCGCGCCCTTGTCCCGCCGCGATGCCCAGGCACAGAATCGGGAAAGACCCCAGGACCGGTGCCACAATCCTGACAGGTGTGCGGCTTAGCGCCTGATACAGCTCGCCCGATCCCGCCACGTAGGCCACCCCCGATGCAAAGGCGGGCACCGTTGCCGGACGGCCCATCGTCTTCCACCCGTCCATCACCAGCGCCGGGATAAGCAAAGCCACCGTTCCGGCCGCCAGCACCGTCATCAGCATTGGCAGCACCGCCGCGCACCTTGCGCCAGCTTTCGTACCAGAAGATCACGCACTGCCCAGGCGGAGGCCGCCAAAAGTCCGAACCCCAGAGACAGTATTTTCGTCCTTTCCGATCCGCCGCCGCTTTTGTCACGATGACAAGATGCTATTCATTAAAAATGAAAAAGTTTTACCTGCACTAAAATCCCGCGTAAGGGACGCCACATAAAAGTTCTTGGGGGCCCGACATGCTCGACCAACCCTACGCGGCCGTTATCGGAGGGCCGCTCCGTCCAGGCCGCATCCTGACGCCGCAGGGTTTTTCGCGCCATCTTAAGCAGGAACGCCATGTGATCGCCGGTGGCGGGGCGACGCTTGTGCAAATGATGACGGGCGACCGTCAGTCGCTGATCAACGACGAAGGCGGCCAGCCAGCCGAATTGATCGCCGCGACGAAAGCCGGCCGCACGGACGTAGCCATCCTTGTCCATGCGTCCAATTCCATGGCCGAGGGGCTGAAGGCCATGCTCGCCCTTGTTGATGCGGTAGGCGAAGGGCTGGCACGCCTGCGCCGGGGACTGACCCAACGCAACATCGATCTTTCCAATACCAGCGCCTTGCGGCTGTTCGGGCCGGATACCGCGTCCGGGACGCGGGCGGAACTCACAGCCCTTGATGACGGATGGCTCGTCCTTGCCGCGCCGGGCCTGCCCATGGCGCCCGAGGCTCAGGACACCGTCACGCCGATCACCCTGTTGATCCAGCGCGCCACGCCCCGGAAGGTTGGTCACTTTGATCTGCCCGACCCGCTGGGCGACCCGGTCCTTGACCTGCGCGTTCACTCGGCCACGGCCGCGTGTTACTTCGTCAAGGCCGGGGATTACATCCAGATCATTGACGTCGATGGCCGCCAATGTACCGATTTCCAGTGCTTCGACGCCCGCAAGCTGGACAAAGGCATTCAGCACCCACTGGACGTGACGACCAGCCGGACGCTGATGGGCCACGCTTATTCGATGCCGGGCCTGCATTCGAAGTATTACGATCAGGACTGGGTGCCATTGGTCGAGGTGGTGCAAGATACCGTCGGCCGACACGACGCTTTCGCCATGCCCTGCGCGTCGAAGTATTACGACGACATCGGCTATCCCGGCCATGTCAACTGCTCAAACAACTTCAACACGGCTCTCGCGGCCCGTGGCGTCGGTCCGCGCCCCGACTGGATGGCAGTCAATCTTTTCTTCAACACCGGTATCGACGCGCATGGCGTGCTGATCAGCGATGAGCCGTGGTCCCGTCTTGGCGACGATGTGCTTTTCCGCGCGCTGACCGACATCGTCTGTGTCAACTCTGCCTGCCCCGACGACACCTCTCCCGCTAATGGCTGGTATCTCAGCGACATCTACGTTTGTTCCTACTCCGGAGCCGAGAAATTCCCGCGCGGCGCAGTCGCCTTTCGCCCCACACCCGCTTCGGACCCGCAGATGACCAAGGTAACCGCCTTCCATTCCCGTATCTCGGAGCGGACCCGGCACCATGTGGAATACAAGGGTTACTGGCTACCGCAGGTCTATTCGCAGAATGGCGTGCTTGAAGAACACTGGGCCTGCCGGGAAATGGCTGTCGTGCTGGACCTGTCGTCCTTGCGCAAATGGGAAGTGACGGGGCCTGACGCCGAGGCGCTGATGCAATGGGTGCTGACACGTGACATAAAAAGCTGTCGCAGGGTCAGGTCGTCTATTCCGCGATGTGTTACTACCATGGCGGCATGATCGACGATGGCACAGCCTACCGCCTTGGCCGCGACCAGTTCCGCTGGATCGGCGGGGATGAATATGGCGGAATCTGGATCCGCGAGCAGGCGGAAAAGCTGGGTCTGCGGGCGATGGTGCGGTCTTCGACCGACCAGCTCCACAACCTTGCCGTTCAGGGCCCGAACAGCCACGAGATCTTGAAGCGCATGATCTGGACTGCCTCCCACCAGCCCTTGATTGAAGAACTCGGAGGGTTCCGCTTTACCGTCGGTCGGCTTGGCGGGCCGTTGGGCGCGCCCGTCGTAGTCTCGCGCACGGGCTATACCGGCGAGTTGGGATTCAAGATCTTTTGCCATCCCAATGACGGCACAGCCGTCTATAATGCCGTCTGAACCCACGGCGAAGACCAGGGCCTGCGCCCCATGGGCCTTGCCGCACTCGACATGGTAAGGATCGAAGCCGGTCTTATCTTCGCAGGTTATGATTTCAGCGACCAGACCGACCCGTTCGAAGCCGACATCGAGTTCACCGTACCGCTATATTCGAAGACCGATGACTTTATCGGCCGCGAGGCGTTGATCCGCCGCAATTAACACCCATCCCGCAATTTTGTCAGGCTAGAGATTGACGCCAACGTCGATGTCGGCCACGGCGATGGCCTGCATAACGGGCGGGCGCAAATCGGCGAGGTTACTTCCTCGGTCCGCTCGCCCATCCTTGGCAAGAACATTGCTCTTGCCCGAGTTGACGTGGCTCACGCCGAACCCGGCACAGCGCTGGAAGTCGGCAAGCTCGACGGCCAGCAAAAGCGCGTGCCCGCCGTCATCGTGCCGCTGTCGCATTACGACCCGAAGAAGTCCCGCCCGCAAAGCTGAGGGCTGACAGATGGAAACGATAATCGAAAAGATCGGCGGCGAGGACAAGGTTAATTTTCTTGTCGATCACTTTTACGACCTAATCGAACCTCTTCGACAGGGCCGCAAGTGCGATGCGCGACACTGTCGCGCCCGACCCGCAGCGCAGCCATATCACGTCAACCTTCCTCCGCGCCGCGCTGGCTTTGGTC
>Ga0105045_10005630_pt1 | contig 11033 bp, 3 predicted proteins | sample MAT02_FD_78089 | JGI IMG/M metagenome (GOLD analysis project Ga0105045, IMG submission 78089) | Freshwater microbial communities from Lake Fryxell liftoff mats and glacier meltwater in Antarctica - MAT-02 (megahit assembly) | ecosystem: Environmental > Aquatic > Freshwater > Ice > Liftoff... | reverse complement strand
TAACACAATTACATCCAAAAACAGAAGTTGTTTCAGGCGTTTTAGCCCAAGAAGCCGCCGATTTAATGATTCGTTTTTTTGCTCTGAAAAGAAAGTAAATGCTCCTTATTACTTTTCTTAAAAAAATTGTAAATTCGAGGGCAATAATTGGAATGCTTTTTGTGTTGTTGCTTCTAGAGCTATTCCTTTTATTTTACACTTTTAATCTTGCTAACCATGTTAATCAAACGTTTATCGCTGCTTTTGGTTGCTTTTATTCTCTTGCAATCGTGTGCAAAAAAAATTTCAACAGAAGAATTTAATTCCGATTTTTCTTTATATCAGGAGTATATTTTGAGTTTTAGTTCTGGAATCGTATCGGCCAATTCCGATATTCGAGTAACGCTTGCTTTTGATAAATCGGAATGGAAACCCAACCAAGAAATCGACAATAATCTATTCGAAATTTCGCCAGCAGTAAAAGGCAAAATGATGGCTTTGGCATCCAATACCATTGCTTTTATTCCAGAAAAACCGTTGGCTCAAAATACGGAATACCGAATTACGTTTCACTTATCCAAACTGATTAAAACACCTCAAGAATTAAAAGATTTTAAGTTTTCCATCAAAACCTTGAAACAAGATTTCACAGTCAATGTCTTGGATTTACAATCGTATAGCCGCGAGTTAAATTACTTAAACGGAACGATTCAAACCAGTGACCAAATGACTTTTGAGATGGCTTCAAAATTGGTTGAGGCCAAGCAAGATGGTAAAAAATTAAACATCAAGTTTGATAAAACACGTAGCACATCAACAGAATTTAAATTTCTAATTGATAGTATTCAACGGAAAGTAAAAGACGATGTTATCCAAATTTCATGGAATGGCACTCCCTTTGAAATGAAACAAAAAGGAAGTGTTGAGTATGAAATTCCGGGAAAAGATAATTTTAAAATAGTTGGCGTAGAAATTGGTGACGAAGATAACCAATCTTTGTTTATTAATTTCTCTGATCCAATCAAAAAAGGGCAAGATTTACGCGGATTAGTGGCAGTGGAAACGGCTCAAACCACTACGTTTTCTATCGAAGGAAATCTGTTAAAAGTATTCTTTGCCGAGCCGTTAAAAGGCGATTTATTAGTAGAAGTTTTTGAAGGAATTGAAAGCGATGAAGGCTATAAAATGAAAACTACTTTTACGCAAAAAGTACTGTTTAACGAAATGAAACCCAATGTGCGTTTTGTAAAAAACGGAACCATTTTGCCAAGTTCATCCAATTTAAAAATCAATTTTGAATCAACTAATTTAAAAGCAGTTGATGTAAAAGTGTATCGAATTTATAAAAATAACATTCTTCAATTTTTGCAAGATAATAATCTAAACGGTAATCGGGAGTTACGAAAAGTTTCTTCGCCTGTCGCAAAACAAACCATTAATTTACTCGCTCGAAAATTACCTAATTATAGCAAATGGAATACGTTTGCGTTGGATTTATCTAAAATTATTACGCCAGAACCTGGAGCAATTTATCGGGTTGAATTGTCGTTTAATAAAAGTTATTCGCTTTACAAATGTGATTCCGCTCCAACAGAAATAAAAGAAGATCGGGAAGAAGAATCAGAAGAAGTACGCTCCTTTAATGATGATTACTATGATTATTATTGGTATGACGATTACGATTGGTATGACAGCAAAAACCCATGCGAAGACGATTTTTTCCGTCGTGGTCCAATTGGGATGAATGTCTTGGCAACTGATTTAGGCGTGATTGCTAAACGAGGCGAAAACGGTTCTTACATTTTAGCGGTTACCAATATTGTCAATACGCAACCTATTTCAGGTGCTACTGTCCAATTATACGATTTTCAACAACAAAAAATAGCCACAAAATTGACTAATGCAGAAGGATTAGCTAATTTTGAATTAGATAAATATGCCTATTTTGCTATTGTAAGTAAGGAAAATCAAGCTACTTATGTCAAATTAGATGAAGGGTATTCGCTTTCGGTTAGTAATTTTGATGTTTCTGGTGAAAAGTTGCAAAAAGGGCTTAAAGGTTATCTTTATGGTGAACGAGGAGTTTGGCGTCCAGGCGATACCTTGTTTTTGAGTTTTATGTTAAACGATGCCGCAAGTAAATTGGATAAATCACATCCAATTAAATTCATTTTGAATGATCCAACAGGGAAATTAACGTTTCAATCTTTTCAAAAATACAACGATTTGAATCATTATAAATTCGTTGTGCCTACACGGGATTCTCATCCAACAGGAAGTTGGGAAGCTATCGTGAGTGTTGGCGGAGCTCGATTTTATAAAAATATCAAAATTGAAACAATCAAACCCAATCGGTTAAAAATTAAAAATAAATTTGAATCCGAAATTTTATCGGTCTCTAAACCAAACAAAAGCGAGGTGGAAGTGGCTTGGCTTCACGGAGCAGTTGCGAAGGATTTAAAAATGGAAATGCAAGCCAAAATCATAGCTCAAAAAACAACGTTTAAAGGTTTTGCTACTTATGTTTTTGATGATCCAATTCGGCAATTTGAAACCGAAGAAACGACTGTTTTTTCTGGAAAAATAAATAGTGAAGGTAAAGCAACTGTTACGGTTCAGCCTAAAGTGAGCAGCCCTTCTCCGGGAATGTTAAAAGCCAGTTTTATGACGAAAGTATATGAAAATGGGGGTGATTTTAGTACGGATGTAATGACAGCAACGCTTTCTCCTTATTCCACTTACGTGGGATTAAAAACACCAGAAGCTAATAAATATGGCTTATTAGAAACGGGAAAGACAAATCGGTTTGATATCGTCACGGTTGATGAAAATGGAAATCCAAAATCCGTTCAAAATTTGACTGTACAAGTTTATAGAGTAGAATGGCGATGGTGGTGGGATGCTAGTTATGACAACCTTTCCAGTTATGTTTCGTCTAATTCGACCACGGCTTTTAAAAATTTAAAAGTGAGTACAAATAGTAGCGGAAAAGCTAGTTTTCAATTTAAAAATGAGGAAAATGAATGGGGTCGCTATTTAATTCGGGTAACCGATGAAATTGGCGGTCATGCCACCGGTTCTACGGTCATGATTGATTGGCCGTATTGGTCTGGAAAAACTCGAAATACAGAATCATCCAATGCGGCGATGTTGGTTTTTTCAACCGATAAAACGAAATATGCCGTTGGCGAAAAAGCTAGTATTTCTTTTCCTTCTAGTGTTGGCGGAAGAGCTTTGATTTCCTTAGAAAACGGTTCTCGAATCGTCAAAACATTTTGGGCTCCTACACAAAAAGGAGAAACTAAAGTAGAAATTCCAGTAACGGCCGAAATGGCTCCGAATGTGTTTGTGCATATTACGTTGTTGCAACCTCATGCTTCCACGTTAAATGATTCGCCTATTCGATTATACGGAATTGTACCGATAGAAGTATTGGATAAAAACACCATTTTAGAACCTCAAATTACTATGCCAGAAGTTTTAAAACCGGAAACTAAAGCGACGGTTCGTGTGAGCGAAAAATCAGGAAAAGCGATGGTTTATACAATTGCCATCGTTGATGATGGTTTGTTGGATTTAACGCGATTTAAAACACCAAATGCGTGGAATAGCTTTTATGCTCGTGAAGCATTGGGTGTAAAAACCTGGGATATTTTTGACGATGTCATTGGTGCTTATGGCGGAAAAGTAAATCAAGTATTTAGTATTGGTGGTGATGAAGATTTAGGCGGAAGCAAAGCCAAAAAAGCAAATCGTTTTAAGCCGGTTGTGATTTATTTAGGCCCATTTAAATTGGAAAAAGGAAAAACAAATGCACACCAAATCAAATTGCCCAATTATGTTGGTTCGGTCCGAACGATGGTCGTGGCTGGTGATGCGTCAACAAATGCGTATGGAGCAGCAGAAAAAACGTCGGCAGTTCGCAAACCGTTGATGGTGCTCGCTTCTTTACCTCGAAAAATTTCGCCGACGGAAAAAGTGCGTTTGCCAATTACCATTTTTGCGATGGAAACGCAAGTAAAAAATGTGAACGTCCAAATAAAAACGTCTTCGGGTCTTCAGGTAATAGGAAACGCTGCACAAAGTTTGACTTTTACGCAACCTGACGAAAAAATGGTTTATTTTGATTTGCAAGTCGGCAATGCCACGGGAATTGAAAAAGTGCAAATTATAGCGACTTCCGGAAACGAAAAAGCAACTTATGAAGTAGAATTAAACAGCACCAATCCAAACCCGATTACAACTGAGTTTACCGATGTGATTTTGGAACCAAACAGCACCAAATCAATCAATATAACAACTTTTGGCGTTTTGGGAAGCAATAGTGCTCAGTTAGAAATTTCTTCTTTTCCAACTATTGATTTTAGTGGACGAATGCAGTTTTTAATCCAATATCCGCATGGTTGTGTGGAGCAAACAACCTCTGGGGTTTTTCCGCAATTGTATTTGACGGATATTTTTGATTTATCCCCACAACGAAAAAATGAAATTCAAAAAAATATCAAAATCGGAATTCAAAAATTAGGCGAATTTCAATTGACGAATGGCGGATTTTCCTATTGGAGTGGTCAAAATTATTCCGATGATTGGAGTTCTTCTTATGTTGGTCATTTTATGATTGAAGCTGAAAAGAAAGGTTATTTTTTACCGATACATTTCAAGTCAAAATGGATTGCCTATCAACAAAAAGCATCCAAAGAATGGCGATTTAATAAAGCCAATAACGACTTAGCTCAAGCGTATCGATTATATACTTTGGCGGTGGTCGGCGTTCCAGATATGGCTTCGATGAATCGTTTAAGAGAAACGATAGGAATTTCCAATGAAAGCAAGTTGCGATTAGCGGCTGCTTATGCATTAGCGGGACAAAAACAAGCGGCACAAAGTGTGTTTGCTCAAAGTAAGCTAGACGATTTGAATACAAATAACTATTATTACTACGGTTCTGCTGAACGAAATCGTGCAATGGTGTTGGAAACGTTGCTGCTACTTGGTCAAAAAGAAAAAGCCTTTTCACTTGCTACGAGTTTAGCTAAAAGTATGGCTTCAGACCAGTGGATGAGTACGCAAACCACGGCTTATTGTTTGTATGCGATGGCTAAATTTGCTAAAGAAAACGGTGGAAAAGGAGTAGAAGTGCAATTTGCCTTAGATGGAAAATCTCAAACCATTACAACCACAAAGTCATTAGTTTCAAGAGATTTAGCAATCAAATCCGGAAAAAATCCGTTGATGATAAGCAATACCAAATCGAATACCTTGTATGTTCGAGTCATAACGAGTGGTACTTTGCCAATTGGCGACGAAAAAGTAATGCAAAGTAAATTGTTTACCAATTTACTATTCAAAATGAGAAATGGAACGGTAATGAATAGTGCTAAAGTGGCACAAGGAACTGAGTTTATTGGTGAAATAACGATTCGAAACCAATCCAATGAACGGGTTGAAAATATTGCGTTAACACAAATTATTCCGTCTGGATTTGAAATTGTGAATACGCGTTTTACTGATTTTGGCAGTTTTGGAAACAACGTAGCGGAGCATATCGACATTCGTGATGACCGAACGAATTTCTATTTCAGCTTAAAAGCAAATGAATCGAGAACGTTTCGGGTTTTATTGAATGCTTCTTATTTAGGTCGCTATTATTTGCCAGGAATGCAAGCTGAAGCGATGTATGACAATTCGTATGTAGCGAGAACAAAAGGGCAATGGGTTGAGGTGGTGAAAGAGTAGATAAAGACTTATTTGTGTAGTTTGTCATTCCCACAAAGGAGGAATCCCATAAATACATGAGAAATTTTAATTAATAGAAATAGCTTGAATTATAAAAGATATTTCCTCCTTCTTTTGACAATTTTAATTTTAAGTTGCCGTAGTACTAAAGAATATTCTATAAAAGAAATAAAAGAATTAGAATCGACTCATTTACTAAAAGATAGTTTGATTGTAAAATAAATGCAAATACGACGTAAGTCAAACTAAAACGGAATTAGGTTTCCTATAAAAATTACCTCTATTTTAAAAAACATTTTAATTTCAGATATTTTTTTTCGAACAATCTTCATACCAATCCTTGAATGTTTTAGAGGTGGTGTACTTATCTTTTAAAACATTGTAAACCATTAAAATAACTAATAGATTTCCTATAATAAAAAGGATATTCATCACTTTCAAGGAAACATCTAACTGACTATATATTGTAAAAACAACTAAAAAGGCAGTGGTTATATAAACGGAAATTAGGGCCAAATTTTTCATAATAAATTAATTATAGGATTAAAAAATTAAAAACGAATAATTAGGTCATCATTTTTTAATAAAAGTAGCTAATTCAGTACTCTTTAAGTGGTAACAATTGTTAAATTGTAGTAAAAATTTAATAAATACAAAAGTTATACGTTCTTTATAGTACGTAAAATTCAGAGAATCGAAACAACAAAATATAAGTAAAAAAAGCAAACGTAGTAATCTAGTCGTTAAATTGACCGCTTAAAGAATTACTTTTAAGCATTAACAGTTAAAAGGTTAACTCAAAATAAAAATTAGATCCTTTGCCAAGTTGGCTTTCTAAACCGATTGTTCCGCCATGTTGTAAAACAATTTTTTTAGAAATTGCTAAACCTAACCCTGTGCTACTTTCGCCAGCAGTTGGCGTTGTGCTCGTTTTTTGAAAATAATTAAACAGTTTACTTTGCTCTGCTGTAGCAATTCCTTTACCGTTATCAATAACTTCCGTTTTAACTGTTTTGCCATCTGTAGAAATTCTTACTTTTATTTCTGAATCTTTAGCAGAAAATTTTATGGCATTCGTTAGCAAGTTGTTTATGACTTCACTCAGGTAGTTTTCATCGAATGGTAACACTAAATTGTCCGTATTCTTTTCAAAATTTATTTGAATGCTTTTAGCATTAGCCAGAATTTGATTGTAAAATATATTCTTCTTAACAAAAGAAATGTAATCTTGTTCTTTTTTTATAATGGTAATAATCCCCGATTCAATTTTGCTCACATCTAAAACATTGTCTAAAATATGCAACGAATTAGTGCTTAATTCTTTAATATAGCCTACCATTTCCACAGTTTCTTCATCAGTTTTTGAGTCAAAACTAGAAAGCAGTAAGTCGGAGAAGGAATAAATAGTAGCAATTGGATTTTTTAAATCATGGGCTGCAATTCCTATAAACATATTTTTTTCTTTGTTTAGTTTTTCTAAGTCTAAATTGCTTTTTTCTAATTTTTTTAATTTGTCATTCAATCGAAAACTTAGAATTCCTATAACGGTAAAAACAGTTAAACGAACTAGAGCATTCCAATTGGCAAGCATCGGATTGTCATATATTCTTGTTTGCGTTTCAACAATATACCACAGAACGGTAGCTATGATACTTAGAAAAACAATACTCTTTTGTGTTGAATATTTCCTGTTTGCAAAGAAGTAAAGCGGTATAATATAAAATAAAATAGAAGACACTTCGGTTCCGGTGACATAATCCAAATAGGCTACAAATACTAATATGATGATGAATAAAATAGAGTAAGCCAATTGCTTTTGAAAACTTTTTGTTTTGAACATTTACGTATAGATAATTTAGGTAAAAGTATAAAGTAAATGTGAAATTGGTACTTTAATTAGTTAAGTTTTTACAGCGTCACTTATCACAGAAAACAGCCTTAAAAATAATTTATAACACTACAGTTAAATTTTATGCATTATTAGATTATAGTAAAATCAAAAAAAATCTCATCTGGAACAGCTTTTTTCAGCACTATAATTAACCAAATTATAAAGTTAGGATGTTAGCATTGCTGCCTTATCAATAGCATGAATCACATTATTAGAAGGAGCCGTAGCTGTAATTGCAACCATTGATGTTCTTAATTACCATCTGTCAAAATAAGATTGCCATCTTTCAAACGTAAATCAATTGTTCTGCCTTGAACAGTAATAATACCGCTTTTGGAATCAGTTGCGTTGCAGAACAAATACAACAATCTTTTTTTGTTAAAGATTTATGAAAATGCTTTTGAGATTTTAGCATTGTTTTTTGTTTTGTTAATAACTAAACTTGAAAATTTCTAATCAAAAATGTACTTTTGAAAACCAAGCTAATTTAGATTTTCCTCCTATTTTATCGAGATTTAATTTTCCTTTTATTGAAATTTGAAGCTGTTGCTTCAAGTTGAAGATTGGAATTTGGAATTTCCTTTTTCTCTTTTGGAATTTATAATTTGGTTTTTGGAATTTAGAACTTGGATTTTATTTTTTCACTATGTATTTAATATTCGACACAGAAACTACAGGATTACCCAAACGTTGGGATGCCCCAATTACCGATTCAAACAATTGGCCTCGTTGTATTCAAATTGCTTGGCAACTGCATGACGAAATGGGGAATATGTTGGAGCACGAAGATTATTTAGTTCGTCCCGATGGCTATAATATTCCGTATGATGCGGAAAAAATTCACGGTATTTCAACCGAATTAGCTCAGAAAGAAGGTATTTCACTTCAGGAAATAGCAGAAAAATTTAATATTGCTCTTGGCAAAGCAAAATATATTGTGGGGCAAAATGTTGGATTTGACGTCAATATTATGGGGTGTGAATTCCATCGGTTAAACATGGAATCAAGCCTAAGTTCAATGCCCGTTTTAGATACGTGTACCGAGGTTACTGCTAAATTGCTTCGTTTACCTGGCGGAAAAGGCGGAAGATTTAAATTGCCAACCTTAACAGAATTGCATCAATACCTTTTTAATCAACCTTTTGCTGAAGCGCACAATGCAACTGCCGATGTGGAAGCAACGACTCGTTGTTTTCTGGAATTGATTAAAAGACAAGTTTTTACCAAAGAAGAACTCGATGTTCCAGCCGACTATTATAAAAATTTTAACGAAAAAAATCCGAAGGAAATTCAACTCATCGGATTAAAACATATCAATCTCAAGGAAGCTTCTGAGGCGATTCGTCGGCAAATTCAAAAATTAGAACCTACAGAAGTTTCTAAAGTTACCTTAGCAGAAAATCAAAAATCCTTAGCCGATGTTGATTTCGTGCATTTGCATAATCACACACAATTTTCAGTATTGCAATCGACCATTTCGGTAGCCGATTTAGTTAAAGCAGCCGTTAAAAATAAAATGCCAGCCGTTGCCATGACCGATATAGGTAATATGATGGGAGCGTTTCATTTTGTTCGCGATGTTTTATACCATAATAAATCGGCAGAAGCCAAAAATAAAGCAGCTCAAGATGCTGGAGAAACGCCAACAGAAACGATTATAAAACCCATTGTTGGTTGTGAGTTTTTTGTTTGTGAAAACCACAAAGATAAAACCCGAAAAGACAACGGATACCAAGTTGTTTTGTTAGCCAAGAATAAAAAAGGCTATCATAATTTGGCCAAAATGTCGTCCATCGGTTTTACACAAGGGTTTTATTATGTGCCTCGAATTGATAAAGAAGTAATTCAACAATATAAGGAAGATATCATCGTATTGTCTGGAAGTTTAATGGGAGAAATCAGTAATAAATTATTAAATATTGGCGAAAACCAAGCAGAAGAAGCTTTACTTTGGTGGAAAAAGGAATTTGGAGACGATTTTTATATCGAACTCATGCGACACAACCAAGAAGACGAAAATCGGGTGAATACTTCTTTGATTGCTTTGGCCAGAAAACACGAGGTGAAAATGGTGGCGACCAACAATGTGTTTTATGTTGATAAAGAAAATGCTAATGCGCACGATATTTTACTCTGTGTACGCGATGGCGAAAAACAAGCAACGCCAATAGGTCGAGGTCGAGGTTACCGCTATGGGATGCCGAACCAGGAATATTATTTCAAATCGGGTAACGACATGAAAAAGTTGTTTGCCGATTTGCCCGAAGCCATTGCGAATATCAGTGAAATCGTTGATAAAGTTGAAATTTTTGATTTAGCTCGCGGTGTTCTTTTGCCTAATTTTGATATTCCAGAAGAATTTGTAGTTGCAGACGATGAAGTCGATAAAGGAAAACGTGGTGAAAATGCGTATCTCCGACATTTAACTTATGAAGGGGCTAAAAAGCGATATCGCGAAATTACGCCCGAAATTGAAGAACGCATCGATTTTGAGTTAAAAACGATTGAAAATACAGGTTATCCAGGTTACTTTTTGATTGTACAAGATTTTATTGCGGCCGCTCGTGCAATGGATGTTTCGGTTGGTCCAGGTCGTGGTTCCGCAGCAGGTTCTGTGGTGGCCTATTGCCTTTGGATTACCAATATCGATCCGTTAAAATACGATTTACTTTTTGAGCGATTTCTCAATCCAGATCGGGTTTCCATGCCCGATATTGATATTGATTTTGATGATGAAGGTCGAAGTCGCGTTATGGATTATGTGATTAAAAAATACGGTTCCAGTCAAGTGGCTCAAATTATCACCTATGGAAAAATGGCTACCAAATCGTCGTTGCGAGATACCGCTCGGGTGTTGGATTTACCTCTATTTGAAGCGGATAAATTAGCCAAATTAATTCCGACGATGATGCCTTCTAAATGGAGTTTAGCTCGTTTTTTAACGGATAATATTGATGAGGTTAAGAAAGCCGTTCGATCTGATGATTTTGAAAACATCAAACAATTAATCGAAATTGCCAACGAAGGCGATTTGGCGGGAGAAACCATCCAACAAGCCAAAGTATTAGAAGGTTCACTACGAAATACTGGGATTCACGCTTGTGGAGTGATTATTACGCCCGATGATATTACTAATTTTGTTCCGGTTGCAACCGCAAAAGATTCTGAATTATATGTTACACAATTTGATAATTCGGTTGTGGAAAGTGCGGGATTACTTAAAATGGACTTTTTAGGTTTAAAAACGTTGACTTTAATTAAAGATACTGTCAAATTAATTAAATACCGAACAGGTAAACAATTGGATCCAGATGCTTTTCCAATTGATGATGTAAAAACATACGAATTGTTTCAACGAGGCGAAACGGTTGGAATTTTTCAATATGAATCGGTTGGAATGCAAAAATACCTTCGCGATTTAAAACCT
>Ga0105045_10005629_pt1 | contig 11034 bp, 12 predicted proteins | sample MAT02_FD_78089 | JGI IMG/M metagenome (GOLD analysis project Ga0105045, IMG submission 78089) | Freshwater microbial communities from Lake Fryxell liftoff mats and glacier meltwater in Antarctica - MAT-02 (megahit assembly) | ecosystem: Environmental > Aquatic > Freshwater > Ice > Liftoff... | reverse complement strand
CGTTTGGCGACCTAAGATATCCAGATCTCTAACTTGTCGAGTTGTGTAACTGCGGACAGTACTACATTGGCCCCCACAAGTGGGACATTTTTCTGACTTAGTTTGTCGCTTTAAGCTCACAAATACGTGCTTATCGGTAAAGGAGAAGTCGGTAACCTGAACGTTGGGCAGATTTAAAAGTCCGTCAATGTCTATTTGCATAATAAGCTCATAACACGAATTTTAGACCTATCCGCAATAACTTTCTAAGAACCAGAGAATTTAAAGGCCCGATTCGGCCATTCCATAGGCCCGTATTCGTTTCACGTTATAGGCTATGTGCCAATTTCTCGAATAACAAAGTCAGCGACTTTAATTGTATTGTCCGGTAAATAACGGCTGGCTTGAGGCTTGTAATCACCGGATAAACTCAAACCAAAACACTTCCAGCCTTTTCCAGATGCCGATTTCTCCCGCCAGTGGTTTATAGACCACATATAAATCATGCTGACCCTGGGTGGCTTGTATCCGGGCTACTGGAGTCTGCTCTTTGGGTGGCCCCGGTTCCACGGGCAACACACCCACCAGCGGTCCTGCAGGTTCATTCAGCCGTAATTCAAGTTGGCCCGTCAGGTCAGGCGAGTTGAGCCGGACAGCAATTGACCCAATGTCCGTCAGGTCAATCTGTTTGAAGACCATCCACGCTCCCACTTCGTTGTAAGCCATTACGCTCTCGGTAGCGTTCAGGTTTCGGCTGGCAACATCTTTTGTAGCACTGGCTTCCTGCGCAGCTACGCGGGGCGACCGCAACAGCACCACATCCCGTCCCGTCAGCCCACCCCGGTCGGTGTATTGTGCGGTCAGCAGGTACCGACCTGATCCGTTGGCCATTGCCAGCGTACCCTGCACCGGAGCAGCCGCAGGAACTTCTTTCAGCGACAGGATATACCGCACCATCTCACCAGCATCGGCTCTGCTCAGTTGCGGATGAGCCGACATCACGTGATCACTGCCCCATACGCCCCCGCCCCCGTTGATGATTTTGCCCGCCAATGTACCAGTTGCCGACGCATCGTACCGCTGCGAAACAGCCAGGAGACTGGGGCCGACTGACTGTTTTTCTTTGGCATGACAGGCCAGACAATCGCTGCCCTCCACCAGCAACTGCCCCCGACTATGTACGTCTCCTGCCGCATCTAGGCCCGCAAAGTCGTAGCCTTCGGGCAGGTATTGCTTTGTAACGCGCACTTGTTTAGGTGTTATGGTTTTACCGAGCTGACCCTCCTCGCGGTCCTGCACCTGCACCCGGTAGGCCAGGGGTTGTTTGTCGAAATAAAACGACCGGTTGCCGGTCAGATCAATGCGTACGGTGGGCGGTTCGTTACCTACCCGAATAGTCAGCTTTTCTACCGACGAACCACCCCGCCCGTCGGTAACGGTTAGCCGAACTGGATAGGTACCAGGTTTGGCAAATGTAAACGTGGCCGTTTTCCTCGTTGACCCCGCCCCCCGTCCTGCAAACTGCCATCGGTAGCGGAGTGAATCGGCTCCGTCATAATCGAACGACCCATCCGCCGAGAACTTTACGCGCAACGGAGCGGCCCCTACCATTTTACTGGCCGACAACTTTGCCACTGGTGGGCGGTTGCCTTCGGTGTAGTCGATGCGTACCAGCCGGGCATCGGTGTTCTTGGCCCGCCAGTAGGCTCCGTACTCCAGCAAGTAAAGTGCGCCATCGGGTCCGAACGCCATATCAATGGGCTTGCTGAAGGTTTCGTTCGGCAGAAACGGCTCCAGTGCGGTCAGTTTGCCCGATGTGTCAATGCGGGCGGTGAAGAGCCAGTTGCGCATCCAGTCGGCAATGAACCAAGACCCTTCATAATAGCGGGGAAACGTTCGGGTTGGCACGGGGCTGGTGGGAGCATGATAAATCGGCCCGCCGATGGCATTGCGGCCCCCAGTACCGAGGGCCGGAAACTCCGGCGACAGACTATATGGATACCAAATCAGAGCGGGCTGCGCCGGGGGAAGTTGCCGGATGCCAGTATTATTGGCCGACTCGTTGACTGGAGTTGACGGGCTGAATGGCTTACCCGATTGCCCCGTGTTGAAATCATACGGGTGATAGGGTTTACTGTTCCCCACGAAATAGGGCCAGCCAAAATTTCCCGCTTTGGCAGCGCGGTTAAACTCGTCGTGTCCACGTGGCCCCCGACCTAAGCTGTCTTTACCCGCATCCGGGCCTACTTCGCCCCAGTACAACACGTCGGTTTGTTGATCAACGTTAATGCGGTAGGGATTTCGGCAGCCCATCACGTAGATTTCGGGACGCGTACCGGGCGTCCCGGATGGGAAAAGATTACCCGCCGGAATCGTGTATGAACGATCTGATTTAGCCACATCCATTGTGGGACGAATGCGTAGGATTTTACCGCGCAAATCGTTGGTATTGCCCGCCGACCGTTGTGAGTCAAATGTTTGCCGACCCGGTCGCTCGTCGGTGGGGGCGTAGCCATCTGACCCAAATGGATTAGTATTATCGCCCGTGCTTAGATACAGGTTGCCCTGGCTGTCGAAGGTCAGCGAACCAGCCGAGTGGCTCACGCCTTCGGCGACCACCGGAATCCTAAGCAAATCGCGTCGGCTCTGCTGCAGCAGACTGTCGGGACCCACCACGAAGCGGGCCAGTACGTTGTAGGCAGTATCGGCCACCAGAACTGGATCACCAAAGTACAGATATATCAGCCGGTTATTGGTAAAATTCGGGTCGAGGGCCATGCCCATCAGGCCGTCCTCGCCTTTGAAGCGGATCGGTAGTTTGGCCAGTCGGGTGCGTTCGCCCGTACTGGGGTCAAGCCGGTTGACCCAGCCGGGCCGCTCAATGTAATAGATGATACCGTCCGGGGCTACGGCCACTTCCATCGGTTCGTTCAGGTCATTGTCCAGCACCACCTTAATAAACCGGCTGTCATCTGGTTTTTCAGAGCGGGTTTGAGCCATTAATGGAACGGCAAGACAGGCCGCCAGACAAATAATAAGACTAATTCGGGTTTGGAACATAGTCATTCGTTGAGCAATGGGAATGAGATTGATACGTGAATCTTCTGGTATAAATCGAAGCATCCCGGCCTGCCAGAACAGATTTGCGGAGAACGCAGGAAGGCGTACTTAAACGGCGTTGGAAATCGTATCCTTACAAACCGATTAAACCCGATAAAGTATAAAATGATTCTTCTGTTTCAGCTACCTAAACGTCTACTCAAACAGGGAGGTTACGGGGTACTTTAAGAGGGTTTTTAGGGGGTTGAAAAAAGCAGTTGTAAAGCTGTGGTAGGATTAAGAATTTAGTGTAAACTTGTGGTAGGATTAAGCAGGCGACAGACCCTCAAAACTGTAAACCTATTTCAGGACGGCACCCGGCACCCGGCGACAAGTTGCATGTCCCGGAACGTAGCGGTTTGGTTGGCATCTTGTGGCCACCGGCGACAATGCGAACGACTGAGTGAGTTGGGTTTGACAAGTCGGGCTTTGCTGTAACTTTACCCGGTGGAAACAGGCGTTTATATTCCTATCATTTCGGATTACGGCTTCAAAGCTACTTTCGGCAACGATGCCGACAGTTTATTCCTTCGCACCGCGTTACAGGCTCTTATAAAGTCAGCAACGCCCATTCGCGAGGTCAAATTTGATAAGAATGCATTTGAGGGGTTGACCATTGACAGCCGGAGCGGAATCTTTGATTTGTCTTGTACCGATGAAAATGGTAGCCAGTTTATTGTGGAAATGCAGTTGGGTGATGCCCCAAATTTCGTCCAGCGCATGAAGTTCTACGCGCTCCACAAGTTCAACACCGTCGTGGAGAAGGGTGAGTTTGATTATGCCAACCTACCCAAAATCTACGCGGTCGCTATTTTGGAGAAGAGCATCTTACCAACGGCTCATTTTCATACGGTGGCCAATCTGCGAAGTGAGCAGGGCGAAATCATTGACAGCCAGATGACGTTTATTCTGGTAGAACTGGCTAAATTTAAGAAGCAAGTTGTTGAGATAGAGAGCGATTTAGACAAACTGGTTTATACTATGAAGACACTTCACACAGCCCAGCCAACACAGTACCCGGCTTTCTGGAATGAGGAATGGCTTAAACGCGCCATTGATGAGTTAGACACGCGGAAAATGACTGCCGAGGAGCGGGCTTATTTTGCCCGTGTGACAGCGGCCAACGCCGAAGCAGTCAAAGCAGAGCAAAAGCGGATTGACGAGGTGAAAACGCTGGCTATTCAAAAAGCTCTTAGCCGGGGGAAGCTAACAATAGAAGAGATAGCAGAAGACAACAGTGTCTTTGTTGATTTTGTGCTGGAAATTCAGCGCGGACTTACCCAGAATTAATAAGGCAGGTCTCCGGCGACAACTGGTAGACCTGTAGTTGAGAAGCCTTTTGAATCCAGACTAAATCAGGTTGCCAGCGACAGGTTGCCCGCCGATATGCAAGGTTTTCAGCCCAACCGTCCATGCGTGTAAATGTCTTCCTACGGTCGTCATCAACCCCTGCCGGTGTTGGGTGCAGGTTCACATTGCTACTCGCGGGGCGGGTATCGGCGACAGTTGGTACGTCTCGCAAGGCAGGCTTTGAAAGTCGTCATTCTTAGCGTCCGGCGACAGTTGGCACGTCTCGTGGGGCAGGTTTTAATTTTCATTTCCAGATTTCGGCTGACAAACCAAACAGCTATAAAATCACCACTGACGCTTACAAGGTGCGTCACTTACAACCGTTTAATCTCTGTATTCTCTGGGTGGACTGGTGCCAGTTGTGCTCGCCATAACGGGCTTCGTCGTCTGGCGAAAAAAGACTACAGAAAAGCGGGTTCTACACTTGATTCCTTCGGCAATAGGCAGCCGATAACGTAGCTACTGAGTGGTATCAAAACGTTCTGATTTATTTGCAACTACGTTGCAAACAGAAAATTCTGCCTTATTTTTGTTGGAATGCACTGGGCATAGTCCTCGTGGCAATTGCCCTTCGCTGACGGATACAATCAACCTGAAACTCATAAACAAATGTTTGATAAATCTTCACAACTCACGCTACTCCTTTCACTATTCGCCATATCCGTATTTGCCCAGAATACGGGCAACCTGAAAAGGAAAATCCAAACCCAGAAAGGCGAGGATGTCGCTGGACTAACGGTATCGCTGCTCAACACGACCTACGGTATGGTAGCCGATGAACAGGGAAATTTCCTGCTCAAAAACATTCCCGCCGATTCGTATCGACTACGCGCATGACAACCGCCATTTTCCAAAAAGAACTTCGTGGATTGAGTCGTGACCGCCGGGCCCTGGGCCTGGCTGGTTTGGTGGGCGGCTTGCTGCTCACCGCTTTTGTCGTCAGTTATAGTCAGTGGGTGGTGCGCGAGCGCGAACGGGCCAGCCTGCAACAGACGATGTACCACAAGTGGACGCATCAGGCGGCTAAGAATGCGCACGGGGCGGCTCATTACGGCACATTCGTGTTTACGCCCCGGCCACTGCTGAGTTTTTTCGATCCGGGCATTGTCAGCTACGTGGGTAGTATCATTCGGGTAACGGCCCACACGCAGAACGAAGCCTTGTATTCGGAAGCGGGCGACAGCGGGCCGGGGGCGCGGTTCGGCGACTTCAGTGCGGCCCTGGTCTTGCAGTTATTGATACCGCTGTTGCTGATTTTTCTGGGTTTCGATGCCGTAACGAGCGAAAAAGCGGGTGGCACCTTTGGCCTGCTGCTGACTCAGGGCGTATCGATCCGGACAGTATTGTGGCAGAAAGCAGGGGCCTACAGTGCCGTTGCCGGGCTGATTCTGCTGTCGGTGCTGGGTACAACGGGAATGATAGTAGTCCTCAGCCCGGATGCTGGTTCCGACTGGCCCCTTCGGTTGCTGGGGCTGGGCGTGGTCTACGGGGCGTATTATGGTGTGCTGGCGGTGGTCACCGTGGGCGTGTCGGCCCTGAGTCGGAACGCTGGCACGTCGCTGCTGACGCTGTTGGGTCTGTGGTTGCTGGCATCGGTCGGGTTGCCCAAATTGGCGGCAAATGTTGGGACCGTGCTTTATCCGCTACCGGCCAAACAGACGTTTATGGCCGCCATCGACCATGATTTCGAGCAGGGTATCAATGGCCATGACCCCGGCAGTGAGCGAAACAAGCGGTTCGTAAGCCAGCTATTACAGCAATACAAGGTAGATACCGTCGCCAAACTGCCCGTCAATGCCGATGGGTTGCTGATGCAGGCCGATGAAGATTACCGGGCCGCCGTTACCCGTCATCATTTTGGGGCGGTGTACGATCAAATTCAACGCCAGAACGGGGTGAGTCAGTGGCTATCCTGGGTCGATCCGTTCCTGAGTGTCCGCGAGCTGTCGATGCGACTGAGCGGCACCGACTACGCCCATCAGGTCGAGCTCGAGGAGCAGGTGCAGACCTATAAAATGAAGCTGGTTCGTCGGTTGAATACCTACATGGCTACCCATAGCCGGACCGGCGACTGGACTACCCCCGCCGAACGGGCGTTGTTTACCCAAACCCCGGACTTCCGGTATCGCGCCCCGTCGGTGGGCTGGTCACTGGCGGACGGTGGTCTGGTAGTTGGTTCATTGCTGGGGTGGCTGGGGTTGAGTATGGCCTGGCTGGGGTGGGTTGCCAAACGTATTTCTCCCCTGTAACCCATGCGAACGATCCGAACGGTTATCGGCCACGACTGGCTGTTGCTGACCCGCAACCGGTCGTTGTGGCTGCTCACGGGGATATTAGTGCTTACCTGGGCGTATGCACTCTATTATGGGCAGGCGGTTATGAGCAAACAGCACGACACGCTAACGCAGCTAGAAACGCTTGACAATTCGACCAAAACGGCATTTCGGAGCTTATTCCAGCGAACACACCGCCCCGATACCATTCGGGCAGATGGCAATCTGCTCACCAGTCCGCTCGCTACCGAGAGTTACTTGGTGAATAACGTGGCCGTCAACACACCGTCGGCCTGGGCTGCGCTGGTCATCGGGCAACGGGATGTGTGGCCCCAATACCGGAAGGTGTCGGGACGGTCGCTGTTTTTCGATGGCAACGGGGTGGTGCTTGAGGAAGCCTACGGGGAGATCATGAACCCGCAGCGGCTGGTGGCGGGTAATTTCGACTGGGCGTTTGTGCTCGTTTATCTATTGCCGCTGTTGATTATCGCGCTGGGCTATAACGTGCTTTCGCAGGAAAGCGAACTGGGTACGTTGCCGTTGCTGGCCATGCTGCCGCTGCCCGTCTGGCATCTGGTGGCCTGGCGGCTCCTGTTCCGCTGGAGCTTAGTGATGGGGTTGGTTAGCGTTCTGACGGTAGTGGGCCTGTGTCTTGTGGGCGGGAGCCCCATTCGGGAGACTGGCACGGTTATCGGCTGGGTGGGTTACCTGACCCTGTACACGGGATTTTGGTTTGGCCTGTGTTTTTGGGTGGCGGCCCGGCGCGGTACGTCGGCCATGAACGCGCTGGCGTTACTGGCGGTGTGGGTGGCTGCGCTGTTTATCATCCCGGCATTGGTGAATGCCTACACGACCCTGCGCTACCCGGTAACGAACCGCGTAACCCTGCTGGACGGACTTCGGGAAACGACCGACGGGCTGTGGGCGCAACCCAGCCCCCTGACGTTCGGGCCGTTCTTCGCCGAGTTTCCGCAGTATAAAAAAACGGTGCCCGACCTCTTTACGGATGCCGATATGCAACGCATGGCGACTAATCCGGCACTCCGTCAGTTTTATGCCGAAAAGTTTTTCGTCTGGCACCACGCCCTGAGCCGACTTGTATCGGGCCGTTACGACGCGTATGCGGCCGGGCGAGTGGCCCGTTACCGGGCGGGCGATCTGTGGCGGTGGGTCAATCCGGCGGTGACCATGCAGGAAGCCCTCAGTGAGTTAGCCGGGTCGGGCTATCGCCAGCACGAAGCCTTTCAACGGGCCGTTTCTCAGTATCATCGTCAGGTTATGAACTACAGTAACGGCCTGACATTCAGCGCAAAGCCACTAACGCTGGCCGATTATATTCGATACCCTGCTTTTGCGTTACCTCCCCCTTCAGGTGACGATACGGCTTCTGCTGCCAGGCCCCTGTTGGTACTCTCTGCACTGGTCTGGCTGATCGGCTGGCTATCGTGGCGAAGACAAACGAACCGCCCCGTATGAGCATAAAACGATACCACCAATGGCTATTAGTCAGCAGTTTAGGCCTCGTCACGTTGCCCGTAAAGGCCCAGGACCCTACCATTTTTCAGCCCCTACAACCGCCAAAAGAAATGCGGGCGGTGCGGGCAACGGGGCCGATCAGCATCAACGGACGATTGGACGAAGCAGACTGGCAGACCGCACCCGCGACAACGGGCTTTTTTCAGGTGCAACCCGACTAGGGCAAACCCGTCACGAACGATACCCAAATTCGCGTCCTGTATGACAACCGCAACGTGTATATCGGCGCGTTCTGCCCGGATTCCAACGGGTTGAAAAGCATTCGGGTACCCGATCTGCGCCGTGATTTCGATTACTTTTCCAATGACCTCGTCGGCATTACCTTCGATCCGTTTCGGGACCAGCGCAACGCGCAGGCCTTTCAGACCAACCCGTTCGGGGCGCAGTGCGATTTGCTGTGCTTGGACGATGCCCTCTTCGACCGGGACTGGGATGGCTACTGGAAAGTCCGCACCAGCCGTACGGCCGGAGGCTGGTACGCCGAGATGCAGCTCCCCTGGGTGACGCTCCGCTACCCCAAACCCGACAGCACAGACCAGACCTGGGGCGTCAATTTCGTGCGGACCAGTCGGCGGCTGAACGAGTAAACCTACTGGTCACCGGTGCCGAGGGCCTACACCGTGTACCGGATGAACTACGCCGGTTTGCTGACGGGTCTCAGACCACCCCTGCCGACGGCCAACATCCGGGTACAACCCCTGCTCGACACCTTGACTGAGCTGGCACTGCTACGTCAGACGCCGGAAGGAACCTACGCTTAAAAGATTATTTCGGACAGTCACACGCCCCTTTGACATACCCCTCAAACCGGGGGTATGCCGAGGGGGGGAGATAACAGGGGAAAGGGCTGGACAGAAGGTCGCTTTTGCTTAATAGTCAGGCATTTGTGTTGCTGAGATCATGTATCTTTATAGAGGTAAACCGCCCGTAATGCGATGCTCTATAGCCAGATACTCTCCCACGAACGCAGCCGAACCGAAGCCCAGCGTTGCCATGCCGTTGCCCTGTTCGACCAGGTGAAGGCGGGTCAGCAGCCCCCCGTCAGTCCCTACGACAGGATGCTGCTTGAAACGACGATTGCCATCATCGACCGGGGAATTGCTACCCAGTTTGAGCAGGACGATGCTTATTTCAGCAGTGAATTTGTGGTGATGCTTCAGCAGGGAATGGAAACCATTGCGGTTGATGACACCCTGAACGGCAGGTGGCAAATCCGGGATATTCAGCAGGTCAATGATTATGATCTGGCGATGGGCTACGACTACGACGAGTTTGCTATCATGCACCTCGACGGATACGTCAACGAGTTAATCGAATTGGTAAGCCAGCAGTACTCGGCCCGACAAGCACGGACCACGGGCGTATTCGACCTGACGACGGATACCAACGAGGACCGGCGGTGGGCAGAGTACCACATCGGTTGTCGGGTGAAGGCCAGAATTTTCGTGCCTTATGAAATCAGCCAGGATTGGCGAACCGGCCTTCTACATTTGTCTGCGCATTCAGAGCGTTACAACTTGGAAGACGAAAAAGGGAAGGTGTATTCGTACGTAGAATTGAAAACCATCAAGGCGGTATCGACCGAGGTGGAAACCACCTGTTTAATTTGAAATCACATGAACCACGAGATCACACCGGCTATGGAAACCGGTTCCCGCTGGAGACCGGCGAACCCGACGTATTACTGGCACTGGCAGGAAATAGAGCTGCCCGGCAGGGTGCCGACCGGCATCAGTGGCCGCCTGCGGGCCACGACCGAAAGCGAGGCCCTCGCCCGGCTCCGGGAAGCGTTCCCCCAGGTGAAGGCTATTGAGTGGATCAAACCAACCGACTACCAGCAGTTAGTTAATAAGCCGGGTCCGGAAGAGGTGCCGGCTCGGTGAGCAGCCCCCAAACTGGAATCAGTGTAAAAACAGGCGCACATGAGCAATATCATCACAACCATTCCCCAAAGTCGCTTTCCCGACTGGGCCACCAGGATCTGGTCCCCAACGCCCGGCTCATGCTGGTAGCTTCCTTTGCCGACGATTTGCTGACGGCGTTCGAATTTGGGTTTTTAACGGCTAATGGTCAGTTTCATGTGTGTCAGGATTCATCGTACTACGCGGCACCGGGCAGTGATATAGGGCAGTACCTATCCTACGCCAGTCTCGCTTTGCTGGCTTGGTTAAAAGGTCGGTATACTGAGAAAACCCAGGAACCCGGTCAGGGTATCAACTAGTCCCGCCAGCCAATTATCGTGCTGAGTCACCAGTAGATCAATTTGATACGTTAACCTCGACCGGTCGTATGAACCACCGACTAACCTTCTCCTTTGCCCTTCAGATCGCCTACCTGGAGGGCGACGGCAACTACACGAAAACCCATAATATGTCGGGTTACACCTGCGTGCGTCGCAGTACGCTCGCTTACAGCGCCGAACGCTATCCCAGCTTTGTTCGCATTCATAAACAATACGCCGTCAATCCGGACCGGATCATGGCGGTCGTTTGCCGGACCCGGCTCCGCAAACGACCGTGCATCGAGATCGTACTGAGTACGAAAAAACGGCTACCCGTCAGTGAACGGCGGGCCGAGCAACTCCTACCCCTGTTGCAGCAAATTGCAAGCCGTAACAAGCGATGGAAGGCTGACTACCGTTACCAAAAGTAACGTTAACAGCACTTATCTTTAGCCCAATTGAAGTGCTAATTCAATGACCCTAATAAAACCCATATCACTGATAAGCAGACTATGACAATTTTCCCTTCAGTAAAGACGCCGTCTACTCTGCTCGCCTGCTCACAGGTTATGTTGG
>Ga0105045_10005628_pt1 | contig 11034 bp, 9 predicted proteins | sample MAT02_FD_78089 | JGI IMG/M metagenome (GOLD analysis project Ga0105045, IMG submission 78089) | Freshwater microbial communities from Lake Fryxell liftoff mats and glacier meltwater in Antarctica - MAT-02 (megahit assembly) | ecosystem: Environmental > Aquatic > Freshwater > Ice > Liftoff... | reverse complement strand
AGGATTGTTTCAATTTAATTCTTGATTTTTATTTGATTGCTTAGTGAGATAGGCAGATTATAAATTGGCAGATTGGTAAATTTCAGATTAGCAGATTTCAGACGAGTTTGACGAAGAATGAAGATTTCAGCCTGAGCTTGCTTTATTGAACCTATTCTACAAAGTTTATTTTAGTGTCGAAATAGAAGAAGGTAAAAGAAGGTAGAAGATAAGCTTCATTGTGGTCACTAAAGTTGATAGATTTACGATTTCTAGCACTTGGGGGTAATATCAGCCGCCGCTCCCATTAGTGTTGTGATACTATCAGCGCGCTTCTAACATTAAACTCAAGATTTAAAAAAACGCAAAAAGAATTTTTTGGGTATAGCGGGAATTCTGAATTTTTGCTTTTCGGGATATCCCGAAAAGCAAAAATTGGTCTAAAAACGCATTAAAATAATAAAAATTTAAAAATTTATTCGAATAAACGTTTAAATGAATAAACTTTTAGTGAACAGTCCTTTTCTATTGACTTGTAGAGCATGATTTTTAGTTCTACCACTTCTTTAAAGTATTAATGGAATCGACGATTTAGTGTTTCCTTGGACTCAAGGTTGCTAGTAATTAGAATAATCGAGAAATTGGAATTTTGATTCTTCGGCGTAATATTAGCTTCGCTGCTGCCTGGGGCGTTGCAATCTTGTCTAGGCGCAGATAATATTACCCTCAATTTTCAATGCGAAATCGAGCGCATTTAAACAAAAATTCCCTTAAAACCAAAACCCATTTCTTTTCAATTTCAAAAATTCTCCCGTTTTCCACGTCCTACTGTTCACACTAACATTTATTCCAACTTTTTCACAGACTTCATTGTGTTACCTTTAGCTTCAAAATGACTTATATAGTCAAATGATAATTTTATGATCCGAATTTTTACGAGCTTTATTTTTCTTTTACACTTTGTTAGCTTTTCGCAAGATCACATTGCATTGAACCCAGAAGAGCGGGCATATTTGTTTCACATCGTGAAGAAAAGTCCAATTCTAGACCAAACAATTGGGCGATATTTCGAGTATTATGGTCCAAAAGTGAGTTTTGCAAATGGCGATATGAATTTTGATTCTGTTGAAATGGTCATCATCAATCAACCTGAAATGCTGATGATTCGTCATCAAGAAATTGCCAAATCGACCAAAGGAATTATTGCTGAAGCGTCAAATAAGATGGCCATTTGGGAATTGAACAAAATGCTTTTAGCCAAAAGGGTGAAAGATGTTGATTTTCAAAAGTACCAACCGAAATATGACAAATTCGAAGGGTTTTTGTTACAAAAATTGCCAAGTAAATGCTTGGAAGAAACAGGAGCAAAGCCTAATTCACGAATGGATAATGTCTTGAATCCTGGCTTGTCTTTGGATGACAAAATTGCACAACTCAGCTCTTTTCGTGGAATGACACGAACTGATGAGTTGTTGGCATTAAAAGCCATTAATTTTGCTGTGAATACCTACGTTGAAGAACGTGCTTTGGAAATTTACAAGGCACTAGGAGGTGAGGCAACCGTTTTTAGAAATGTGCTCACGGCAGCAGGTGATGGAAGCATTACTTCGGGTTTACTCGATGAACGCGAGAAAGATGAGAAAGGTCGATGGAATAAAGGTTTGCCGAAGGCAATTGGATTTTTTCCGTACAACTTAAAACTTTCAACGCCAGTTAAAAAGAAGGAAGAACCTAAAGTTGTTTCAGAGAATTATTCGATTACAGATTTTTTCACCGTAGGAAACAATCGTGCAACCAATTTACATTTTGATGTTTGGGGATACAATTCGGATAAGCAAACAACTGTTGTGATTGAGAAAAATGGAAAAAGCTACCATCTTTTTGGTTCAGGCGAAACACGTTTTTTATCGCCAGATTCTAGCTTTTCGAAAGGGCAAACTTTTCAATCAATCATCAATGAGTTAGAATTTGAAAAGATTGCAGCTATCACAGAAAAAATTGAAGGAAAACGTGGCTACGACTATCAAATTGAAGATTATGGAAAGAAGCGCGATGATACCGAATTGAAAATTGAGAAAGCCGAAAAAGCCTATTCAGATTTGGGATATTCGCCAATTACAACTTCTTCTAAGGCTAGCCGAAAAACTAAAAAGAAAAAGAAAATTGCTTTGAAGGCTGGGGCAGGAGCAGATACTTATAAAAGAACTCCAACGACTAATGCGAACAAAAAGGAAAAAAAGAAACTTGAAAACAGCGTAGTTGGTCTTTACGAACGATACGATTGGTATAAGTTGAAAATCAAGGAATTGGAGCAAGAGAAAATTGATGCGATTGATTTACGTGCGCGTTACCAATTGAAATTAGACGGATACAAGCGATTAATGGGGCATCGCTGGATGACCTACAAAGAAAAAGATGGTTTATATACTTTCGAAGATTCAACAACATTCGACATGTTCACACAAGAATTTCAGTTTCAAGCTTCGGATAAAAAAGATCAATTTGAAGTAAAACTAATAGCCATTCCTTTTTCAGCTCTGTCTGACGAGGCCGATGAAGTGATGCTTCACACAAGTTTGATTGATTCAAAACCGAATTACAATGCTCGACTTCAAATTGCATTCAATGACGAATTTAAATCCGATGCCTGGGATATTTCAAAATCCATTATTCATTCTGATGATAGCGTTGCCGTTTTGCAGTTTTTTGAATCCCTTTTGGACAAAGAGAAAGATTTTAGCGTTGTTGCTCGTGGAGAAGGAATTGGGATATGGAATGGAGCGCAAACAGTAAAAAACTCTGAGGCTGCAGAACTTTCGGCTTATCCAGCTCTCGGAAAAATGGATTCAACTTTCCAAAGACTGCGCTTTTCAGAACTTCTTGTTCATTTAGAAAGAGATATTGTCATCGAAGTAAATTCTTTCACCGATCCCGTGAAATCAGGCGTTGAAATTAAAAACTCCAAGATTTTAGATTTGAAAAATCAATACAATTGGACATCTAATGATGTTCTGAGTGCCTACCGAACAGCAAGTATTCTCCTAAAATTTAAAGATGAAATCAATCTTTTAGCTGGGAAATACTTGAATCGTGAAGATGCTAAAATTGTGATTGATAAATTCAACAGAACCTTAGCGAAAGCAAAAGTTAGTATTGGACCAGCGAGCGTGAAATTGGGTGATTTCGGGATTTAATTTGATATATTTGAATTGAAGAAATGAAATCGTTTTTTTTATTTAATCGGTTAAAACGTATTTATATTAGGTTTAAAATGGTTTAGGAGAAAAGCATGAATAGGGTTAAAAACAAAATATCTGCAATGCGCTTGGCGAATTGTTATAGGTAATGACAACCATGATGAAAATATTATTGATAATTGGACTTTTAATAATTGGAACTAAAAGTTCTTTGGCTTGTAGTTGTGAAGAACCTGGGTCTATTGAAGAATCATTTAACTATTCGGATGCTGTTTTTGATGGAAAAGTTATTAGTAAATCATTCGTAACATTTGCAGAATCAATTAGGATTGAAGCTGCTGATTCCATGCGTCAGAATTTAGATGAAAACAAATTAAATCTATTTGATTCTGAATTTATTATGAAGGTTGAATTTGAAATCACAAAATGTTACAAGGGCAATATATCAAATGACACAATTGTTATTTACACAACACGAACATCTGCTTCTTGTGGATATCCCGGATTTGAAATCGGTCATGATTATATTGTTTATGGCTCAACTAAAAGTTATGCTTTTTGGACATTTTTTAAAAATACAGACGATTATGTAATTGAAAAGCAAAACACCTTTTGGACAAATCAATGCACAAGAACTGAAGAGTACAATTATACAGAAGCCAAAGAATTAGAAAAACTAATGGAATGAATGCTTAAAACAGCAAATAAACAAAAGCGCCTTACTTACACCAAAAACCAAAAGGTTTTCACATTTAAGTGTTGGCGTTTAATTCACCTAATATTCTTTATAAATCCCATTCTTCGCTGTTCGATAACTTGTAAATGCAAAAATTAAGTAGGCCAAAACTAACGCGCCAATTGCCGCATAACTCAAATTTGTTTCAATCGCTAATCCACCTGTTTCGAGTAATCCATCAACGAAATATTTAAGAATAAAAAAGATTGCTAGGCCAATTCCAGCAACGATTCCGAAAATCATTACAAAATACCTAAAGAAGGTTTTTACAATCAGTTTTGGATGATATCCAATACGTAACAAAGTCCGAACTTCGTAATCATTGCGAGTCATTAAAAGTTGCAAGTATTGAATAAGGACAAGTCCTGCGGTGCAAACTGCGACAATCGAAATGATCAATACGATCAATATCAATGTACCAACAATGCTTTTCAATCTACCAACGACCATTTGTGAATTTTTTGATTCCAAACCGCGTTCATCAATCATTTTTTCAACCAAACCAAATTCACTTTCTTCACCTGAAATCAAAATTTGAGTGATTTTTTGGTCGGCTCCCAAAGAATATTTTTGGTTTCCGTATTCCATAAATGCTTGTGGAACTAAGATTGAAGGAACTTCGTTTGTGAAACCAATAATACGAGCTCCAACAACTTCTTCACCATTATCATTTGAGATTTTTATCTTGAAACGAATGTCTTTTGCAACATCATCGGATACTTGCGGGATTCCACTTGCGCTCATGAATGTGTTCAGCATCACAATGAAATCTCGTGGCATCACAATCGGAACAATCGTGTCCCCTGGTTTCCACTTCCATTCAGCAGATTTTACATCCATGTATTCAGGATCAATCGTTTGAATAAAAACATCAGATCGAAAATAGGGTACAAGCTTATCGTTCGTTGAAAATTCAACTTCAAAATTGTTGCTTATAACAGGTTTTACATCGTTGATGAATTTTTTACTTTTGATTTTCTCAATTTCTTGTTTACTAAAATCTGGTTTTGCCAAGCCGAAAACGGCACTATTATTAACCCTCTTTTGCACAATAATCACATTTGGTCCTAAAATTTCAGCTCCTTTTCCAAATTCGTTAACTTTGAGCAAGTAATGAATGGAAGTTACCAAGAAAGTAATTCCTAAAACAGCACCAATAACAGCAATTACCAATTGCTTTTTATCTTGATTTTGAAATAATAATTTACGTAACATGATTAAAGATTTAATTCGCGTGAATAATTATAATTATGATCATCACCCAGCGAGGTCAGAACAAATCCTGCATTTAATTCTGTGGTTCTTTCATCAATCAATTGCATACACTTGTTCGTGTTTTCAATGTCTAAGTGAGAGAAGGGTTCGTCCATGATTAACCATTCAAAAGGCTGACAAAGCGCACGAATAATCGCCACGCGCTGCTGCTGTCCCATGGATAATAAACCACCTTTTTGTGTCCATTTATCTTCAATTTCCAATCTTTCCAAAAATTGTTTTATCTCAGATTCCGAAAAAGTATCCATCAACGAATTTTTAAGCAATAAATTTTCTTTCACGGATAAATTTGGAAAAAGTTGTAAATCTTGAAAAATAACAGAAACTTTTTCCTGCCGAATCGTCGTCCAGTCATCTGGCGTAAATGCTTTGATATCTTGATTGTTATAGGTAATCGTGCCTGAATAATCTTTGCGCATCCCAATTGTGGTTAAGGTGAAAGTCGATTTCCCCTTTCCGCTAGAAGCGTTAAGCATAATCTTTTCCCTTGATTTTAAAGAAATTAGATTTCCCCAAATACTTTTTTCGCTATGCTTGATAGAAGCAAGTGGCTCAGGCATTACATGATTCAAAGTGATGTTCATATTCTAGTGTTTGTATTTGGTTTTCAATTATCGTTCCAAGTTTTTAGGGACTTAAAGATTTCCGGACATTGAGACTATAAGACGAAAGACAAAAGTCTCGATTCGTTTATTCATAATTCAGAACTCTTTTCACCCTCCTCGTTCATATCTATCTAAAATTTCCCCAGCCGTTTCCCAAATTGCGTCCTCATTTCTTCTAAACCATGTCATTTGACGTTTTGCGTAGCGCCTAGAATTTTGTTTTATTAAATCGATTGCTTCTTGAAAATTAGTTTTACCGTCTAAATAATTGAATAGTTCGCTGTAACCAACGGTGTTTAATGCTTGCAAATGTCTGTATGGCAACAGAGATTTCACTTCTTCGAGTAATCCAGCTTTCATCATTAAATCAACACGCTGATTGATTCGTTCGTATAGTTTTTCTCGCGAATGATTGATAACGAAATAGTCAATTTCATAATCTTGCGATTTTTTGGAACGTGTACGAAGTTCTGAATATGTTTTGCCGGTCAATCGCATAACTTCAATCGCACGAATAACACGCACAGGATTGCTACGGTCAAATTCTACGTAATAATCTGGATCTTTTTCTTCAATTTCTAAGAGTAAATGATTTGTTCCCTGAGCTTCGACTTCAGCGGATAATTCATCCCGCAATTTTTTTGAATGTGGAATATCATCGATACCGAAAATTAATCCGTCGATGAACATTCCGGAACCGCCAGTTAGAAGGATTGTATCCTGATTTTTAAATTCATCACGAAGTAAATATTCCGCTTCTTTTATGTAAGTTGCCAATGAAAGTTCATCGTGAATAGAATGACTGTCAATAAAATAGTGTTTAATACCTCCCAGCTCTTCTGGCGATGGTTTTGCCGTTCCGATAGACATTTCTTTGAAGAATTGTCGTGAATCGGCTGAAAATACTACCGTTTTTAATCGTTTGGCAATTGCAACGCTCAAAGCCGTTTTACCACTTGCTGTTGGACCTGCGATTACTATAAGCTTTTTGATAAGGCAAAGATTTTATGATTGTTTTACTTATATTTTGTTTTCCAATCTAAGTAGCGCGCATAGACTTGTCTTACATATTTATGCGTAATTGTACCACGCATCGCACCATTTTTCACAACTGGATCGCGGTAAAATTCTTGTTTAGACAGATTCAAAATCATAGTTTCAACATTATCATCCCAAACCAAATGATTCAAGCCGTATTTCATTGCCAATCGCTGCGCGTCTTTTACGTGTCCCCCTCCAGCGTTGTAGGAAGCTAAAGCAAATTTTTCTCGTTGTACAGGATCTGGAATTTCCTTCCAAAATTTAATATCGGCAGTAAGTTTTTTCATTCCACCCATAATTTGAACATCAGGAGGCGAATCTGGGTAAACATTGTAAGCTGGGCCCGTATTCGGCATAAATTGCATCATTCCATAAGCTCCACCAAACGATTCAACATTCGGATCAAATTTAGATTCTTGATAAGCCAGTGAAGCTACTAATTTCCAATCTGTGCCATATTTTGCTTGTGCCTGTTTGAATATTTCATCGTAAGCAGATATTTGACCCTTTCCAACACCAACGAATTTTTCAGTGGCGTCGATACGAACGATATCTGTTTCAAAATATTTCTTATAAATATAATTATAGGTTTGAGAAACAAGGAATTTATCTAACCATTTATCCAATTTTGCCTTCAATAGTCCACTTGATTTTCGCAGACCGAAAGCAATTTTTTGTTTCACTGAAATTTGAGTAGAAATATCGATATTATCATAAAATCGTGCGTTAACTTTAGCTACATTTTCTTCAACGACTGTGTAATCAATGATTCCTTGAGAAACTAATTCGACGAGCTCATCGCTTCCTGTCATGCCATCAACACCTTGAATGTGAATGCTATCCCCAATTTCCTCTTGCAAATGTTTCAATCGTTGGTAATAGCTAGAATTTAACCATACATCTACCGTTTTTCCTGCAAGTTCAGAAGGGTCAGAAATCAATTTCTTTTGCAAATCTTCTGGTTTCATTTTCTGCCAACCATCTGGTTTTTTCTGTATAAGGACTTGCGGGGATTGGATAAACGGTGTTGAAAAATCAATTATTTTGAGACGCTCGCCTGTAACGGTGTAATTACTTGCAATAATATCACCGTCCTTATTATTTAGTTGTGGAATTAGGTCGTCGAGATTTGAAACAATTTTCACTTCCAATTCAACGCCAATTTCTTTTGCAAATTCTTGTAAAATTTCATATTCGAAGCCCATTTCCTTTTCACGATAAACAAAATAGGAGGCAGTACTGTTTTCTGCGAGGATAACTAGTTTTCCTTTTTTCAGAATATTTTGATAATCTAAAACAGATTCTGGAACTTCATTTTTCAAGACATCATCTTGATTTTCAGCGTCACACGACCCAATCAATAGAAGAAGAGAAAAGAATGAACTCCAATATAATAGCGATGTTTTAGTCAACTTAAGTTTCTTTGATGAGAATAAAAATACAATTAATTCAGTTGACTTAACACTAATTTCAATCTCTTAGTGGCTTTTGACTTTGATGAAATTGCTCAAAATGTGGAATTGCTTCTTTCATAAACTTATGAAAAGCAGCTGTAATAACGAGTTCGTCTTCTTCAAAAACTTGTCTTCCATTAAAAAGTGTATTTGAAAAAGAGATTCTTTTGGAAACACCTTCGCAAGCACGCTGCAATCCTTCTAAGGTTCCATATTTCAGTAACCATTCGCCACGTTTCATGTGTAACAATGTAAACTGGAATTCTTGTTCTGGATAGCCATCAAAATTAGGTTCAAAATTATTGAATTTTATCACAAAATCTTCCAGAGGAACGTCAGAATAGTCATTCCAATTTTTGGCAAGGATATGATCAAAAAATAAATCTACCGCAATTCCAGCAACTTTTGGGAGTGATGGATAAAGCGCGTGTAATAATTCTTTGACAATCGGATGATTATCGATGTACGAATCAATTTCTCTGTGTAATCGGATTCCATATTGAATATCTTCATCAAAATGTGATAAATCCCTTCCTTTTACAAAATCACCAAAGAGATTTGCATGCATCAATGATGGATTATTTTGTGAGAAATATAAATGTCCTAAAAAATTCATAAAAAAAATCCCCCTTCATTTCGGAAGAGGGAAAATTGGTTGAAATCGATGTTCCTAATACTCAGGAACTGATTTTTAGTTAATATTCATCTTCGTTAAAGAGGAAATCTTCTCTTGTCGGATAATCTGGCCAAATTTCTTCAATGCTTTCGTAAATTTCTCCTTCGTCCTCTAAATCTTGTAGGTTTTCTACAACTTCAAGCGGTGCTCCGTTTCTTATCGCGAAATCGATCAATTCGTCTTTAGCTGCTGGCCATGGAGCGTCTTCCAAATATGATGCTAATTCTAGTGTCCAATACATTTCTTTTCCTTTTTATCGGGTTCTTATTTGGCGCAAAAGTAATTTTTTTTTGTTATAAACCAAATTTTTTATGATTAAATTAATTAACAACAAATGTTAAACTCGCGCTTTCCAAGGCTGTTCAACGATTCCAAGGTTTGCTCCAAGTTTTCTTCCCAGGACAAAAAGATAGTCGCTTAGTCGATTTAAGTAGATTAAAACTTCTGGCGCAACAAATTCTGTTTGACTTAAATCAACCGTAATTCTTTCAGCTCTTCTGCAAACACATCGCGCCATGTGACAAAAGGAAACGGTTGTATGTCCACCAGGTAAAATGAAGAATTTCATTGGTTCGAGTGTTTCGTCCATTTCGTCCATCCATTTTTCTAACAATTCACTATCAGCTTTCAATAAATCTGGCAATTTCATCTTCGATTTATCTGGGTCTGCGGCTAAAGAGGAACCAATTGTAAAAAGTCTGTCTTGAATTTCAATAAGTTGATCTTTAAATTTTTGGTCAATCTCTTGATCTCGAATCATTCCAATATATGAATTGATTTCATCGACTGTTCCGTAAGCTTCGATTCGCATTGAACTTTTTAAAACTCTCGTTCCCCCGATAAGCCCTGTTTTTCCTTGATCGCCAGTTTTGGTATATATTTTCATCCTTGTTTTTTGATTTTAAATGGATTTCAGTTTATTTTTTAACTCATGGATGCGCACATTTTTACCTGAAAGCCGAATGTTTTGCGCTGATTCTGTATAAAATATATGAACAGTTTCTAAATATTTTATTTGAAATTCAATCCATTCTTTTTCTCCCATTATTTTACCCTGAGCATGTAATTCTTGTCGAAGTCTTTGTGCAATTGGATAATAATCCGCTCTACCCAGATAATCGTGATCTGCATCGCATAATATTTCTTGAAGTAATGAGGTTGGCTCAATATTCATTTGTGTTGCATGAATCAATGCGCAAACAGTATTAATTTGATCTTCCGAATATCCAAAAATCGGAAGATTATTTTGGGCAAGTTTAATTGCAAAATCTTCGTTTTGATGGTATTGTACAATGAATCCAGCGTCGTGGTAAAGTGCTGCTGTTTGCAATAAATATATGTCATCATCTTTAACTCCTTCGAGTGCGGCGAATCTTAAAGCCGATTTCTCAACGTTAAGAGTGTGATTTACATCGTGATACAAAAGATCTTCTGGAAGTTGTGATTTTAAACGATCAATGATGTCTATTCGCATATTGTCAAAATCGATGGTTGATAAACCTGTTTTTTTACGTAATTCTGTTGAAGCAATAATTCCTTTTTCGTAAAGTGAAAATTCTTTCTTTAAACTTTTAAGGAAATACATATTCATCGTTCCGCTTCGCTTTTCTAAGGCAATTTCCCCGCGATTTTGAATGATGAAGTAGTTCTCAATTTCTTTTGCTAGACTTTCAGTAATGGTTATTTTTCCAGCGATGGAAGCATGTTCGGCACGTGAAGCAATATTCACGGTGTCGCCCCAAACATCAAAGTTGATTTTTTTATTTCCAATAATTCCAGAAACGAGCGGACCAATATGAAGACCAATCCGAATATCCCAAAAATCTTGCCCCATTGCGCGCGCAACTTGTTTTTGAACGTACATGTAGTTTTTTATTTCCACGGCTGCTAAACATGCTCTAATTGCAGGGTGAGGATCATCTTCTGTCACTCCGCCAAGTGCCATGTAAGCATCTCCAATCGTTTTAATTTTTTCAATTTTGTAACGCTCAATAATTCCATCGAAAGCTGTGAAATAAGTTTCTAGTTTATTCAGTAATGCCAATGGTTCTAGGGCGATTGCTTTGGAGCT
>Ga0105045_10005627_pt1 | contig 11035 bp, 6 predicted proteins | sample MAT02_FD_78089 | JGI IMG/M metagenome (GOLD analysis project Ga0105045, IMG submission 78089) | Freshwater microbial communities from Lake Fryxell liftoff mats and glacier meltwater in Antarctica - MAT-02 (megahit assembly) | ecosystem: Environmental > Aquatic > Freshwater > Ice > Liftoff... | reverse complement strand
ATACCGTGGAAGTATCCTGCCATGGCTCTCCTTATATTCTTTCGCAAGTCATGCAGGCGCTTCTGGCAAATGGCTGCCGATTGGCCACACCGGGCGAGTTTAGCATGCGGGCATTTGCCAACGGTAAAATGGACTTGAGCCAGGCTGAAGCCATAGCCGACTTAATCGCTTCTTCTTCACAAGCGGAACATAAACTCGCCATGAATCAAATGCGGGGACAGTTTTCGAAGGAGATTTCGGCGCTTCGGCAAAAGCTTATTCACTTTGCTTCCCTGATCGAATTGGAGCTCGATTTTGGAGAAGAAGATGTGACCTTCGCCGATCGCGATGATCTGAAAAAGCTCATTACGGAAATCCTGCAAATAGTATCGGGTCTTGCCGAAAGTTTTGCGCTCGGAAAGGTGCTCAAAAGCGGTATTCCAGTGGCTATTTTGGGTGCTCCCAATCGCGGGAAATCAACGTTACTCAACGCCTTGCTTAGAGAAGACCGCGCCATAGTGAGCGCCATTGCAGGTACCACGCGCGATACCATCGAAGATGAGACCGTAATCGAAGGCGTGCGTTTTCGCTTTATCGATACCGCCGGCCTTCGCGACACGGTAGATGAAATCGAACTAATCGGCATCGGGCGGGCCATGGAGAAGGCCGACAAGGCGCGAATTGTACTCTACCTGGTCGAAGCTGATATGCATACAGATGAGATCACCGCAGAGATTGCCGCTTCGAAAAGCCGTATAAGTGGAGATGCCGAATGGATCGTTTTGGCAAATAAAGCCGATAAAATATCTCCAACAGAGCTTAGCCATCGCTTCCCAAACGAAGTGCTTCCAATCAGCGCATTCACCGGCCTGGGTCTCCCAGCGCTCATTGCGAAATTGGTCGAGCTTTCTCAGATCAGGACCATTGCTTCCGGCGATTTAGTGGTGACCAACCTCCGCCACTTCGAAGCGCTGCGCCATACCGAAGAAGCGCTTAGCGCAGCACTACACGGCCTTGAAACCGGCATCACCGGCGATTTTGTAGCCATGGACATCCGCAGGGCACTTTACCACCTCGGCGAGATCACCGGCGCGATTATAACCGATGATTTGCTGGGGAATATCCTTAGTAAGTTTTGTATTGGGAAGTAAGGGGTTACATTCAGCCGTACCCGCAGACATTGATTAGGCTAGCAGAGCTTCTTCCTTTTCAACCTTTACCTTGCGCCCTTCTACTATGTACATATCAATCTCGCCTTTGTTTTTGGCTTCAATCTTTCCGCGATGGAAGCACTGAAAATCGGCTTGGATATATTCATACGTGGTACCCGATATATTGACTTTGCCTGGAATCCCACTCGACTCCATTCGGCTGGCTGTATTCACTGCATCGCCCCATATATCGTAAGCGAATTTGTTCTTGCCAACCACTCCGGCAACCACAGGTCCGGTGTGGATTCCTATACGAAGCTCCCAAATTTCCTTGCCCATGGCCAAGCGCTCTTGTTTGAGTTGCTCCATAAAATCTCTGATCTCTAAGGCAGCACCCACAACATCTGTAGGGTTATTGGAATTGACAGCCGGGATACCTCCTGCACACATGTAAGCGTCCCCAATGGTCTTAATCTTCTCGAGATTATATTTATCAATAATTGTATCGAAGGCCACGAAACAATAGTTCAGTTCTTCGACCAATTCCTGAGGCGAAAGCTTCTCCGCAATGGCAGTAAAACCTTTGAAATCAGTAAATAGCACTGAAACCTTTTCATAATACCTCGGCGTAGCGCTGCCTTTAGATTTTAATTCTTCGGCTGTTTCCTGAGGCAAAATGTTCAATAGAAGCCTTTCGGACCGGTCCTTTTCAGCGGCGATAATTTTACTGGTCTTTCGGGTGTATTTGTAGCGGTTGTACAATCCCGCGATAAGGATTAATAAAAGCACCCCCGCTATCGCTGCCCCATTTCTTATGGCCTTCTCACGCTCTAATTCCAATTGCTTTAGTTCCTGATCCTTTTCCAGGAGCGATATCTGCCCTTGCTTCTGCTCAATCTCATAGCTGAGCGTCTGAGACTGAAGCTTTTTGTCCATCTCGGCGTCGTACAACGTATCCTTCAAACTGGAAGACAATTTATAAAATTCGAAAGCCAGCTTGTAATTTGGAATCTTAGAATAGGTATCGGCCAAACCTTCATATGCCGTTTGAACTTCGTACAATGCGCCTATATCTTCTGCGAGGTCTTTTGAAATGTTGAAGGAGCGAATGGCATTATCAATGTCACCCATTTCTTCATAGGTCAACGCAAGGGAAAGCAATACCTGCGCCATTTCCAGACGAGCATCTAAGGCCTGAGCCAATTCGAAAGCCTCCTTCTGAAACTGAATTGCCTTCGCAAAGTCATTGCGGGCAAAATGTACTTTTCCGATACTGTTTAAGGCAAAAGCCACATTGCCCGTAGCCGATTTTTGAAACGCATCCAAGGCCAATTCAAAATAGTAAAGTGCTGAATCAATATTCTGAGTTTTAGTGCTCAAATCAAGGCCAAGGGTATCTCTCAAATAAAGTTCACCCATATTTACAGCGCAGCTGCCAAGGGCATCATAATCCCCTAACTTCTTACATAAAGGCAAGGCCCGATTATAAAAATCAAAAGCCAGATCTTCGCTTTTCTCCTTTGTTAAATAGACACCTGCTATATTAATTAGCGCAGTAACAAATCGGAGTGTGTCATCATTCTTTTCAGCAACTTCCAATGATTGTAAATAAAACTTCAAAGCTGCCTCATCATCGCCTCCATTAAAATGGACTGCTCCCAGATTGTTTAATATGTTTGAAACCCCGTTCATGTCGTTGATCGACCTGAATACCTCAAGTGCAATCTGCCATTCCACGAGAGCATCTACCCAGTCGTTCTGAAAATAGTAGGACATTCCCAATGCCTTGTGCGAATAGGCCAAGCCACTTGGATAATTACTTTTCTCAGCCAGATCCCGAGCTTCCGTAGCAATCTTTTTTGCTTCCCGCGGGTCAACCCGATAATAGTTGGCTGCTAAATCTATTAAAGTATTGACCCGTAAAGAATCGACCATAGGCCGCTTCAAGACATTCTTCAGACTATCAATCACAGGATCCTGCCCACACACACTGATGGCCAGGAGCATTCCCAACATAGTTACTAACCAAGTTTTCACGGACCTAAGGTAGGAGATTTCCAAAAAAGATAAGCAGCATTATGAAATGCTGCTTATCGCCTAAGAATTCCAATATTTAAAAATTCAATTATTCAATAATCACATTCATCGCCCGAGACCAACTATTTGCGGAAACTCTGATGATATATAAGCCCGGACTCAGGTTTGAAAGATCCACTTCCGATATCATCCCTGAACTGTTTGGGGCTGGGATGGAATGCTTTTTCCCGACACTGTCGTACACCTCCAAATTATTCCACGTGTCGTCTGTGCCTGTAACTTGGATAAACACTTTTCCCGACGAAGGATTAGGGAAGAGGACTGTTTCCAACACAGATTCTTCAGCATTCAATTTAGCTCTTCCAGTATTTTTAGAAGCTTCTTCACATTCCAGGAACCACCATGCAGTGGCAAACCGGAATCTCGATCCACCATTCTCAATATTAGATCGTAATAGCCATCTCAGCAATTCCCCATCATAAGGAATGGAGAAGGAGCCACCACCGGAAAGAAATACTTCCGGCTGGTTTGTATCGTCTCTCTCAGCGTTAAGCAACGCGTTGGAACTTCCTTTTGGAATATAGACATCAGTCGGATTATTATTCTCGTAATAGAAAAGGGCTAAATAATTGAATCCATTTTCATCGGGTTGTTCAAAATATTGGAAACATTCAAAATAAGGCAGTATCATTTGTGTGCCGGGCCCGGTTGGATTCACATATAGGGTGCCATTGCCTGCCACGAAAGAATAGTTAACCGCGGTAGCATTTGGGATAATCTCATAAACCCCAGCTTCGCCAGTATAAGTTGGGCTGAGCTCGTAGAAAAAATTGCTAATAACACCCGCATCATCACCATTGACAAATCCATCGAAAGTCGATTCAAAAACAGGTAGTTCACTCCCTTCGTTCATACCATAAACACCCGTATTTATAATTACTTCTTTCGGCGATATCACCAGGGTCGCAATGCCGGAGCCCATGTAATTGTCGTCAAATACAATTGCATCAACGTTGTAATCGCCCGCATTCACAGGCAAGTCAGTTGATCCATTGTAGGTTACCTCCACAATCAGATCCGAGGGAGTAGAAATCACAGTAACTTCTTTAGGATTTCCATCATATTCCTGTATCAAATCGGTAAAGAGCAGTTGCGCTTGCGCTGGATCAATAACCAAAACACCTACCGATGAACCCATATAGTTGGAATCAACCACTGTGGCTTCAACGCTGTAAGAACCGGCATTGACTGGTGCATCAGGCAAACCCTCATACGCAAACAACAATGTGAGCCCCGCAGGACTCGTAGTGCCGCTTATTGGTTTGGGGTTACCATCATAAATCTGGCTTAGCTCTAGCAAGGAGATACTCGCTTCTGCTTTCTCTATTCCCAATGTAGCCAAGGCTAATCCTTCGTAATTATCATCTACAACTACTACCTGCACTTCGTACGAACCTGCATTGACAGGCAGGTCTTCCGAATTATTGTAGCTCACGGAAACCGTCAATTCACTTGGGGTAGTGCTCACCGAAACAGATTTGGCTGAGCCATCATAGGTTTGGTTCAAGTCAGTAATCTCTATTCCAGCTGTTGCTTTATCAATAGTTAATGACCCACTAACCGAACCGGTGTAATTCGGATTCGTTATGACAACATCTACCGCATATGTTCCAGCATTTACGGGAAGATCGGATGAGCCATCGTATGTAATCGCTGCTGCCAGGCCTTGTGGATCAGTGGTGACCAAAACAGATTTTCCGGAACCGTCATAAACCTGCGTGGTACTTGCAAGGTCTATGTTCACTACAGCTTCAGCAGGAAGAATTGTAAGGGTCGCTGTAGCTGAGCCGGTATAATTGCTATCCGTCACTACTACTTCTACAAGGTAGCTGCCTGCATCTATTGGAAGTGTTTCTTCGCCGTTGTAGGTAATAGCGTAAGCCACCGTATCGGGGACTGCACTAACAATAACCTGCTTGGCTGAGCCATCGTAAACCTGCGTCAGACTTTCGACATCGAATTCAAAAGTAGCTTCGTCCGGCAAAACAATCAGACTACCTGAGAGGTAGGAAACATTGAAATTATTGGATAAAAATGCACCCGGCAGAATAAAATGCGTGCCTACCGTTTCGCCGGTAACAAGGTTTATAGATTCCGTTTCTACCACCCCTATTGAATCGCCTGAAAGTATCGCAATATCTCCCTCACCCAAGATGACGATTGTTTGGGAATTGCTATTTACAGTAAAAGTAGTGGTACTTAATTCGCCTGAGCTATTGAGCAGTGAACTCGAATTGGTAAGCGGAGTAGTTTCCAACAATTCTCCGTCCTCGCCAACGGTGTTTACCAATGCGGTGGCCCGCACAAGTCGGAAACCATTCACCAGTGCTGTTGCCCGAACCAGGCGGGCTGTAGCATTCGTAAAAGCAGTAGCTTCATAGAAACTTTGGGGTTCAATAAGTTCGCCGTTCACCAATGCTGTAGCTCTAACCAATCTGACTGCCGAAGAGATCATGAAACTTTTATTTGCGAGAAGTTCTTCCGTTGTAAACGGATCACTTATATCGTTGACCAAAGCAGTGGCTCGCACCAGAACGGCTCCTTTATTTACCAAGGCGGTGGCATGCACAAGCCTTAATCCGTTGATGATAATATCTTTATCTCCTTCCGAAATATTTAGAGAATTATTTTGGTTAAACAAATAATCAAAATCAAATCCAATCAGGGAATCATTGTAAATAAGGGTTGTGTCGCGCGTATCGATTATAAGATCAAGCGGATTAATCGTCATCAAACCATTGCTAAACACAAAATTAAATCGCTCCAACAGCGAAACGTCCATGGCATCGGTTGCTTCCACATCGCTCAGTGGATTCAAAGGGTCGCTGTCATCGGGTTCAATGCCCCAAAGTCCGACATTGCTCAAAGAGTTTGCTACGGTAATGATATTAATTCCCAAAATTCGGGCAAGTTCTTCCTGCGTTAAACCGGCAGAGTCAATCGGTAAATTCCCATCAAGAGTGCCTAGAAAATACCCTGCGCTGAACTGAGGAATGGTTTCGCCATAGATCTTGACTGTATCTTGAATATCCACGAAGATGGTCGTTTTCGTAGTGAGATAAACCGGGTTCGAAAGTCCGCCATCTAATCCGTTGGTGCCGGGCTGAGAAGGATTAAAAACCTGTATTTCCGGAAAGAGAATATCCTGAAACGGTGGAATAATTGCGGTTATCGCGGTATCGCCTTGTAAAGTTGATATCGTTTCCAGAAGTACCCCATTGAAGTAAACTTGAGATTCTGCATTGAGATATTCGCCGCTTATCACAATAGGAATTTCATCAATACCTGGAACAAGGGTCGTGTCGTAGGTAACGGTGATGAGAAATGCAGTGGGATTGGCTAAGGTGTTAAGCGCGGAATCTGCTAAAAGGAAACCTGCTCCCGATTCCACATCGTAACCCGGAGCGTACATGTCGAGAGCGGAATTTTGAAGGAGTAATTTGAGCTCTTCGGGACTTAGATTTCCCTCATCATCGTAAAATTTTTGACGCGCTTCTAAGACTAAAGCAGCCATACCTGCAGCGTGAGGTGCAGCAGCAGAAGTTCCAATAAAATTCGGAAATCCATCACCTTCAAAATCGAAACCACCACCGAGATCAACAGATGTATTGACCACGTTTGGAGCACAGAATTCTGGTTTATTCCGAAGAACCCCGTTTACCGGAGTACCCCCTCGGGAAGAAAAAGATGCTACGGTTGGAGCAGCTACGCCGTATTCGGGTGTATTGGTGTACAAAACAGCCCCTACAGCCATCGCTCCTTCGGCATTTGCCTGACCCATTATGGTGGACCTGTCTAGCTCCGTATATTCGTTAATTTCGAGTGAGCCCCGAAACACAATATACTTTAAAGTAGTGGGCTGCGATGGCGTGAAATCAGGCGCTACTCCCGCTCTGATTATTTGAAAATTGGACTGCACCCCATCTGCCAAAACCGTGAAAGGCAATACTTCTACAGGTGTCGATCCAATGTTGGCTCGGTTAAAACCGAAGAATGCAATACCTGAATTTGTAGCCAGATAGATATCGAAATCTGAATGGGTGGTGAGCCCCGGGGTGCCGTCATCCCATTGCATCACCACGGTATACTGACCCGCGGATAGCGTAATATTCTGGGAAATATCAACAGAGCCCACACCAGCGAAATTATGCGCTTCTCCGATTACCCCGGCAGGAGCTGGCACAGGATTGAAATCTTCTTGCCAGGAACTCGTTCCAAAATTTCCGGCGGCCGTAAAGTACGCCACGCCTTCTGCCGTAACATTATCTACCGCCTGAGCCACCACCCCATCTCTGAAGAAAGGCTCATTGATATACGTCACATCATCTACAATAATATCGCAACCAGCCTGTTGAAGTTGGTTAATGCCCACCGCAAAATCGTTGGGCCCGGTAAAGCCTGTCCGGAAGGCTAATTCGGCACCGGGGGCAATATCGTGAACGATCTGAAGCATGGCGCGACCTTCATCGCTGGCTTCACCGTAAGGATATTCCAGAACTAAGTCTATTGGGGCGGTGTGGTCGGGATTGGCTGGCCCGGGGAGATCTCTTCTTATAATATCATCACCGGCTTGGTTTCCCAATTTAGTATTGTAACTATCGGATATAACCCCGATTTTAATGCCTTGACCATTTACTTTAAAAACGTCGCGCGCGCGAAAAGATCGCAGTGCAATATCACCTTGACTGGTAACCAACCCTGCATTGCCCAAAGCTGGAAAAATAGGCCCGGCAGAAATCAAAAGTTGGGGAAGCTCATTCAACAAAAGCAAATTGGCGATGGGATATAAACCCGTTATCGTATTGTTCGACGGGTCACCCACGGTACTTGCCAAACCATAGGCAGGCGAAGAAAGCGTTGGAAGTACATTATCGTATTCGCTTGGGTGCACCAACAGGGAAATCAGTACCGATTCTCCAACGATTTGAAAAATATCATCGACTTCTGCCGCCACAAAATCATTTTCCTGATAAGAAAAATAAAGCGCTCTGAGCTCGTAGCCGATGATATCAAAGACTTTCCCAACCCCAAGCGGGTCATAGTAAGGAACGATCAGCGCTTCATCTTCGGGCGTTTGGCAATCGAGTACCGATTGAAAATCGGCGATAGTAAAGTTGTAATTTTGAAAGAAATTGGATGCTTTACTCTGTATAAGCTGATTTTGCAATCCACCTGTGAGCGTGTAGGTAATGGTAAAAGCGGCCGCGTTGCCATTGCCAATTCCATTGGCAATATTGATTCTGAATCCCTGAAAAGGTCCGCCGCAATTAGGGCCATTATGGATATTGGCAAAGGTCACGTTTCCTTGCACCGATAGAACACTTATACCAGAATACGTTCCCGGCTGTGCTTGAACAATGTAGCGATTGAGCTTTTTACAACCGGCACAACCGTTGTTTGCAACTGTTAAAACAACGGTATGGGTGTCATCACCATTATCTATTACAGGAGTAATCGTAGTGGAATAGCTCTGATTGGAATTTTGCGTAATACCGCATTCGGTTGCTTTCACTTGGCCTATTTGCAAAATGCCCAAAAGGCAAAGCAGGCCGAGTTGTATTATTACTTGAACAGTCTTCATGGTTGGATTTGATTGGTTGTGGCTAGAAGTGGCAAGCCCACTTCAAACTTAAGAGGTGAAGGTATGTAATTCATTTCCAAGAACAAATCCCGAAATTGAACTTTTTTTCAACCGCCATCGGCTTAATTAGCCTGAAGCAATGATAGCAATGCGGATCAGTCCCGCTCCCCGACCTGTCGCTAAAGTTGTTGTTTGCGAAATTCGTCGAGCTTTTTCAGATCAAAAGCATTTGTTCCGGGGGTTTTTTATTGACCGAAATAAATTCTATAGAGGCACTTCGCTTTGCCCATAAAGCTCATAAGCCAGCTCTGACCGAGCGGCATACCGGCATCAACAGCGGGATAAATATGTACAACTTGCGGGAGCATATCTACATCAAGTTTTTTTAAGAAAGTGATCAAAAAAAAGATCCGTACTTTGCTTATACCACTTGAACAAACCATAGCAGGCCGGGACTACCGAATCTCTCCGCTCACCCGCTTTCCGTCGTTAAACACCTTAATAATGTGGGAAGTATATTCAAATGGATCGCCATCGTACAGCGCAATATCGGCGTCTTTGCCCACCTTTAGCGAACCCACCCGATCTTGTATTTTCAAAAGTTTGGCGGCATCTATCGTCAGGGCATTCATAGCGGCGTTGTAATCTAATCCATTGGCTACAGCCAATGCAGCTTCAAACGTTACTACACGTGTTTTCGGCACATAGCCTTCGTAGCCGCTTTGAAATGCAATCGGAATTCCTGCCGCATAAAGAGCAGCCGCTGTGGTATAACTGGCATGACGGGTATCGCCAAAATTGCGGATCATCGTAGGGTGAATAATCACTAGTACTTTGGCCGCTTTTAGTGAATCGATCACCGAGTAGGCCTCGGCACCGCCATCAATAATCAGGTCGAATCCAAACTCATCGCGCAAGCGAATGGCCGTGATAATATCTCTAGCCGATTGAGCCGTAATAAGCGGGGGTACTTCCCTATTGAGCACTTTCACCAATACTTCTTTCGACAAATCGCGCTCGGGGTGACCGGTCGAATCTTTATTCGACAATTTGGCCTGGTAAGCTTGCCTGCCATTGATGTATAAGTTGATGAACCGATTTTCGGTAGCGCTGGCCATAGATCGTGTTTTGCACGAAATTGCCGGCTAATATAGAGCCGCGAAAGGACAGAAAAGGACTTAGTCGGTGATGCGGTACACCTGCGTACCGAGTCTTTGGCGAAAGTCATCGTCCACCAATTCTACCATATCGTCGCCTTTAATCTTTGCCAGGCAATTGGCTAGTTTGGGTGCGATTCGCTCGAAGGGTTCAGATATCCATGGTGCAGGCCGGCGACTGTTGCCGCGGCCTACAAGCGCGGTAGGCACGGATCTACCTGCTCCATATTCCTGGATTATCCCATACCGTAGCATACCTAATTTGATGGTGTGGATTTCGCCTTCACTGCCCTTTGTCAGGGTTCGAAGGCTCGCCAATAGGGCAAAGCTATCGCCGCTGGTATAGCTTTGCAATGATTGTCCTGCTGATGTGCGCAGCTCTGCCGCAGCTGCGTTTACAGCACGGTTGGCTTGCTTGGTTTGTTTCCAGAATATTTTTGAGTCGAAGGACATGGGTATTAGTTCTTAGCTTTTAGTTATGGGAAAGGTTTTTGTAAACCTTTCCCTTTGTCATAACCTAGCCTGCAATCAGTCAGGCAAAAACAAAATCATCCTTTTAGATCCGGATATAATTCTCGAGCCAATGTTCTACTTCATGAGTATGTCCGATCGAAAAACTATGGACAGACGCATTATGTGAAGACATCCAGCCACCACTACTTCCTGAAAATCCAAGGTCTTCTTTCAATTTTTTGATCTCATCGATTGATGGACCTTTTTTTATTGACCGACTTTCTATTTCTGAATATTCTATTTCTGAATATTCTAATTGTGTTGATTTAAATTCGACCAAGCCATCATTCAATTTCACAGTATCGTAAAAATCGTAAAAAGGACCTTCAGGCAAGGTCAAACGGACAGCGTGATTGCGATCTGTATTTTTATCTTCCTTCAACCACTTCACCATTTCTTCCGCATTTTGGCGGGTCAGTATTGTTTCTAATTTTTCGCTGTACATAAATTACTCGTTTATTTTGAGATAAAAATACGATATCGGCATAGTGAAGTTGTTACCTAATTCTCCTGGGAAAACCGTTTTATCAAAATGATCAGATATACAATCTGCAATT
>Ga0105045_10005626_pt1 | contig 11036 bp, 12 predicted proteins | sample MAT02_FD_78089 | JGI IMG/M metagenome (GOLD analysis project Ga0105045, IMG submission 78089) | Freshwater microbial communities from Lake Fryxell liftoff mats and glacier meltwater in Antarctica - MAT-02 (megahit assembly) | ecosystem: Environmental > Aquatic > Freshwater > Ice > Liftoff... | reverse complement strand
TCACCCGGCATGCACGCATTTTGCAGGAGAATCTGGCAATTCCAAGCATTTCTACATGGCGATTTGTTGCGATTTTACTGGTTTTACCAGACGTTTCTAATTAATCGGCAAGCCCTAAATAGGCTACTGGGCAGAGGCAATTCCGCCCCTATACCCTGGTCATGTCGTCATTTTCAACGGCGTATCTCTCACTCATTACCGTCCGCCCGCTCATGAGGGCAGACGATGTTGAGCGGTGGAATACGCTGATGCGTACGCATCATTATCTGGCGACGTCGAATTTAATGGGTGAGCAAATTCGCTATGTGGCTGAGCATTGCGGGCAATGGGTTGCGTAGCTGGGCTGGAGTAGCGCCTCGCTTAAACTGCACGATCGCGATGCGTGGATTGCTGCACCACATGGATATCACCGACACCGTGGTCACGTGCGATGCCGCTCATACGAATAACGAAACAGCGACGGTGATCGTCGAAAAAAAGGGCTCTACGCGCTTGCCCTTCAAGGAAATCAACCTCGCCTTTTGGCTGCCGCCACGCGCGCGTTTGCCCAAAACACGTCCTTAGCAACGCATACGACCTGGAACCACTGACACGGACGCGAAGATCGGCGGACCATTTCTGCGATCACCGTGACGCCACGTCATGGCGATTTGCATATATTTCCCCAGTTACAACAAATTTTCAAAGTCGAGCGCACCCGTTCCTATCATAGAGCCTGTCCCAGAATTCCCTCGGGCATACGCCGCGATGCTCAGGCCACTGGCCTGCCAGCCCTCGACCATTCGATGTTGTTCTTCGCGACTCGTGCGCATGGATCCTGTCTCCTGCGCGCGGTTCTAGCGGGCGGGGGACTGGGCGGGGAAAACGGCCGTGAACCGCTTACCGCCATGCCCGACATGGACGGACCAGCCTGCTTTCGCGGCATCAGGGCGGTGGATCCGGACGCCCGCGTAGTGATCTGTTCGGGTTTTTCGCGAGATGCCAACATCGATACCTTGCTGGCGGCCGGAGCCCGTGGCTTTGTCACCAAGCCATATCTCGCCAACGACCTGTGGCGGGCGGTCGAACTGGCGCGGTCGTGACGGTGAACGATTCTCGCCAAGCCGATAGGTAGTCGCCCTCAGTCCGCCCCCGTCCCCTGGGCGAACCGCCACGGTGGCACTCTCACGATGAAACACCAGTCAAGGACAGCGCACGCGATTCATTGGCCATCGCCTCTGACCCCCCAGCTCCCAACTTACCAACTAATCAGAAAGTCCTGCCCGACCTCACTGACGTTCCCGTTGGCATCTACCACACTTACCCACACGCAGGTCGCGCCAAGCATGGCACTCCGCGGCAGCGTCACCGTCCAACTCCCCGGTATGCCAGATTGCGGACTCGCCGCGACGGCAGGGCCGACGGTGAGCGGATCGATTGCCAGCCAAGCCTGCATCGAAACCGGTTGGGTACCAGTAATCTGAACCCGGTAGGTGTCGACGACAGCCGTGGTGTGGAGAGCCACGTCCATGCCCGGCACCGATCGCCTACCGATCAGCGTCGTGTCGCCACCAACCGGACCACCGGCGGCTCCACCGCCACCACCCCCGCCGCAACCGGCAAGCATGAGAACAGCCACAATGATCATTCCGTAGGTGCGCATGATGGTGGTCTCCTTCAGCCTGGGCCGGTGGGCGCTAGCGTGATGCGGACATTGTCGAAGGTCGCGGTACATGCCGTGCCATTGTTATGGCTGGTAACCCCCAGGCCGAGACGAACCGACGCCGGCATGATGATGGTATCGGTGCTAACGAGGGTCCAGTTAACTCCGTCGCTGGATTCATATCCGCTGAAAAGGTTACCCTGCCGAACGAGCCGAACCCAGCGTGGCGCCGCAACCAGGCTGCCCGCCGTATGCACGCTGCCGCCCCCAGTCGTGAGACGACGTTGGAAGGCGACACCCCGACCTGCGGTGACCGCCACCAAAGCATGCCGGCTGTTGGCCGCGGTGGTCTCGCGGATCATCACCCCTGCCTTTGCCCATGGGTGAGTCGCTTGGACACCGGTCACCCGCGCCACGATCTCGCCATCCCCGTTAAGATTTTGATGGGCGAAGTGGAAGCTGTCAGCACTGCCCCAGATATCGGTGCCACCGCCGACGACCGTCCATACCCCGCCAGACTGGGTCGAGCTACCCGCCGGAAGCGCACCGCCGATATCGGTCGCGGTGAGGGAATCCGCAGAAGACGCCGAGGGCACCCGGCGCAGTGCGCTGGCCGGAATGATCTGCCGTGCCGTTCCGGGACCCTGCCAGCGCACCTCGAGCGATTCACCGCCACTGGCCTCGAAAAAATCGACAGTCAGGGCGTGACGCCCCGCTTGCAGCGCGATCGTCCCGCTCCGTTCCTGGGCCCCGTGCAAGCCATCATTGTCGACGACGAGCGTCGAGCCGATCCACAACCGGCTGCCATCGTCGCTGGTGGTCGCGAGGGTCCAGGTGCCTGCCACCGGCACATCGAGGTAGCCGGCGAACCGGAAGCCGAAGTTGTCGTTGCGGGTCCGCGGGGTCAGGGAGAAGGTGCTCAATGTCCCTTCCTTGACCGCCACCAGCGCCGCGAAGTCGGGCAGGACTGACCAGGTTCCGGTATAGAAGCGGTAGGTGATTCCCGGAATGGTTCCGGTTGGATTCTCGGGAGTCCGTCCGGTGGAATCGTCATCGACGATGGTCACGGTCATCACCGCGGGAGTGCCCAGAGTCGCGCCGCCGGTCGGACCGGACACGGTCGCGGTGAAAGTCTCGCTGCTTTCGACTCCGGTATCCTGGGTGATCGCCACCACGAACGTCTTATCCGCGCTGTCACCGGCAGCCCAGCTCAGCGTGCCGCTAGCGGCCGTGTAGTCACTGCCCGCGCTCGCCGAACCGTTGGCCGTGGCGTAGGCCACCGTCACCGCTCCCGCCGAGCCGCCGGTACGGCGCGCCGTCACGGTCACGCTGCCGCCGCCTTCGGCGATGCTCGCCGTCGACGTGCTTAGGGCGATGGTGCCAGCGGCAACGGTATCGTCATCGACGATCGTCACCGTCACGGCAGTCGGAGAGCCCAGGGTCGCGCCGCCGGTCGGGGCGGACAAGGTCGCGGTGAAGGTCTGATTGCCCTCGACAAGTGCATCCTGGATAATCGCCACCACGAACGTCTTGTCAGCGCTGTTGCCGGCAGCCCAGCTCAGCGTGCCGCTGACGGCGGTGTAGTCGCTGCCCGCGCTTGCCGAACCGTTGGCCGTGGCGAACGCTACCGTCACCGCTCCTGCCGAGCCGCCGGTGCGGCGTGCGGTCACGGTCACGCTGCCGCCGCCTTCGGCGATGCTCGCCGTCGACGTGCTCAGGGTGATGGTGCCCGGGCTGACCGTGCTGGTGGGGACCCACGCGCGGAAATTACCCGAGCAATGCAGCAGGCCGAACAGGTAGAGGCAGCCGTCGTAGTAGCGATACTGCCCGATCGGAACCGGGGTATCCCAGAAGTGATCGAGGTGAGCCCAGGAACTGGCCTGATTGCTGGCCAGCACCGCCACCGCGTTCATCGCCACCAGACCCGGCGAATGGCTGGAACTCAACTCGGTGCCGTCCAGCGTCCATTGGTTGCCGTAGGCGGCGATGCCCTTCGATGCGAAGAAGGCGAGCAGCCGGTTCGATTGCTCGATCTGCCATGGATCGGCTGCGGTCCAGGAATGGTCCATCGCCACGTTCATTGCGCAGCGCCAAGCATCGAAACGGAAGCTCTCGTGGCCACCCTGGACCTTCGGCGTTCCATCCCAGTTGCTGTAATCCGGCATCAGACCCGTGGTTGCGTTGGCGGCGTTGCGGAACTGCAGGCGGCTGGCCGCGGCGCATTCGGCCCAGAACGTCGAACGTTCTGTATCCACCTGACGCCAGATTTCGAAGAACGCCGGAACATGGTAGGACGGATCGGTGAAGTTGGCCGATTGGCCATACGGCACGAAGGTCACCTGCTTATGCGTGGCATTGAACATATTGTAGGTAGAATCAAACTCGCCGGGCTGCTCCTTGTTGAACATCGCCGTCCAGACCGCGCGCGCTTCGGCGAGATAGTTGATCGAACCGGCGCTGCCCCAACGGGTGTGCGCGAAGATCAGCGAGGTGGCGAAGTAGATCTCGCCATCCGAGGCCGAATTGGGGTCGATCACCGTTCCGTCAGTACTGCATTGCCAGGCGAAGTAGCCCTGCCTTTCCCCCGTGGGGTGGCGCATAAAGGTGCTCGCCCAGCGCCAAAGCCGGTCGAATTCGGTCTTCTTGTCGAGCTGGACACTGATCATCATCCCGTACGACATGCCTTCCGAGCGCACATCGTTGTTGTGGACATCCTTGATGTAGGCTTGGTCGGTTCCGACCGGGTAATAGATGCGCTGGTTGGCGTCATCACCGTAGAAGAGTTGTTGCCAAGCCGCCGCCACCTTAGCGTCGATATCAGCCTGACTGCGACCGGACTCGGCGAACAGATTACGCCACACCCCCGAGGTGAGGGCGCCCGTCGTCGCCGGAACCGGCGCGCTCGGCAACGGCGGAATCGCCCCGGTGCGGGTGATGGACATCCAGTCGATGAAAGCATCGCTGGCGCCGGTGTCCGTCGTCATACGCAGGACGAAGGCGTGGCTGCCACTCGTTGTGATGTCGACGTTGGCGATCGACTGCACGGCGGGCGTGGAGCCCGTCCAGGCCGCCGAACCGGCGGCGGTCCCGTCAATTAGCAACGAGACGGCAGCAACCGATTCATTGTTCGATGAGCCGCGGATGTCGATGCGGTAGCGGCCTGGCGCATCGGACAACGACACGGTGGCCGCCGTCTGATCACCGTTACCATAGAATTTAACCCCGATGAATGGCGTGCTGACGCTGCCAGCGTAGGGGCCACTAAGGGTCATCGTCTCGGCCTCGACATCGACTCCAGGGAGCAGTGTCGCCGAAAAAAGCAGGAGCAATGTAGCACCCGTGATGGACCAAGCATTTTTGCGCGTGGATAAATTCATGGCGGCAGCTTTGGCGTAATCGCCGACCTGACAAAGGTGATACCCTGCTGAACACTGCGGCTGAGTGACGAGGCGCTGGCGTGAACATCACCTTCTAAATCCGCAATATCAGTTTAAGTCCTGTGGACTCAAGCAGCTACGAGAAACTTGATGTCATTCGGCACTACCGGAATTTGCGTGGGAATGGTCTATCCCAGTCCTGGCATGAGGTTAAGCCCGCCACAGAAGAACATGATCGCCATTCCAAAGGTCTCCGCATTTCGGTACAGGGCGACTCAAAGTTCATCATAACTATCTGTTTCTAGCCGATGTTAAAAAGGCCACTGAACAGAGACAATTCCACCCCTATACCCTGGGCATGTCGTCATCATTAACGGCGTATTTTTCCCTCATTACCGTCCGCCCGCTCATGGGGGCAGCCGATGTTGAGCGGTGGAATACGCTGATGCGTACGCATCATTATCTGGCGACGTCGAATTTAATGGGTGAGCAAATTCGCTATGTGGCTGAGCATTGCGGGCAATGGGTTGCGTTGCTGGGCTGGAGTAGCGCCTCGCTTAAACTGCACGATCGCGATGCGTGGATTGGGTGGACGCCTGCAATGGCGCGTCAACGCCTGCAACTTATTGCCAATAATGCCAGGTTCTTCGTGTTGCCTAGCTTTGATCGGCCGAATCTGGCGTCGCGTTGTTTGGGCTTAAATGTTCGACGCTTAAGCGACGATTGGAAAGAGCGCTACGGTGATCGTCGAAAAAATGGATCTCCGTGCTTGCCCTTCAAGGAAATCAACCTCGCCTTTTGGCTGCCGCCACGCGCGCGTTTGCCCAAAACACGTCTTTAGCAACGCATACGACCTGGAACCACGGACACGGACGTGAAGATCGGCGGACCATCTCTGCGATCACCGTGACGCCACGTCATGGCGATTTGCATATATTTCCCCAGTTACAACAAATTTTCAAAGTCGAGCGCACCCGTTTCTATCATAGCACCGGGCGCACAGAAACCGAAACGGCCTACGCCCGCACGAATGCAGCACGGAAGCGACTCTCGTTGCCCCGCGCGCCTCAGGCCATTCAAAACCATTGGCGCATTGAGAATAATATTCATCGCCAAAAAGATGTGCGCATGCGTGAGGACGATGATCTCACGCGCACTCGACACGCACCCCATAATCTCGCGACCATCAGGAACCTCGCGCTTTCAATCGTTCACTTAGTCACGAAGACCGCATCAACGGCACGCAGATGGCGCATCGTGAAGGCACAGCCATGGCTTGCCTTGAAAAAGATGGGGATTGAGACGGGCTGAGCTTTGAGTCTCCCTGAGTGTTGATAGTGTTTGCTGCCATCGGCATCGATAGTCTCCATTTCGGTTTGATGTTCAGGAATGAAGATACCGCGACCACCAAAGCTCGCCGCCTTGACCATACGTGAACCGAGCAAGGCCTGATGCCAATCCAAATCGTGACAACATTTTTCCAACAGATGCGAGCCGGAATAACGCCGATAGCGCCGCCAGGTACGCATCAGGAAGCCGCCATGTTCGGGCGGCAATATCTCATTCGCTTCCATGCTGATCGGACGGCCCAGGCGGCCGGCAGCAATGCCCGCGGCGATGCTGCGATACAGTGGCGACGAACGTAAGACCAGACCGACCAGAAAGTGCTCTTGGACGCAATAACTCGGCTGCCGCCCAGGTTTCCTCGGAGGTGATAACGACCGGATTTTCGCTAAAGACATGACACCCCGCCTGCAACGCGGCAGTGATGTGCGCAAGATGCAGGTGATTGGGCGAGCCGATCATCACATAGTCGGGTCGCAATGCGCGGAGCATGGCCTGATGATCCGCAAAGGCCTGTCCCGGTTTAATTCCGCTTACCGCGAGGATGCCCAAACCCTGGGGATCCGGATCGGCGTAGCCGATCAGACGCAATCGGGGTTCGCACGTCAGTACATTTTTTTGCAACGTCGGCAATGCGACCGCCGAGACCGATAATGGCGAGCGTGCGTTGGCTCAAGGTGAGTTCTCCTAGGGCAATGGATTTCCGACTTTGCGCGCACGATTGGGCTTCGCGGGGTCACGGCCCAGGCGGACGGCACAATCGCCAAGCACCCGCCAGCCTTGCACCAGCAGGAGCAATTCATTCCAGGGTCCCACGTCGACTGGCAACGGCCATGCCTGCGTCAGATCAATGTGCGGGGTCGCGGTGGATTGGGTAATCTTTGCCCGCAACGGCGCATCGCGCTGATCTGGGCATAGCCAGATGACGCAATCCCCCGGAGAGAATATTTCTTCCAGCCCATGCAGGGCCAAGGTTCCCGGTGCGGCGATACCGGGCAGACCGCAGAGCTCGGCGGTCTTAAGCGCCAACTCATCGGCCACTCCGGATTCACTATCGCTCCACCAGATGCGGCGGATCGACGATAAGGCTGCGGTGAGTACCTCGGGGACATCGGCGGAAAGGATTTCCGCTACCCCAGCGTGCAGTGCCGCCACCGGAATCGGCGCTCCCGCCTGGGCGGCGATAGCCGCGCCGAAGGTGAATGCTTGCAGGAAAACACTCGCCGTTGCTGCCACGGCCCGCTCCGGATGGGGCAAAACCACGCGCCGTTCGGCAATGCGCTGGACCAAGGGCCCGTTGCCCAGTCCGAGCAGCGCCAAGCGCAGCGGCGCGGATTGGGCATCGACGTGTTCGATCAGTTCGCGGGTCGCCCCGGAATTCGATACGATCAATTCCACGACATTGCGACGTGCGGCATCAGCGGCGCGACCACCGACGGCATCCAGGGTTAGCGGAACCCCGAAACGGCGGGCAAGATGGCGAGCAAAACCGGCCACGAACAAGCGGCTGGAACCTTCACCGACCAGGCGCAGAGGGTGCGCAATCGCGGCATTCAGCGCCGGCCAGGCTTGCCAGGCATCCAGGCCAGCCAACACCATGTCTGCGTCGTCGCGCAGGATGGTATCCTTGCCCGTGATTGACTGGCCGACAGCCGAATTACCGACAGGGGAATTGCAAGCGGGTGAAAAAAGCGCGGCGTAAGTTGACGGACGATACGGCACCACGGTCACTTCGCGCAGATATTCCACTGCACCATTCGCGCGCACAGCGGCCACCATGGCGTCAATAAATGGCTGGCTGACAAAGCACGCGAGCGCGCTCAACTTAGCGCTGAGATGCGCAGGTGCCCCAACGATCTGGCAATCGGGTGCCTGCGGAAAGTCACAATAGACGGCGTAGTGCCACATCCGCGGGGCGGTGATTGGTTTACCCAATTCCTGCCAGATGGAGCCGCTGGCCCAGGCTGCCGCCATCGCGGTTTCACTGGCAGTATAGCGATGGTCGGGATGGAGGTCGGCAGCAGTGGCGCAAAAAACAGCGCCTGGGCGGACCGTGCGAAATATCCGCGTTAATGCACGGCCCAGGCCACCTCCGTCGGCATCCGGGCGACAGCCTTGATGGAGATGCAACGAGCCATCGGGAAATCCAAGATGATGCAGTCGTTCCTCCGGTACCCCGATCACTCGGCACGCCGCCTGCAATTCAGCTGCACGGACGGCAACCAGGGTGTCGCGTTCGGCCGGATCATTCCAGCCCATGCGACCATCGGTGATTACAGCAATGTGGACCTCCATTCCCGCTAGCGTGGCGGCGCGGATGGCCAAGCCCATGCCGAGAATCGCATCGTCGTCGTGGGGCGCGATGACCAGCCAGGGTCCGGGTCCAAGAGTACTTGCAGCCTGGTCCAGAGCGGTGGATGAGTTCGGGGCGATAAAAGAGATGCTGGTCGGCATGGCTACCAACCACGTTATAGAATGGCCGAGAACCTGACCGCCAATTCACCAGAGAATAGGAACAATCCGTTTTCCCATATGATACAGATCGTTCCCTTTTCTCCATGGCCTTCGATCCTTCTCGTTTGCCGCCCGAGGCCATCGACTGGTGGCTCAGTCTACGCGAGCTGCCGGATCGGCTCCGCCGCGTTCATCGCTGGCTCGCAGTCGACAACCCGCCGTCTCCGGCTGCCGACCACCAATTGCACGTCGTCCCCACCAGTGTGGTGTGCATGGCCGGCGCGGCCCGCCTCAGCGCAGGATCGCGCCGGATCGATCTGGCTCCGGTGATGCGGTGATTATTCAACCGGGGGCCTGGCATCGGCATGAGTCCCTTCGGCGAGGCAGTCTGGTGTTCCAGCAAGGGGTCATGCATGGACGTTCTGATTTCTGGTTTGTCACCCGCGAACGGGAATTGATCGCCTCGGTACCCGAACAACCCAGCCACACGCTGCTTAGCCGCGCGGCGCACGAGGCCGATCCTGAGCGGCGGCGTCCCATTATGATCGACCTCCTGCGCAATCTGGCTCGGGAAACCGCAGAGCCCTTGCGCGCGGTTCACCCGGCAGTGGCGCGGATGGACGCGATGTTGTGGCGCCTCGCCAGTGAACCCGGCGGGGCCGAAGACATCATTGGTGCGGCCGGCATCGGTCGGGCCCAGGCCTATCGCTTATTCACCCGCCACCACGGTCAGCCACCTGCCGAGGTGCTGCGCCGGGATCGCCTGCACGTGGCCGCGTCGCTGCTTGCCGCCGGACTGCCGGTCGCCGAGGTGGCACAACGCTGCGGCTTCGCCTCGCGGCAGGCGTTTTCGCGTAGCTACCGCCAGGTACTGGGGGTGACTCCGGGGCGCCCTGGACGGCGGCCTCGCGCACGATAACCACTGAGTATGCTGGAAGCGCGCGCAGATCTCACCCGCAGACTGGTGGCCCTGGCGGCTATCGTGGTTATTGCCTACGGCCTGCACGCGGCGGCCAGCAACTTGGTGCAGATTCTCCTCGCGGTTTTTGTCGCGGTGATCACCTTGCCGGTCATCGATCATCTGCGGCGACGGCGTTGGCCGATGGCTTTGATCCTGGTGGCGGCAGGAATGATTTTGGCTGGCACCACCATCATTGCTGGACTTTTGGCCTACGATGGACTCAAGGCTCTGATCAGCAGAGCCCCTGAATATCAAGACGCCCTGCGCCAAGAATTGGCCAACGTCGTGGTATGGATGAAGGGTCATGGATTCCCGGTCGATACCAATGCTGTCGATGACCTGATCGCACCATCCGCTTTCGTTTCCGCTTTGCGGACCTCGTTCGGATTCACCACTGAGCTCTTGCGCCAGACCTTCGCCATCGTCCTGATCGTCATCTTCATCTGGCTCGAATCACCTCTCCTCCCCCAGCGCCTGCAGCCAAATATGGATGCGGGAAACTGGCATCGACTAGCTCGCAATCTGCTCGACCTACGCCGCTATATGGCCCTCAAAGCACTGATGAGTCTGCTCACTGGGGTGATCGTGGTCCTGTGGTGCTTCATTATGGGCGTGCCGTTTCCGTTTCTGATGGGCATTGCCGCCTTTGCGCTCAATTTTGTGCCGGTGGTCGGTTCAATCGTTGCCGCGGTTCCGGCCCTGGCAATTACCTGGGTCGATCATGGCTCCATGCAGATGGGCGTGGTCGCCATCGGCTACACGGTGATCAATATTGGGATCTCCAACGGACTCGAACCGCGCGTCCTGGGCCGTGGACTTGGCCTGTCCCCGTTGGCCGTGGTATTATCCATTTTCGTCTGGGGTTGGCTGCTGGGGCCAGCCGGCATGTTATTGTCCATCCCCCTGACCATGGGTATTCGCGCATTTCTCAAGGATGCGCACGGCTGCGAAGCTTGGGTCGCTTTTCTGGGCGACGGCAATCCGGATCGACAGACGGAAATTATCGCCAAGGCGCGGTGATCGTCGCCTAACACTGGATTGCCCGCAAACACGGCCCCACCTCCTGCGTTTTTGCACTATGACCCGTCTCCCAGCACCCGCTACGACTCTGATCGCCACCACCCTGGGCTGTTTGCCGTTGCTCGCCTGGGGCGAATGTTCCGACGCGGGTATTTGCCGACTTTCGTCGGCTTCCCCCAGCACGGGACCCCATCAGACGGAGCCTTGGCTGCAGGTTGGCCTGGTCGCCAGTTTGGCC
>Ga0105045_10005625_pt1 | contig 11036 bp, 7 predicted proteins | sample MAT02_FD_78089 | JGI IMG/M metagenome (GOLD analysis project Ga0105045, IMG submission 78089) | Freshwater microbial communities from Lake Fryxell liftoff mats and glacier meltwater in Antarctica - MAT-02 (megahit assembly) | ecosystem: Environmental > Aquatic > Freshwater > Ice > Liftoff... | reverse complement strand
TCCTCGATGCGTCGCTCGCGGACCAGGGCGGCGCTGGTGGCGCGATCGGAGCGGCCGAGTGTGGCGTAGACCACGGCGATGATCGCCAGGAGCGCGAGGACGCCGATGACCATGAGCAGCACGGTGCCGCGGCGCTGGGGGCCGGGGCGCGGGCTGCTTGATCGCGGGGAGTTGTGGGCGGTAATCATGGCGTGTGGGCTCCGCGCCGGGGCCGCCCTCGGGGCGGGCTTCGGCTGGAAGGGGAGACAGCGGCGGGGTCAGTTGGCGGAGCGCTGGGGGACGTCGAAGACGAACTGGTAGGTCTGCTCGTTGTCCGGATCTGAGGGGTCGACGAGGCTCATGGTGATGCGGACCAGCGAGGGCCAGGCCCACGGGAGCGAGTCGGGGATGGTGGCGTCCTCGAACGTGCTCTGGTCGCCGCGGATGTAGGCCCCGATGGCGTAAAACTTGGTCTTGTAGTAGGTCGGATCGACGTAGCCGAAGAGGGAATAGAGCGGCTGGCCCGCGGGCCAGTTGACGGACTGGGTGCTCGCGTCGGCCGGGATGTGGATGAGCGACGAAAGCACGGGGTGGACCTGGAGCGAGGGCTCCCAACGGAGATCAAAGCCGGTACCCCCCCCACTGCCGAAGCCGAAGCCGAACTCGAGCCAGGGATAGACGAGAAAGCGGGCGTCGGCGGCTTGTGCGGCGGTGGCGGTCTGGTTGAAGTGGTAGACGTCGGCGACTCGGGCCGCCGTGTCGGTCGTGTCGGGCAGGCCGTCGCCGTCGAGGTCGAGGAAGCGGGGCAGGCCGTGCCAGATGAGCTGGCCGCCGCGGTCCGCGGGGTCGGTGTCGGGGTGGCGCTGGCCGAAGGACCACTCGACGATGAACTCGGTGCAGCCGGGGATCATGTTGCCCGAGGAGAGCATGAGCTGGTCGGAGCGCTGCCAGGAGGAGGCGTTCGGGACGCCCTGGCGGACGCCGAGATAATCGGGGGGCGCGGGCTCGTAACGCGGGCGCTGTTCGGGCGCGTTGGGGTCGTTCAGGGCCGTATCGATCACGCCGGAGACGGGGCCGGCGGGGAGGGAATAGGCCATCCAGTTCTTCATGGAGGCCGCGGCGGAGGTCGGGTCGTTGGGCGCGCCGAAGGACCTGTAGTACGTGAGCGGCGCGGGATCAAGGGTGGAGATGGGGACGATGTTGCCGTCGGTGGGGCGGACGGGGGTGACGCCCGCGCCGTAGGGCGAGAGCACGCGGGTGCGGACCTGAGACAGGTCCATGCTGGCGACATCGATGATGCCCGAGGCGATCAGCGGCTGGCTGCTCGGCGGGGCGTCGCCCACGCGGGCCCAGCCGACGGTGCCGAAGCCTTGGAGGTTCTCGGAGCGGAAGATGGTGGGCGAGGCGGGCTGGAGGCCGACCTGGACGGCGGAGTCGGCCCACTCGGTGGTGATCGAGGGGTCGGCCTGGGCCGAGGCGGTGCCGACGGGCGCGGTGGAACCGATCTGCGGGCGGGCCAGAACGGTCTGCTGACGCAGGAGCATCCAGTCGCCGGCGAACTGGGCCGCGCCGGGGCCGCCGGTGGAGGCCGGTGCGCCGAAGGTGTCGGCGGCGGCGTTGTCGTCGTAGATCGAGGCCTCGTTCACGCCCGGGCGGGAGAGGCCGTGGCCGTACCAGACGCGGGCGGCGGAGCCGGCGGCGTGCTTGTCGGGGTGGAGCGGCTCGCGGAGGCTCGAGACGCGGCCCTCGGTGAAGAACGCGAACTGATCGACGCGGCGGCGGCGCTGCTCGAGCTTGGGCGTGCGGTCGGTGGGCGAGAGGGCGATGCCCTGGCCGTTCGGATCGCCGACCTCGCGGTGGCGGATCACGATGAAGCCGTTGCAGGAGATGGCCTGCAGGTCGGCCCGCATGGTGCGCTCGAAGAGCGCGGCGTGCTCGTTCATCGCGCTCACGCGGCGGCCGATCCGCACCGTCTCGCCGGTGCGCTCGAAGAGCTGCGCCAGGCCCACGCCGATGAGGGCCACGGCCCCCACGGCGATGAGCATCTCGACAACAGTGAACGCGCGGCGGCGCTTCGGGCGGCGGGCGCGAAGAAGGCTGAGGGTTCGGGGTAGACGGATCACTTGTTCACCTCCACGATTCCGACGGCGACGGGGACCTGGGGCGTGAAGATAACTTCGCGGATGGCTTCCTCGGGGGCGACGCCCGTTGCCGGCGTGTTGAGCGCCTGGCGCAGGCCAACAACCCCCGGCACCGGCGGGGAGACGCTGACATAGCGGGTGTCGCTCAGCGAGGGCTCGCGGCCGGAGCTGGTGACGGTGTAGATGTTGCCGAGGTTGTCGACAAGCCGCTGGCCCGGCTGACGGATGAGGCCGAAGACGGTGTCGGTGGCGTCTGGGAAATAAAGCCGGTCGCGGCGGGAGCGGACACCGTTGGTGTCGGTCGGGTCGAAGACGAAGTTGGCCCGGGCGTAGCGGATGCCGGCGTAGTTCCAGCCGCCGACGCCGTCGGTTCCGTCGAGCGTGGGCCGGCCGTCGGCGTCGGCGCCAAAGGGCGACCGCTGCTCGGCGGGGTTGGCGAGCGGGGGCAGGTTCAGGAGCGTCTGGCGGAGCGTCGCGCCGACCGGTGGGCGGACGCGAGGATCGATCCGGCGGACGAACACCGCGGCCCGCATCGGGGCCCGGCCGGCGCCGGGGCCGGGCCAGCTCACGCCCGGTGCGGCCTGATAGGCGAAATCCCACACGAGCAGGGGCGTGGGCGACTCGGCGGGATACAGCCGCTCGACAAGCGGGATGCCGACCTTGTTGGTGCTGTTGTTGTCCTTGGGGAGGCGACCGACGACGGCGTCGCCGCGGAGCAATCGGCGCGAGGGATCGAGGTCGTCGGCGAGGACGTTGTCAAACTCCCACTCGCCGTAAAAGGTGGCCGAGCTGGTCCACGGGCGGTCGCCGAAGAATGGCGAGCTGCTGCCTAGGGCGTACTCCCACGCCGTGACATCGACGCCCGGAACGGCGAACCAGGAAGCGAGCTGCAGCTTGGCCCGTGCTTGACCAATCACGATCACGCCGAGGGTCTGGTCGGAGCTGATGCGCTGCTGGCGGACCACGACGGGGAAGAGCGCGCCGAGGCCCAGGAGGCCGAGCGAGAGGATGATGATGGCGATCAGGATCTCGATGAGCGAGAACGCCGGGCGGGCGGTGTGGTTGGAGCGGGCGCTACATGAGCTTTTCATGGGCCTTGCTCCCTCTGGATGTCGAGCGAACGGAGGGCGCCGGTGAACCGGTTGATCCCGTACACGCGGGCTTCGGGGTAGTCGCCGTCGCCGACGCGGCGGAGGTTGTTGAAGTTGGTGTCGCCGGCGATCCATTGGTTGATCCGCTCGGCCGTCGCGCCTGCGACCAGGCGCGGGCCGGGCGGGGCGTTGCCCGGATCGGCGATCGAGACATAGAGGCTCTGGGTCTCGCGGTCCAGGCGGGCCCCGAGTGCGGCGGCGAGCTTGCTCTCGTCGTAGAGAGCCAGCACGCCGACTGGGCGGGCCAGTACCATGTCCGAACTTGTGCGGCCCATGAGCGAGGTGGTCTGGGTGGGGGAGAGGTACTGGGCCCCGCCGCTGTCGGTCAGCAGCGAGCCCGCGACGGTGCGGGCCCAGCGGGAGAGGTCGGTGCTCCAGGGCTCCTGGGTCGGGTTGGCGCGGGCGAGGGCGGGATCACGACCGAGGTTGCTGCCACGAGGGTCGACGATGAGCACGTCCGAGGCGGGGGCGGTCTTGACGAGCCCGGAGCCACCCTCGAAGCGGATGATGAACGTGGAGCGCTTCAGGCCGTCGTCCTGGCGTTCCTGATCGTAGAAATCAGTCTCGGGGAAGACCCAGTTGACGGGCGCGGCGGCGGCGCCGGCGGTGGTGGGACCGAAGTCGTAGCGGGCCGAGTCGCCCACGCCCGAGTCGTACCACCACGAGCCGATGAGCGTGGCGGGAGCGCGGACCATCCAGCCGCGGGGGAGCTGGACGGGTGCGACGCCGGGCAGGGGCGTGAAGATCTCGACCTCGGCGCGGCGGCCATCGCGGGCGGCCTGTCGGACGGTCGCGGCCCGAACGCACACGACCATGCGGGTGCGCTGGCCGGGGTCGAAGAAGAAGGCCACGGCGGCGTCGTTGCCCGGGCCCGACTGCACGGCGGCATCGCGCCCGCCCTTGAGTGCGGCGCGGAGCGAGGCGTCGGCGAGCGTCTCCTCGGTGGAGGCGATCATCGACTGGAAGCTCGGCACGGCGATGACCAGCAGGATCACGATGATCGCCAGGACCACGAGCATCTCGACGATCGTGAAGCCGGCGGCGCGGCGGAGGCGGGCGGGCGCGGTCTTGGGGTTCATCGGCCGACCTCCAAGATGTTGTCGGCGCGGGCCGCCTCGGCGTCGGAGGTGCTGAGTCCGGCCTCGTCGCCGAAGAGCCCGTCGCGACCGGTGCCCACCACGGCGAACTCCGCGTCGCGGAGTCCGGGGCTGAGCTTGACGTCGCCGACGGCGAAGGGCACGTTGTAGCTCTTGACACGACCGACATCGGCGGGCGTCGGGGCGTCGTTCCGCTGATAGAACGTCGGGAGCCAGCGGTAGTAACGCGTGGGGAGCTGGTTGATGCGGTTGCGGCTATAGCCGTCCCAAAGCCGGGCGAGGCGGTTGGGCTCGGTCGGGTCCGGCGGCGTGCCTTGGGGAAGCCCGAAGCGGTGGGCCTCCTTCTCGGTGGAGACCAGGGGCTTGAAGGCACGGCCCTTGCGGGTGAACTGGCCGTCCTGGGCGACCTGCGTGAAGCCCAGGCCGTCCACGCCGTCGACGACGGCGTTGAGCGTGCCCAGAAGGTAATAGGGCAGGCTCAGCTCGCTGTAGCGGGGCAGCGTGTCCTCGGCGGCGTTCGCGAAGGAGAGGTATTCGACGACGCGGCTGGGGTTGGTGTTGGCCGGGGGCACGCCGCGGATGGCGACGACGCTCGCCGGGCCGGCGGCGCGGAGCTGGACGTTATCGTCGACCAGCGGCGGAAGGATGCCCTGGTCGGTCTTGAACTGCTGCACACCGATCTTGAGGGTCGCGATGAACTGCTTCTCGGCGTTGGCCCTGGCGGCCCGGCGGGCGCCAGCCAAGGCCGTGAGCAGGATGCCGGCGAGCAGGGAGATGATGATGATCACCACCGAGCCCTCGATGAGCGTGAAGCCGCCTGCGGAACGCCGCGCGGGCGCGGGGCTGGATCGGGGGGTGGGGATAGGAGGGGTGGTGGGATTTCTCACACGCCACCGCCCTGGAGGCTCTCGATCATCGCGACCAGCGGGAGGAACATGGCGACGACGATGCCGCCGACGATGACGCCCAGGAAGACGATGAGCAGGGGCTCGATGAGCTTGATGAGGCCGCCGACGGCGACGTCGACCTCCTCGTCGTAGTTGTCGGCGACCTTGAGGAGCATGACGTCCATGTCGCCGGTCTCTTCGCCGACGTCGATCATGTTGACGACGATGGCGTCGCAGACCTTGGCCTCGCGGAGAGGCCCGGCGAAGCTTTCGCCCTCGCGGATGGAGTCGTGGACGTTGCCCAGGGCCTTCTCGAAGACGTGGTTGCCCGAGGTGTCGCGGGTGATGAGGATGGCCTCGAGGATGGGCACGCCGGCGGAGATGAGGGTGCCCAGCGTGCGGGTGAAGCGTGCGGTGACGCTCTTGCGGACCAGGTCCCCGACGACGGGGATCCAGAACACGGCGGTGTCGGTGGCGGCGCGGCCGGGGGGCGTCTTGCGGATGAGCTTGAAGCCGAAGTAGATGAAGATGGGGGCGACGAGCAGGACGAGCCCGCCGTAGTACCACTGGCCGACGTTCTTGCCCGCGACCCAGTTGGAGAAGTTGATGAGCACTCGGGTGAGGATGGGGAGCTGGACGCCGAAGTCGCGGAAGATCTCCTCGAACTTGGGAATGATGAACCACATGATGAACGTGACGATCAGGACCGCGATGATGACGACCGCGGAGGGGTAGATCATCGCCGACTTGATCTTGCGCTTGAGGCTCTGGCTCTTCTCCATGAACTCGGCGAGGCGCTGGAGGATGATGTCCAGCACGCCGCCGACCTCGCCGGCGGCGACCATCTTGGAGTACAGCCGGTCGAAGGCCCGGGGGTGCTTGGCCATGGACTCGGAGAGGCTCGTGCCGCCCTCGACGTCCTCGCAGACTTCCTGCAGCACGCTCTTGAGCTTGCCGGGCTTGAGCTGGCCCTCGAGGATCTGCAGCGAGCGGAGCAGCGGCAGGCCAGCGTCCTGGAGCGTGGAGAGCTGGCGAGTGAAGGTGGTCAGCGCCTTGGCATTGACGCCGCCGAAGGAGAAGCCGACCTGCTTCTTCTTCTTTGGCTTGGCGGCCTCGCCCTGCTGGGCGGCGTCCTTCTTTTTCTGCTCGCGGACGGAGGTCGGGAAGAACCCCTGGCCCTTGATCCGCTGGATCGCTTCCTCGGTGGTGGTGGCGTCGACGGTGCCCTTCTGGGGCTTGCCGGCGGCGTTGAGGGCCTCGTACTGGAACGTGGGCATGGGGGTGGGCCTCCGTCGTGGAGTGGGTGAGCCTTGGTGGCGGCCGGTCGCGGTGGCGAGCCGGGCAACGGGCCGGGAAACGGGTCGGGCAATGGGCCGGGCATCGGGTCGGGCTTTGAGGCGCCGGGCTGGATGCCCGGCGGATCACACCCGGTCCGGAAAACTGCGACTACTGATCACGTCGTCATTGCCGGCCGCAAACTCCGCGGCGGGCGGTCATCCTTCTTCGGCGATGGTTTCGCGGACCACCTCGTCGATGGTCGTCAATCCGTCGTAGATCGCCATGAGGCCCGACTCGCGGAGCGTCCGCATGCCGTGCTTCCTGGCCGTGTCTCGCAAGACGTTGGTCGACGCCTTGTTCATGATCTGGTCGCGCATCAGGTCGTTGACGCCCATGATCTCGAAGATCGCGAGGCGGCCGCGATAGCCCGAGCCGTGGCAGTTGTCGCAGGGCTGACCGGCCTTGTCGCGGCCGGTGCCGCGGAAGAGCTTGCGGTTGCCGATGTCCTCGGGCAGGAGGCCCAGCTCCATGAGCTCCTCCTCGCGGGGGACATACTGCTCCTTGCACTTTGAGCAGATGGTCCGCACGAGCCGCTGGGCGACGATGCCCTCGATGGTCGCCGTCAGGAGGAAGCCCTCGATGCCCAGGTCGAGCAGGCGGAGGATCGAGCTGGGGGCGTCGTTGGTGTGCAGGGTCGTCATGACCAGGTGGCCCGTGAGGGAGGCCTGGACGGCGATGTTGCCGGTCTCGAGGTCGCGGATCTCGCCCACCAGGATCACGTCGGGGTCCTGACGCAGGAACGAGCGGAGCAGGCGGGCGAAGGTTGTCTCGGTCTCGAGGTTGACCTGGCACTGGCACAGGCCGTCGATGTCGTACTCGACGGGATCCTCGGCGGTGAGGATCTTGGTCTCGACGTCGTTGAGCTCGGCGAGGGCGGCGTAGAGCGTGGTGGTCTTTCCCGAGCCGGTGGGGCCGGTGACGATGACGATGCCGTTGGGCTTGTTGATGAGCTTGCGGAAGGTGAGCAGATCGTCGTCACGCATGCCGATGCGGTCGAGCTTGAGCTGGACATTCGAGCGGTCGAGCACGCGCATGACGACGCTCTCGCCGTGCATGGTGGGCAGAACGCTCACCCGCATGTCGACGGGGGCACCGCCGACGTTGAGCTCGATGCGGCCATCCTGCGGCAGGCGGCGCTCGGCGATGTCGAGGTTGGCCATGACCTTGATGCGGCTGGTGATGGCGGGGCCAAGGTGCTTGGGCGGGGGGACCATCTCGTAGAGCACGCCGTCGATGCGGTAGCGCATCTTAAACTCTCGCTCGAAGGGCTCGAAGTGGATGTCCGAGGCGCGGTCCTTGATGGCCTGGAGGAGGACCAGGTTGAGCAGCTTGACGACCTTGTTGTCCTCGGCGGCCTCGGACAGGGCGTCGAGGTCGATCGAGGCGCCCCCCTTGCCGACCAGGCCCTTGAACTTCTCGTCCTTGGCCAGCTCGTTGACGACGCTGCTGATCTCCTCGGTCTTGGCGTAAAACTTCTTGATCAGGGCGTCGATCTGGGCCGCGTCGGCGACGACGGCGTCGACGTTGAAGCCCATGAGCAGGCGGAGGTCGTCGACCGCTTTATAGTTGTTGGCGTCCTTCATCGCGATCTTGAGTCGCTTGGACCGGGGGTTGTACTCGACGGGGATGACCGAGTACGACTGGACCGTCTCGGCCGCCAGGGAGTCGCGGACCTCGTCGGTCATGGTGAACGAGGAGAGATCCAGGTACGCCATGCCGGCCTGGCCCGCGAGGGCCTCGGCGACGTCCTTCGCGGTGCAGTGGCCGAGTTCGACCAGGAGCTGACCGATCAACGCCTTACGGTTCTTCTGAACGGCGAGGGCTTCGTGAACTTGCTCGCGCGTGACTTTACCCAGCTTGGTCAGCACGCGACCAAGCTTCCGTCCCTTCAGTTCTGCCGGATCGATGGACGCCATCAGCACGGGCCCTCGGGCAAGGGGGATGCCCGAGGGCATCTCCAGTTGACGATATCGCCGGGTCAGCATACCCGGTTCCACCAACAAACGCGAATTCAAACACGCCAAGCGTTTCGCCACCTAGCTTTCGAGACACGTTCAGGCTGTGTCCGGATCGGCGAAGGGATGGCGGGCACCGGCTACTTCTTCTTGTCGTCGGCCACTTCGGAGTCGTCCAGGTCCCACTCGGTCCGGCCGATGGTCCGGCCCAGGCGGTGCACCTTATCGCGGAGGTCGCCGGGGTTCTTGCTCTTGTCGATCATCTCTTCCGGAGAGATCTTGCCGGACATATAGAGTGTCCAGAGGTGATCGTCCAAGAGCTGCATGCCGAAGCGTTTGCCGGTCTGGATGGACGAGTCGATGCGGAAGGATTTGTTGTCGCGGATGAGGTTGGCGATCGCAGGGGTCACCACGAGGAACTCGTAGCCGGCGACCATGCCGTTGGTATCCACCCGGCTCAGCAGCACTTGGCTGAGGATCGCGATCAGGGCGGTGGACAACTGGACGCGGATCTGATTCTGTTGGGTAACCGGGAAGGCGTCGACGATACGGTCGATGGTCTTGGCGGCGCCCGTGGTGTGGAGGGTGGCAAGGACCAAGTGGCCCGTCTCGGCGGCGCGGACCGCCGACTCGATGGTCTCGAGGTCGCGCATTTCGCCCACCAGGATCACGTCCGGGTCCTGACGCAGCACGCGGCGGAGGGCCTCGGCGAAGGTCGGCACGTCGTTGCCGACCTCGCGCTGGTTGACCACCGACTTCTTGTGGTAGTGGTAATACTCGATCGGGTCTTCCATCGTCACGATGTGCCGGTCCATATTCGTGTTGATGTAGTCGATCATGGTGGCCAGCGAGGTGGTCTTGCCCGAACCGGTCGGGCCGGTGATCAGGAACAATCCCCGGGGGCGGCGGATCAGCTCGCGGCACATCTCGGGCAGGCCGATCTGCTCGAAGGTGAGCAGGCGGTTGGGGATCTGGCGGAGGACCAGGGCGATGTCGCCGCGCTGGCGGAAGACCGAGACGCGGAAGCGGGCCTTGTCGCCGTAGGCGAAGCCGAAGTCGGTCCCCCCCACCTCCTGGAGCTCCTGCTGGTTCCGCTCGGGGGTGATGGACTTCATGAGCGAGACCATGTCGTCGGAGTCGAGCACCTTGGTCTTGAGGTTGACCAGGTGGCCGTGAAGACGAACCGTCGGCGGGCGGCCCACGGTGAGGTGGAGGTCGGCGGCGCCTTCCTTGACGACGGTGTCGAGCAGACGGTCGATCTGGATGGTGGACATGGGGGGTGGGGATCCGGGAAGGTCGGAGGGGGTCGGGAGAACGGGCCGGGAACCGATACGCGGGGCAAATGGGGACGGGTCCGGTGTCCCCAGCTCCCCCGTGCCACCGACCGCAGCTCTGGGCGGTCGGTGCGGCCTTGAGGGACGATCAAGAATAGCGGCTCGATGCCCGGCCGCGCCTTGCTCACGGCCTCGGCTTTGGGTACCCCCACCCTCCGCGTGGGGCGTCGACCTGGGTGTGCGGGTACCCCCACGCTCCGCGTGGGGCATTGCCCCGTGTCTTTGGGTCTTTTGCGCGGACCGGATCGAGGGCCGCGAGCCTTCACCACAGAGACACAGAGACACGGAGCATGCACAGAGGAGAGGGCGCTTGGGCGCGGCTTGTGCTTCCGGTTGACTGGTTTTAACGCGAAGGAAGCGAAGGTCGGGAGGCCGAAGGCCGCGAAGAAGAGCGGGTCGGTGCGTCTAGAGGCGGCGGCGGCGCAGGTGCTTTCACGCCTCGCCCATGACTTTTCGCCAGTGGTGCACAGACGGGGAAGCACCCTCTCTACGACTCTGCCGCTGGCGAACCAATGCCTGTACGAGCGGCGTTTGGTCCCGTCCCGTGCCACGTGATGATGTAACTTCGATCCATTTGACAACAGGGCCATAGAGGAGACATCAAACGAGCGCGGAGAAGAGGCCTCCCGATCACTGGGAGGCCTCCCATGCTTTGACATCATCAATGGCCCCGTAGCTCAGGGATTCGTCGAAACCGGGCCGAAATTCAAGATCTCGGTGCGGATGTTTCCTGTACTAGAGACTGCGTTCAAGTCGAGACGGTCTCCGTTCAGGGAAACGACGAATCCCAGACGCTTTCTGCCCAGATGCTCAACCGACCACACCGCGAAGCGCGGTCGCCGCCCTTCGGTTTCAGCCCGGAACTGCCATCGTCCGAACATTGACGACTGGCTCGTTGTATCGATGTGCGAGCTTGATAGATCCGCCGTGCCACCCGGCATAATCAAAGCAGTGGACGCCCCGGGTCCCACGCCGTATGACCCAGTGATGACAGATGGCGCCCCCGGCCAAACAACTCGCACACGCAACGGCTCGTCTGTATCGTTCTGGACCTGCGCAGTTTTTGAGCCACAACCCGCTAGTACTGCGACCCACAAGAAGCCTAGGCAGGCCATCACTCGCGTTGTCACAGCGGAAACCAGTTCGCAAAGCAG
>Ga0105045_10005624_pt1 | contig 11036 bp, 7 predicted proteins | sample MAT02_FD_78089 | JGI IMG/M metagenome (GOLD analysis project Ga0105045, IMG submission 78089) | Freshwater microbial communities from Lake Fryxell liftoff mats and glacier meltwater in Antarctica - MAT-02 (megahit assembly) | ecosystem: Environmental > Aquatic > Freshwater > Ice > Liftoff... | reverse complement strand
TGCGCACGCTCGACGAAGCTGGCCACGCGGTTGCGCTGGCGCTCGCTGATCAGCGGGCCGATCTCCACGCCCTCTTCATCCTGCAGCCCGGCCTTGATGCTCTTGACAGCGCTGGTCAGGTCGGCCACCAGCTTGTCATGCACCTTGGCGCCGGCATACACCCGGCAGGCCGCCGTGCAGTCCTGGCCGGCGTTGTAGTAGCCGAAGGTGCGCAGCCCCTCGACCACTGCCGCCACGTCGGCGTCGTCGAAGACGATCACCGGCGCCTTGCCGCCGAGCTCGAGGTGGGTGCGCTTGAGCGTGCCGCTGGCGGCCTGCAGGATCTTGCGGCCGGTGGCCACGTCACCCGTCAGGCTGACCATCGCCACCTTGGGGTGCTCGACCAGCGGCTGGCCGACCGTGGCGCCGCGGCCGGTGACGACGTTGAACACGCCCTTGGGGAAGATGTCGGCCGCCACCTGGGCCAGCCGCAGGGCCGTCAACGGCGTCTGCTCGCTGGGCTTGAGCACCACGGTGTTGCCGGCGGCCAGCGCCGGCGCGATCTTCCAGGCCGCCATCATCAGCGGGTAGTTCCAGGGTGCGATCGAGCCGACCACGCCGACCGGGTCACGCCGGATGAAGCTGGTGTGGCCGGCCAGGTATTCACCGGCCAGCGGGCCGGTCAGCGTGCGGCAGGCACCGGCGAAGAAGCGGAACACGTCGGCCACCGCCGGGATCTCGTCGCCCAGGGCGCGGGCGTAGGGCTTGCCGCAGTTCAGGGATTCCAGCCGGGCGAAGGCTTCAGCGTCGGCCTCGATGGCGTCGGCCAGCTTCAGCAGCGCGCGCATGCGCTCCATCGGTGTGGTGTCGCGCCAGCCGTCGAAGGCGCGGTGCGCGGCCGACACCGCCTTGTGCACCTGCTCGGCCGAGGCTTCATGCACCTCGACCAGCAACTCGCCGGTGGCGGGATTGAGCACACGCTCGGCCTCGCCCTCGCCGGGGACGAAGGCGCCGTCGATGAACAGTTGGGTGGGCAATGTCAGGTCGGCCATGGTGGTTTCCTCAGCGGTGCGCCGGCTCGTCGGCGCGGGTCAGGGTGTAGGCCAGCAGGATCGGCACGAAGGTCAGCGCGATGATCACCACAGCGACGACATTGGTGACCGGGCGCTGCCGCGGGCGGATCAACTCTTGCAGCATCCAGATCGGCAGCGTGGTCTGCTGGCCGGCGGTGAAGGTGGTGACGATGACTTCGTCGAAGCTCAGCGCAAAGGCCAGCAACGCGCCGGCCAGCAGCGCCGAGCCCAACTGCGGCAGCACGATGTAGCGCAGGGTCTGGAAGCCGTCGGCGCCCAGGTCCATGCTGGCTTCGATCAGGTTGGGGTTGAGCCGCCGCAGCCGCGCCACCGCGTTGTTGAACACCACCACCACGCAGAAGGTGGCGTGGCCGATGACGATGGTCCAGAAGCTGAACGGGATCTCCATCGTGTGGAAGGCGCTGCGCAGCGAGATGCCGGAGATGATGCCCGGCAGCGCGATCGGCAGGATGAACAGCAGCGAGATCGCATCGCGGCCGAAGAAGCGCGCCCGTGCCAGCGCGCCGGCGGCCAGCGTGCCCAGCACCAGCGCGATGGCGGTGCTCCAGGCCGCCACCTCGAAGCTCAGGCGGATCGCGGCCCAGACATCCTCGCGCCCCCAGGCCACCGCGAACCAGCGTGTCGTCAGGTCGGGTGGCGGGAAGACATAGCTCTTGTCCTCGGCGCTGAAGGCATACAGCACGATCAGCGCCAGCGGCAGGTGCAGGAACAGCACCACCGCCCAGGCCGATGCCACCAGCAGCCTAGACCGCATCGAAAGCCCCACGGCGCTTGGCGAACCACAGGTACAGCCCGATGGCCACGATCGGCACCAGCGAGAAGGCTGCGGCAAACGGGATGTTGCCGGCCACGCCCTGCTGGCGGTAGATGACCTGGCCGATATAGAGCGTGGAGTCGCCGATCACCTGCGGGATGATGAAGTCGCCCAGCGTCAGGCTGAAGGTGAAGATCGACCCCGCCGCCACACCGGGCATGGCCAGCGGCAGCACCACGCGGGCGAAGGTGGTGGCCGGGTGCGCGCCGAGGTCGGCCGAGGCCTCCAGGGTGCTGGGGGGAATGCGCTCGACAGCCGCCACCAGCGGCAGCACCATGAACGGCAGCCACATGTAGACGAAGACCACGAAGGTGCCCAAGGTCGAAAAGCTGAGCGACGGCCCGCCGATCAGCGGCGTGGCCAGCAACGCCTCGAGCAGCCAGCTGAAGTGCAGCTGCTGCGCTGCCCAGCTGATCGCGCCTTCCTTGGCCAGCAGCAGCTTCCAGGCATACAGCCGCACCAGGTAGCTGCTCCACAGCGGCAGCATCACCGCGATATAGAGCAGCGCCTTGGTGGCGCCGCTGGTGCGCGCCATCACCAGCGCCACCGGAAAGGCCAGCACCGTGCAGGCCAGCGTGACGGCGATGGCCATGCCCACCGTGCGGCGGGCGGCGTCCAGGTTGGCGGGCTCCAGCAGCGCGATGAAATTGCTGACCCCGACCTCGCGCACCACCTGGCCGGTGAAATCGTCGAGCCGGAAAAAGGCGTTGGCCAGCAGCGCGAACAGGCTGCCCAGGTAGATGACGCCGAACCACAGCAGCGGCGGTGCCAGCAGCGCCAGCAGCAGCAGGCCGCGGCGGGTGTAGAGCAGGTCGGACACCCGCCGCCGCAGCGTGGGCGGCGGCAGCCCCGTGACCGCCAGCGTGTTCACTGGTGCACCCCCGGGCCAGCGGCCCTTCGCGCCGAGCGGGCGTGAGCCCCTGCGGGCGGCCGGGCGGGGCTCATGGCTGCAGCGGATGCACCGCCCGCGCATCCCAGTGCAGGTGCACCAGGCGGCCGGGCTCGATCGGGGCCGCGCCGGGTTCGGTCGGCAGGTCGGCCTGCAGCACGGTGCCGCCGGCATCGACCTTCAGCCGGGTGAAGGCGCCGAAGTACTGCACCTCGGCCACGGTGGCGCTGGTGCGCGCGCCGGCGGCATCGCCCAGGCGGATGCGCTCGGGGCGCAGCATCGCGCCGGCATGGCCGGTGAAGCGCTGCGCCGCTGCGCCGTCGAGCAGGTTGGCCGCACCGATGAACTGCGCGACGAAGCGCGTGGCCGGCCGGTCGTACACGTCAGCCGGCGTGCCCACCTGCTCCAGCCGGCCGGCATTGAAGACGCCGATGCGGTCGCTCATCGACAAGGCTTCATGCTGGTCATGGGTGATGAACAGGAAGGTGATGCCCAGCCGCCGCTGCAGCGCCTTCAGCTCGCTCTGCATCTGCTCGCGCAGCTTGAGGTCGAGTGCGCCCAGCGGTTCATCCAGCAGCAGCACCTGCGGCTGGCCGACCAGCGCGCGCGCCAGCGCCACCCGCTGGCGCTGGCCGCCCGACAGCTGCGCCGGCCGGCGCGCGCCCACGCCGGGCAACTGCACCAGCGCCAGCAAATCATCGGCCTTCTGTGCACGCTCGGCCTTGCCGAGCCCGCGCACCATCAGCGGGTAGGCCACGTTGTCGCGGATGCTCATGTGCGGGAACAGCGCGTAGTCCTGGAACACGGTGTTCACCGGCCGCAGGTAGGGCGGCTGCCGCGTCACATCAACCCCGCCGATGCGGATGCGGCCGGCGGTGGGCAGGGTAAAGCCGCCGATCATGCGCAGGCAGGTCGTCTTGCCCGAGCCCGACGGCCCGAGCAGGGTGAAGAACTCGCCGGCGTCGATGCGCAGGTCAACCCGGTCGACGGCACGCACGGCAGCCGGCCCGGCGCCGAAGACGCACTCGACGCCGTCGAGCTCGACCGCCGCCGTCATCGGGTCAGCACCGCGTCAAGGCCCTGTCACCGCCCGCCCAGCACCGCGATGTAGTCGGTCACCCACTTGTGGTAGGGCACGCAGGCATTGTTCTGGCTCTTGCACTGCGCCACCGGCGTGCGCCAGAAGCTGATCCTGTCGAAGTCGTTGTAACCCTGGCGCGCGCAACCCGCATCACCGAGCAGCTTGTTGCCCTTGCAGGCCGCCGGCACCGCCGGCACCGAGCCGAACCAGGCCGACAAGTCGCCCTGCAGCTTGGGGTTGAGCGAATGCTCGAGCCACATGTAGGCACAGTTCGGGTGCTTGGCCTCGGCATGCAGCATGGTGCTGTCGGCCCAGCCGGTGGCACCCTCGACCGGCACCACGGTGGCCACCGGCACCTTCTTGCTGCCCAGGATGTTGGCCATGAACTGCCAGCTGCCTGAGGCCACCACGCCCTCGTTGGTGAAGTCGTCGATCTGCACGAAGGCGTCGTGCCAGTACTTGCCCACCAGCTTGCGCTGCCCGCGCAGCAGCTCGAGTGCGGCCTTGTACTGGGTCTCGTTCAGCTCGTAGGGGTCCTTGATGCCCAGGCCCGGGTTCTTCTTCATCAGGTACAGCGCCGCGTCGGCGATGTAGATCGGGCCGTCGAAGGCCTGCACCCGGCCCTTGTTGCTCTTGCCGTCGGGCAGCGTGGTTTCTTCGAACACCACGCTCCAGCTGGTGGGCGGCTTGTCACCGAAGACCTTGGTGTTGTACATCAGCACGTTCCAGCCCCACTGGTAGGGCACGCCGTAGTGCGTGTTGCCCTCGTAATGCCAGGGCGCCTTCTGCAGCCGCGGGTCGATGTTCTTGTAGCTGGGGATCAGATTGACATTGATCGGCTGCACCTTCTTGCCGCGGATCAGCCGGGTGCTGGCGTCGCCCGACGCGGTGACCAGGTCGAAGCCGCCCTCGTTCATCAGCGCCACCATCTCGTCGCTGGTGCCGGCGGTCTTGACGTTGACCTTGCAGCCGGTCTTCTTCTCGAAGTCGGTCACCCAGTCGAAGTTCTTGTCGGTCGCGCCGCGCTCGATGTAGCCCGCCCAGGCCACGATGTCGACCTGGCCTTCGCCCTTGCCGAGCTTGGACAGCGGCGCCTTCTGCGCCATCACGACACCGTGGGCGGCCAGCGCGGCTGCGGCCGCGGCCACAGCCGCGAGAGTGGAAATGCTGCGGGACATGGGTTTTCTCCTGGTGACAAAGACGCCGACGGACTGCGCACGATAGGAGGCATGGCCCGGCCCTGTGAAATTCAATCGAACGTGGCTGGGCTATCGATTCATGAGATATCGCGGTAAACCCGCAGCCTCGCGGTCGCGGTCGCGGTCGCGGTCGCGCAGTCGCAGTCGTTCAGCACCAGGCCGGTGCCGGCCGCCGAAGCCCAGGCAGCCAGACCGGCCGGATCAACCCGGCGGCTGGAACAGCGCCTCGCAGCCGGTGTCGGCCAGCGCGCGCTGCACCACGGCCCGGTCGGCCGGCGCCAGAGCCTGGTGGTCGCGCCGCAGCCAGGCCAGGCACTTGCCCTGGTAGGCAAACGCCTGCTGCACCCAGGGCTGGCCGTCGATGGTGGTGTGCACCTCGGCCTGGCCGGCTTGCAGCGCCGCCGCATTGGCCAGCAGCAGCGGCGCGTACACCCGGCCGATCTCATGCAGCAGGTCGCTCACCGTGGACGGCAGGGCATCGGGGTCGAACCAGTCGGCTTCGGTCGGCTCCAGGCCGCAATGGTCTTCCATCAGGCCGACCCAGCCGATCACCCGCGGCGCCTGGCGCGCGGCCAGTGCCATCGGCGTGGGGTCGAAGTGCGTCAGCTGGGTCAGCTGGCCAAACAGGCCGAAGTCGCCGGTGCCAGGCCGGTTGCCGAGCAGGAAGCGGTGCTGTTGCAGGTGGTGTTCCAGGATGGCCAGGCAACGCGTGTAGCTGGCTTCGATCAGGGCCCAGGTCTGCGGGTTGGAGCCCACGTAGCGCAGCCGCGGCATCTGCCGGTCGCGCGCGGCCTGGGCATTGCGGGCCAGCGTGGCATCGTCTTGCGGGCCGACCGGCCAATACGGCAGCACGAGACCGGCCTTCTCGGTGTCGTCTGCGCAGTGCCACCGGTAATGGAACATTGCCTTGGTGAGCCACTCGTCGGCATAGTCTTCGATCAGCGCGTCAATCAAGGCCAGCGCCGGCGATGCGGGCACGGCCTGCCGGCCGGCGAACTGCGCCTCGAACCGGCGGATCAGCGGGGTGGAATCGGTGACCGCCTGCAACTGCCCCGCATCGTCGGGCAGGTAGAAGGTGGGCAGCAGCGGCACCTTGGCCGCCGGCAGACCTGGCACCCCGCGCGAATTCTGGATCAGCCGGTAGGGGATGCGCCGGTAGCGCAGCAGCGCCAGCATCTTGCGGGTGTAGGGCGAGCCGGGCACACCGCTGAGCAGCAGCGGGGCTGCAGGGTCGTGCGGGGCTGAGGCGGCGGTGTCGATCTCGGTGGCGGGCATGGCATTCCTTTGGTGAAGCGCGACAAGGTGGCGGAGCAACCCATCCGCGAATCATCGCGGTCTGCCCCCGGCATTCTCAGTCGCGGTCGGCTGCGGCCAGCGGCGGCAGCACCGCACCGCCTTCGGCCGGCCGGGGCGCCGTTGCCGGGCCGGGCGCCAAGGCCCGCCGCCGATCGCGCACCAGATAGCTGTAGATCACCGGCACCACCACCAGCGTCAACAAGGTGCTGGTGATCACGCCGCCGATGATGGCCCGGCCCATCGGTGCCTGGATCTCGCCGCCGTCGTTCAGCGCCAGGGCCAGCGGCAGCATGCCGAAGACCATCGCCGCCGTGGTCATCACGATCGGCCGCATGCGGATCAGCCCGGCCTGCAGCAGGGCGTCGGCCACCGTGGCGCCGGCCTGGCGCGCATGGTTGGCGAAGTCGACCAGCAGAATCGCGTTCTTGGTCACCAGGCCCATCAGCATCACCAGGCCGATCATGCTGAACACGTTGAGCGTGCTGCGCCAGAACAGCAGCGCCAGCATCACGCCGATCAACGCCAGCGGCAGGCTGGCCATGATGGCGATCGGCTGCAGGAAGCTGCCGAACTGGCTGGCCAGCACGATGTAGATGAAGATCACTGCCAGCGCCATCGCGCCGAGCAGGCCGCTGAAGGCCTCGGCCTGCTGCTGCATCTGCCCGCCGACGTCGAAGCTGTAGCCCGGCGGCAGCGTGGTGGCCTTGATCAGCGCCTGCACGTCGTCACCCACCTCGCCGGGGCTGCGGTCTTTCACGCCGGCGAACACCGCCTCGCGGCGCTGCAGGTTCTGGCGCCGGATGACCTCGGGGTTGAACACCTCGGTGATGTCGGCCACCGCCTCCAGGGTGATCGGCGTGCCGTCCTTGGCAAAGGCCACCGGCAGCTGGCGCAGCTGGGCCACCCGCTCGCGCTGGGCCTCGTTCAGGCGCAGCACCACCTCCACCTGGTTGCCGTCGGGCGTGGTCCAGTAGGTGGCGGTCTCGCCGTTGACATAGGCGCGCAGGCTGCTGGCCAGCTGCGGAGCGGTCAGGCCCAGCTCACGCACCGCGCCGGGCTTCAGCCGCACCGCATAGGCCGGCAGCCCGGGCTTGACGCTGAGCTCCACATCCACCACGCCGGGGATCTTCTTGACCTGCTCGGCGAACTCCGACGCCACCCGGGCCAGGCCCTCGGCATCGTTGCCCAGGATGGCGACGTAGATCGGCCGGTCGAAGCCGACCGACACGTCGATGCCGGGGACCTTGGCGATGGCCTGGCGCAGTGCGTCCTCCACCTGCTTCTGCGTGCGGCTGCGGTCCTTGCGGTCGGTCAGCGCGATGTTCAGCCAGGCCTGGTTGCGCTGGCCGGCACCACCCACCCAGGTGGAGACGGTGGCCACCTCGGGCAGCGCGCGCACGATCTGCTCGACCTGGCGCACCTTGTCGTCGGTGCGCGCCAGGCTGCTGCCCACCGGCAGGCTGAGCTTGAGCTGGGTGTAGCCCTGGTCGGTCTGCGGCACGAATTCACTGCCCACCAGTGGCGCCAGCGCCAGCGCCACCACGAAGCTGCCGATGCCCACCGCCATCACCACGCCGCGCGGGGTGAAGGTGGCGCGCCGCCAGTGGCGCGCGCCCTGCTGCAGGCGCAGGCCGTCGGGCCCGAAACTGCGGCCCCAGGCGGGCAGCCAGATGCGCCAGCGGCGGCCCGAGAAGATCCAGTGGATCAGCCGTTCATACACCGCATGCAGCCCGTCCATGCCACGGTCGGTGGCGCGGATGGCATGGCCGATCACCGGCAGGTGCTTCAGGCGCGTGGCCGGCGGGTCGTGCCAGACGCTGCTGAGCATCGGGTCGAGCGTGAAGCTGACGAACAGGCTGACCAGCACTGCCACCACCACGGTGACGCCGAAGGGGTGGAAGAACTTGCCGATGATGCCGCCCATGAAGGCCACCGGCACGAACACCGCGCACAGCGCGAAGGTGGTGGCCATCACCGCCAGGCCGATCTCGTCGGTGCCCACGCGCGCGGCGGTGACATGGTCCTTGCCCATCTGCACATGGCGCACGATGTTCTCGCGCACCACGATGGCATCGTCGATCAGCAGGCCGATGCACAGGCTCAGTGCCATCATCGTCATGAAGTTCAGCGTGAAGCCGAAGGCATACACCGCGATGAAGCTGCTGATGACCGCGATCGGCAGCGTGAGCCCGGTGATGATGGTGCTGCGCCAGCTGTGCAGGAACAGGAAGACGATGGCCACGGTGAGCAATGCGCCTTCGATCAGCGTGTGGCGCAGGCCGGTGAGCGAGCCCTTGACCCAGTCGCTGCTGGCGTAGATCAGGCGCAGTTCCACGTCGGGCGGCAGGTTCTTGCGCAACTCGTCCATCGCTGCCTTCACCGCGTCGCCGGTGTTGACGATGTTGGCATCCTGCTGCTTGAAGACGCTGAAGTTGATGGCGCGCTGGCCGTTGATGCGGGCGGCGGAATCGGCCTCTTTCTCGCGCTCGACCAGCTGGCCGAAGTCGCCCAGCGTCAGCGCCAGGCCGTTGCGGCGGGCCACCACCAGCTGCTCGAACTGCTTGGGGTCGCGCACCCGGCCTTCCACCCGCAGCAGGGCATCTTGCACCGGGTCGCTCAGCACGCCCACCGGCTGGTCGGCATTGGCCTCGCGCAGCGCGGTGGCGATCTCGGCCGGCGTCACGGCGTAGGCGCGCAGTCGCACCGGGTCCAGGTCGATGCGCACCTCGCGCACCGTCAGGCCGCTCACATCGACCCGGGCCACGCCGGGCACCCGCTGCAGGCGCTTGCCGACCTGCTCGTCGGCCAGGATCGACAGCTCTCGCTGGCTGCGCGTGCCGCAGGCCACTGCGCCGGCCTGCGGGTCGGCGATCGCCTGACGTGCTGCGGTGGCCGGCCCGTCGCAGCGTGACAGCAGCGCCATCTCCACCACCGGCTGGCTGTTGTCGTTGTTCCAGCGCGCGATGGTGGGCGCGCGGGCGTCCTTGGGCAGGCTGGCCTGCACCGCAGAGACGCGGTCGCGGATGTCCTGCATCGCCCGGCCCATGTCGGCGTCCAGCGCGAATTCCATGCTCATCTCGCCCACCCCCTCGCGTGAGCGGGAGGTGATGCGCTTGACGCCGGCGATGCTGTTGACCGCTTCTTCCAGCGGCTTGATCACCTCGCGCTCCACCGCCTCGGGCGACGCGCCGGGGTAGCGCACATTCAGCTGCGCGCCGGGGAAGCTGATGTCGGGCATCTGCTCGACACCCAGCTTGGCATACGAGAACAGGCCCAGCACGCACAGCGCCACCATCACCATGGCGGCGAAAACCGGGTTGTTGATCGAGACGCGGGTCATCCACATGGCGGTGGCTCCTAACGCAGCGCCGGGGCGCTGGCAGCGTTGGCCACCGCCGCGCCGGTGCCGGCGCCGGCCGGGGTGGGGGTTGGGGCGGGGGCGGATACGCTGCCGGTCACCAGCGCCTGCGCGCCCTCACGCAGGTTGTCGAAGCGCGCCGCCAGCACCCGGGCGTCGGCGCCGATGCCGTCGAGCACCTCGACCCGGCCACCGGCCTCGTCGCGCCGGCCCAGGGTGACGGCGCGGCGCGCCAGCCTGCCGCCTTCGATCACCCACACATGGTTCTGGCCGGCGGTGCTGCCCACTGCGGCGGCCGGCAGCAGCAGGCGCTGGCGGTCGTCGGGCAGCAGCACCTGGCCGATAGCGTACTGGCCGGCGCGCAGGCGCTCTTGCGGGTTGGCCAGCGCCACGGTGACGCCGATCGATCGGGTGCCGGCCTCGGCCGCCGGCGCGATGCGCGCCAACTGGCCGGCCATCGGCGTGTCCATGCCCTCCACCATCACCTGCACCGGCATGCCGGGCGTCAGGCGCGCCACGGCATGCGTGCCGACGCTGGCGGCCAGTTCCAGCCGGGCCAGGTCGACGATGGTCAGCACCTGCTGCTCGGCCGAGACCTTCTCGCCCGGCAGCACATGCCGCTTGGCCACGATGCCGGCGATGGGTGCCACCAGGGTGGCGTCGCGCTGGCTGACGCGGGTGGTCTCCAGCGTGGCCTGGGCGGCCGCCAGCGCAGCCCGCGCGGTGTCGACCTGGGCGCGTGAGTTGTCCAGCGCGCTGGGCGAGATGAAGTTCTGCGCCGCCAGCCGGTCGTTGTTGGCATGGCTGCGCTCGGCCTGCGCCAGCGTGGCGCGGGCCGAATCCAGCATGGCGCTGCGCTCGGCCATGCGCGGGGCCAGTTCGGCCATGTCGATGCGGCCCAGCGCCTGGCCGACCTTCACACGGTCGCCCTCGGTCACCGTCAGCGCCAGCAGCGTGCCGGCCGTGCGCGCCCGCAGCAGCGCGGTGTTGGGCGCCACCAGCGGGCCCGAGAAGGCGATGCGCTCGGGCAGGCTGGCACGCACCGGCTGCACCACCTCGTTGGCGCGGAATTCCAGCGGCGCCGACGCGGCCGCGCCCGGCTTGCCGGCCGCCACTGCGGCCTGGGCCTGCCAGGGCAGTGCGGCCCCCGGCTTCATCACCACCCAGGCGCCACCCGCTGCGGCCAGCACCACCACCCCGCCCAACGCGATCCACGCTTGTCTGCGCATGCCCTGCCCTCCGGAAGCGGCGCGAGTGTAGGTCGCAGCCGGTGACACCGGCCGCAGTCATGCGACGGGATGCGCCCGGTGCGGATCAAGTGCACCG